>ERZ773113.86-NODE-86-length-47907-cov-38.678801_pt1 | contig 47907 bp, 30 predicted proteins | sample MGYA00580565_ERZ773113 | MGnify/ENA primary metagenome ERZ773113 (study PRJEB29015, sample SAMEA2737827) | human gut metagenome | biome: human gut; feature: human-associated habitat; material: faeces | place: China | collected 2012 ...
ACCCAAAGTAGGAGAGGATGGATATTGGTATCTTTGGGATGAAGTCAATGATGTGTATGTAAACACAGGTTGGCCATCTTCAGGTATTCTCTTGAAAGGTAGTCTTAATAGTCCAGAAGATTTAAATGACATTGTAGACCCACAGCTTAGTGATTCTTATATTGTTGGTACAGACTTATACTTTTGGAATGGTACTGAATGGGTTAATATGGGTAGATTCCAAGGACCTCAAGGAGAACCAGGTAAAGATGCTGAACTTAGTAAAGCAGCTATTGAAGCTGTATTAGTAGGTGAAGTAACTACTCATACTCATGATACTAGGTACTATACTAAGGATCAAACTGACGCTAACATAAAGGTAGTAGCAGATGACCTTGCTAACAATTACTATAACAAATCCCAAGTAGACAGTAAATTTACTTCTGTATATATTTTCAAAGGATCTGTAGATACGATTGAAGATTTACCTACTGAAGGTAATATTGTTGGTGATGTATGGAATGTTCGTAAAAATGATACCAACTACGCATGGACAAGTGAAGGTTGGGATGCTTTAGGTGGTACTGCTGAATTAGCATCATTGACAGCTAATGGTTTGATGTCTAAAGAAGACTTTGCAAAGTTACAGGATATTGAAGCAGGTGCACAAGTTAATAAGATTGAGACTATTACTAAAAGAGTAGAACTCAATGTTGTTAATAAGAACGTGACTATTCCAGAGGATATTAAGATCTCAGATACTGAACCTACTGAGGAAGAAATCATGTGGTTAGATCCTAGTGAAAACTATGATTTCACATTTGATGGTTATAGCCAAGCACAAGCAGATGCACGATTTGTACAGAAAGAAGAAGGTAAAGGTCTTTCAACAAATGATTATACGAATGCAGATAAAACTAAAGTAACAAACTTAACTAATTATGTTACTGGTGGTACTGGTGCTGTTACAGATGCTAATGCAGCTACTATTACTTTATCTAAAAAGAATCCAGTGAATGGTTCTGCAAGTACTGATACAGTAGTAATTAACAAAGCCACTACTACTACTGCGGGTGTAATGTCTGCTGCTGATAAGACTAAACTTGATGGGTTGAGTAATTATGATGATTCTACAATTACTCAGGACATTACCAATATAAAAGCAAACAAACTTGAGACAATTGAAGTAACCGGTACAGGTAATGTAATTACTGCAGCTACAAAGAACGGTACTAAAATTGCATTTGCAAAAGGTATTACTGCAATGACTCAAGATACTAGCGATGCTAGATATGTTAAAAAAGCAGGAGATACCATGACAGGTGCTCTTAATATAACGGCTTCTGAATGCAATACCGAAGTTTCCTTAGATGGATTAAAATTAGAGACTTCTAAAACCAGTGCTAATGCAAAAGGTTTATTTTTTAGAAACTTTGATAAAACTGGTTATATTGGTGGAATTGGAATGTTTTCTACTGGAAATGGATCTATATATAGATCTTATAATGCTTATGTAGGATGGGATAATAGTCCTTGGGATAGTGCTAATAATCTTACTGTATCTAAAGATGCATTTACTTATAAGAATAATAAAATATGGCATGCTGGTAATGATGGTTCAGGTAGTGGTCTGGAAGCTGATACTTTAGATGGATATCATGCAGGATTTGAAAACAGTAATGTAGCATTATATGCTAACTTCCCAAACTGGGACACTTTGATTACAGATGGTTTACTAAGAAAAGATTATGAAACTGTCGGTCATCCTACTGTTGATTACTTACAAGCAATATGTAAGTGGACTATTAGAAATTATAAAGATAAAGGTACTATAACAATTCAAGGAAAAATATCTCCTAATAGTCTTGGTTGGAGTGTAATATCGTTGTATAGTAATAATGGACTTGATGAAACAACATTATTACCAAAATACTGTAGTGGGCAATATAATGCGTTAAATGGAGAATCATATTTATTTGGTACATATAATGCAGTTTGGTATTGTAATCAAATTGTAACCAATAACAATCTAGAAGATACTCTAGCATATTGGTATGAAAATAATGAGAATGCTTCATCCACAACATGTGCAACAGGTGGTAATAGAAATGTAATTGAATCATTAAGAAGTAAGTTTAAGAGATGTATTGCTAAACCATATGGAGATGATGCTGCATTGATTAGTTATTGTAATGAAAGTCATTCTAAGAAATGGCCAGATAATACAGACATAACTTATACTGGAAGAAACCAAGAAAACATGATGGTGCATTTCCCTAAATATTACCATAAAACTATTGAAAGAAGTCCTGGCATTTGGAGAACTTACATATCTGAACAGCAAATAGATAGTGATTACATTGAAGAACCTGAAAGATTAGTAGGAGTTTACGAAGCTTACAAATATTCAGATCTCAATTGGTTGTGTAGTGATGGAGGAGTAGAATCTACTCATTCACAAACAATAGCAACTTTTGTAACACAAGCTAAAGCAAATGGTTCAATGTGGGGTATACAGGATTATAGAATTCATGCTACTATAGCTAGAATGTTCTGTGCTTACTACAAAACTACTAATATTAGCACTTCTAATTCATCAATACCTTGTTCTGGCGGTACTAAACTGTATAATGCTGGTAAAACAGGTGGTACTATATCTTTAGGTAATAAGGATGGTAGACTGGCAACTTTAGAAGATTCTGCACATTATTCCACTAGCTTCTTAGGACTTGAAGACTGCTATTACAGTAAGTGGGAGTTTGTACAAGGAATAAACATTTTGAAAGGTAAATACGTTGTATATGACGGAGGTTCATTCCCAGATAAGGATGTAGCAGAGCTTGAAGCAGCAGGTGCTACTAATATCAGAGTTGTAGGATACGAACCTAACCCAGCTGCAACAGCAGCATATAATGGATGGATTAAAGCCGTAGCTCAAGGTAAATATGGTGATGTAGTTCCTACAGCACATGGTGGATCTGAAACTACTTACTATTCCGATTATAGCTGGTTTAATCCAACAGTAAATAGAATCTTCCTACGGTCGGGTGCTTCGGATACTGGTTCTCGATGCGGGGTCTTCATGGCTTATGCTTTTAATGCGTCCTCGGCTTCTTGGGCGAGTCTCGGTGCAAGATTAGCCTTTTATGGTAAGATCGTTGTAGTTGATTCAGATACATTTAAGAAAATGCAGGCATAGTCCTGAGTAATACAGATAATTAAATATTAATAACAAGGGCGGGATCTAAAAGAATTACTATGAGATGACTTTATAGTAAGACTGCTGTCACATTATTTTATACTTGAAAAAACAGTCAGGTAATTCAGATAATGGTTCTCAATGCAGAGTCTTCATAGCTAATGCTAATAATGCATCCTCGAATTCATAGACGAATATCAGTGAAATTTTGGAACTAACAAATACTTTCAGATACTTACAAAAATGTTTGTTGAACTTAGATCAGCCTTACCTCTAGGTAAAAGATAACAGGTGCTTTGAAGAGACCCTAGTAGTATTGGGCGAACGGGTCTTACCACCAAAATAGCTTATGAAAAGAATAGGCAATTTATTTAATAGGATAATATCATATGAAAATCTGGTCCGGGCCGACAAAAAGGCAAGATTAGGTAAAACTAAAAGATACGGCGTTAAGAAATTTGACAGGAATCCATATGAAAATCTGGTCCGGTTACAAAAGGCATTAATAGAAGATACGTATCGTACTTCGGAATATTGCGTATACACAATCATCGCCGATCGTGGTAATAAAGAAAGAGAGATATATAGGCTACCGTATTATCCAGACAGAATAGTCCATCATGCTATAATGAATGTTATAGAACCTTACCTTGTTAGTAGATTTACTGCAGATATCTTTAACTGTTTAAAAGGAAGAGGTATCCATTATGGAGTAAAGAGATTGAAAAGAGATTTAAAAGCTGATAAAGAAGGCACAAAATATTGTTTAAAATTAGATATTAAAAAGTTCTTTCCTTCTATAGATCAAGATGTGTTATACTCACAGTTTGAAAAGGTATTTAAGGATAAGAAACTATTAAGATTATTACATCATGTAGTTTATTCTACACCAAAAGGTTTACCAATTGGAAATTACATATCTCAATTTGCAGCAAATTTGAATTTGGCTTGGTTCGATAGGTGGATTAAACAAGTATTAAAAATAAAATATTATTACAGATATTGTGATGATATTGTTATATTACACCCAGATAAAGATTACTTAAGATATTGCTTACAAGAGATTGAAAAATATCTAGCTGATAACTTGAAATTAAAAGTAAAACGTAATTGGCAGATATTTCCTGTAGAAGCAAGAGGTATAGATTTTATTGGTTATGTATTTTACCATGATCATACTTTACTCAGGAAAGATATCAAAAAGAAGTTTATTTATAAATTAGGTTATAAAAGTAAGAATAAGAGGTTAACATCACTAGCAGCTTATTGGGGATGGTGTAAATATGGAAACTGTCATAATTTATGGTATCGCTTTACGAGATCTTATAATTTTAAAGATTATAGACAAAAATTATTAAGTAGTTATGGAATTAAAGAAAGTACAAGGTGATCATATACCTGAAGTAATAGAATACCTAGGAATGAATGAATGGGCAGTTAGATGGGATATTGAAGAAATTAATTCTGAAGATATACATGGTTATGCTTATTATGAATTAAAATTCAATGAAGAACCAACTTATGATTCTTTCGTAAGTAAGGTTATCAGAACTAGATATAGTGCAGATGAGGAAGCAGCATTAAAATCTAATATGGTTGAACAATTGCTTAGTGGCAGTCAACCTATTACCAGATATGATGAATGGCAATCTTTTCAAACACTTAGAACAGAAGCTAAAACAATTGGCAAACAAATATTTAATATTTAATTATGGTAATTAAAGTAAAATATAATGGAGAATGGGTTAAAATACCATACTTAAGTAGTGATCATGGTCAGGAACTAGTAGAAGAAGCACCTAAAGATGGTAAGCAATATGCTAGGCAGAATGGAGTATGGTCTGTAGTAAATATACCAGAAGTTGACTTTACTGAGGTATACAATGCTATTGATACTAAAGTTGATAAAGTAGAAGGTAAGAGCTTAAGTACTAATGACTATGTTACTGCAGATAAAACTAAAGTTACAAACATCAATGAGGTAATTGAAGCTGCTACTAAGAATATTACAGCAACAGATATCTCTATTACTCTGGATAAAAGGAACTTAGTAACCAATGTAGTAGAAAATATAGAATTGAATCTTCCTGCATCTACTACAGCTTTAGCTGGTTTGATGTTACCTTCAGATAAGACAAAGTTGAATGGCATTGCTGCTGGTGCCGAAGTAAATGTTAATGCTGATTGGAATGCTACAGAAGGAGATGCATTGATATTGAATAAACCTACATTATCTACTGTAGCTACATCTGGTAGTTACAACGATCTTACTAATAGACCCACCATACCTACCGTAGATGTTAACAAAAAATATGTAGATGATCAATTAGCTACTAAAGCTGATTTAGCGGATTATACGGTATTTGACATCTTCATGAAAGTGGCAAACGTCGATACTCCATCTATATCTCAAGAAGACTATAATACATTACTAGAGAAGCTTCCAAACGGTTTTGTTAATACACTCCCAATTAGAGATAATCCTGCGTATATATCAAGTCTTTTTGGCGGATATAACACCAATGGTGATAATTCTATTTGGTTTTATGCGCAACAAACTATGGGGGTTAATCATTGTTCTATACAAATGTGGATACGTCAGAATTTAGATGTGGAGACTCAGGTTAATAATGATTTTTTAATTCCGGTAACTGATGGAATTTCTATACAGGCAAGTGTTACAGATAATTCTACTGATCCTAATGTTAAGGAAGTAATAATACATACTACAGGTGACGGATCAAAAGCTTTAATGAATGATGGCAAGTATAGAAAGCTGCCCGTGTACGGGAGGAACCTGTTGCTGGGATCGGGGAAGGAGGTGAGTAATTCCAAGTATGAGATGGCTAATTATTGGCTAACTGAACCGATATCTAAAGGAACACAAGTAACATTGACTATTTTTGGAGAGTTGGGTGATGATAAGGAAATGTTCAGTATATATAATTCTACTGGTGCCGTCGGTTCTATGGCTCAGTTCCATAAGGCTGACTTTGTGAATGGGAAGGCCAGTAAGACTTTTAAATGGATTACTAATATCGGAGATGCAGTAGCTGATAATACACATATGGTTGTATTTAGTTCTCCTAAAACTGGCACATCAACTTCCACCATCCACAAGATCAAGCTCGAGTACGGCGACATCTCCACCGAGTGGACCCCCGCTTGGGAGGACATCCCCGACATCGAGGAGCGGTACGCCTATGGTGTAGAGTGGGACATGGCATCGTCAAGCCCGGACGGGAAGCGTGTTGGAAATATGCAACTGCATAGGGAGTTGCCGGTGCAGAGCGGGATGAGAGGAGTCGTGTTAGATAATAATGGAGGAGTATATTATTATCATGAACCAACGGCATGGAAGATGACATTTGCGTCTAAAGATTATGCGTCAATGGTAGAGATTCCCGATCATTGGTATAGAATATACATAACTGGGACTAAATTTAAAATGATGTTATCTTCGATTCCATTGCCCGGATACAAGCATATAAGCAAATTCTATATAGGCTCAAGTGAGGCGCAAATGCTTAGATCTTTAGGGTTATTGATGTCGGATAAAACAAACTCTACTGATACAAGAGGCGGCGACAACACCGCCGAATGGGACGGAACCTACCGTTCCCTACTCGGCCGCCCCGTCACCAACCTCACCCGAGACCAATTCCGACAAGCCGCGAGGAAAAGAGGCAGCGGATGGGAAATGTATACCTATAACGCCCACAAGATCCTGTTCTGGCTATTCGCCGTCGAGTACGCCACGCTGGACAGCCAGAAGCCTTTCAACGCCCAGAAGGACGCTAACGGCTTCGCACAAGGCGGCCTAGGTCCGGGACCAACGCAAATGACGGATTGGACTAACTTCAACAAGATCAATCCACTTATCCCATGCGGCTATACCAACGAGTTCGGGAACGGCTCGGGAGAGAAGGCATATGTGGTGAAGAACGCTTCCGGCGGTACTCACGCCACGTTGATGGCTAACAGGTATCGTGGTATAGAGAATCCGTTTGGACACATATGGAAATACACTGACGGGGCCAATATACAGGTCACCACGGGCGATGCGGGATTATCCATATTATGGACTACCGATGACCCGTCGAATTTCAGCGACACCTCTTACACCGGCTATGATAAGAAGGGCAATATCTGCCGTACAAACGGTTATGCCAAGAAGATGTTGCTTGGGGAAGATGGCGATATAGTGGCCACGGAGGTCGGCGGTAGCTCCTCTACCTACTGGTGCGACTACTATTACACCAACACATCGGCTAACCGCATGCAGGTGGTGCGGGTTGGCGGTCGCGCGGACGACGGGTCGGGTGCGGGCCTCGCTTACGTGCGTACGGATGGTGCGCCTTCCGATGCGTATCGTTGCATCGGTTCGCGCCTTTGCTTTTTCCCAAAATATAAATCAGCTGAAATAACTACAACTACAGAATAATATGAATAGAACATACAGTGATAAAATACCCAGTACAATAGAAAGAGATAGTAATGGTTACTATTTATATAGATGGGATATACAAACGGAACAAAGAGATGAATATATTGGTTATTCTTATTATGAAGTGATTGTATGGCCTACATTAACTGCTAATAAGATATTAGAGACATGTATTAATGAATTATGGGGTACAGATGTTGAAGCAAAGAAATTGAACGACTACAATGCTGCCTTATTGGGGATATTAGATGAAAGTTATATAGACATATATAAAGATTTCTTACAAAAGAGAAAGCAATTAAAAGAGCAAGTAGATTCAGATTTTGTTGCTTATGAACAAATACAAGAGGAATTAAATAGTGGACAAATAACCGCTATTACTTAGGATAGTGTCAATTTGTAAATAAAGAACTTTTAAACCTTATTGACGTTTACTAAATAAACTGTCAAAAGATATCAGAACGCTAGCTAATCTTGTATTGGTTAGCGTTTTGTTTTTCAATCATCCTCTTTCAAATTATTGTAATGTTACAAAGACTAAATAATATTATATTAACGGCTCAAAGTGTAGCTACAGTGAATTACTTTAAAGAATTAGTTAATGACGGACCGATTAAATTTGTTGCCTGTTTACTATCTGGTGCAATGGGTTGGTTATCTACATTCTTTGCTCCAATATGGACAGTAATAGTTGTAGTGTGTGTATTTATACTTATAGATGCAATTCTTGGCACCAAAGTATCAATTACTCATGGTGGTAAATTTGAATCTAGAAGATTGTGGTCTACTTTAAAGAAATTCGGAAATTGTGCAATGATAATTTCTTGTTGTCATCTTATGGACACGGAAATATTAAAGTCGATAGACATGCATTTGGTAGAAGGATTTTCAGGAATTGTTTGTGGAGTTGAGTTGTGGTCAATGATAGAAAATCTCCAAGCAATTGACCCTACTGGACCATGGAAGATCTTCAGTAAGTTCATACGTAGCAAAGGAGAAAAGTATTTGGATATTACAATAGAAAAAGATGATTTACCAAAGATAAAGAAACTTGTAAAAAAGATAAAATGATATTTTCCAAAGTAAAGATAGCTATTGCTGTTATTTTTAGTTTACTATTGTTTAATAATGTCAGACTTGCTAAGAAAGTAAATGACTTAGATAAACAAGTAGGGATTGCAATGAATAATGCTCAAGTATGGGAAAATATTGCAAATCAAAATATAAATGAAGCAAGGTTATTGGAATTGACAGTAAATGATTTTAAAAATTCTAACGATAGTCTAATAAAGGTCGCCAGGGATCAACAAAAGAAGCTAAAGATCAAAGATAAGCAACTACGTCAAGTAGCATCCACTGAGACCGTAATTAGAGACACCACAGTAAGAATAATCCCTTCAAAAGAAAAGGATTTCTGTGTAGAGCTAAAACCAAATCAATTGACAACCATCACGGTGGCTAGAAAAGATAGCGTGTTCACACATACTATGGAAATACTAAATCATCAAGATTTATTTGTATACGAAGATAAAGTCTATAGAAGACATTATAAGAATTGGTTTCAAAGATTAATTCACTTCGATTTTAAAAAAGATAAAATCAGTAAATATCAAATTATAAACTCTAATGATTTAATTCAAGTATTAGATACTAGAGTAATACATATATCAGAATAATTGCAATACATTTCAATTTAGTGTTAATCAATAAATAAATTGAAACTATGCATTTGAACAAATTATTAGAACAAATTAAACGCCATCAATCCCCTACAGAAGCTATAGATAAGTTGGCAACAGCTTTAGAGAAGCATGAAGGTAGCCTGTTGGAGAAAGGCTTCACTATTTTAAAGTCAGAATTGGCTGCAAATATGTATGAAGCTATAAATGGCCCTCATTTTGATGAGGAACATGCTCGCTATGCTGTAGAGGGTATGGAAAATGAGGATGGTACAAAAGGTCCTCACTGGACGGTTGAAGAGACAACGTCCGTTGCCAATCAAATGGGCATAAACTTAAAATCAGAGAAACATAACAAGTGGGACTGGTTTGTTGCTATGAATATGATATATTCAGACTTTTATAAAGCAGTAGTAGCAATGACTGGTAGCGCAAATACCAAATATTTCGCAGAATTAGCTAAAGCTTGGCTTTGTGACAAAGACATTTCAGAAGGCAAGATGTGGCACTACTATGTGTACATTATGTGTGACGACGAAGAAAACGATTATAAAGCATACGAACGTATGCACAGAGATCGTGAAGAAGAATATGGTCGTTATGCAAGACGTTCTGGTAGAATGGAATATGCAAATAAAGAAAGCGATTACCGATATCCTTACTCTAAATATTATGACGAGTATGAAAGACCTGGTCGTAATAGATATTATGAACTAGAGTATGAATATGGGGATCGTGAAAAAGAAATGCGTGACCGTGATAAAGAATCCAGAGATAGACGTAACACATCTGTTAGATATTTCTAATTATCAAATTATATATAAATCAATTAAATTATAAATCATTATGTTAGAAAACGAAAGAATTATTGTACAAGACCGTGGTGGTATTGATGCTGGTATCGCTGCGTTAATGCAGAATGCTAATAAAGGTTTTGACCCCGCTGCTTTAATGGCCATGATGAACAATGGTAATGGCATGTTCGGTGGTAACGGTGGTTGGTGGTGGATCTTCATCATCGTGCTCTTCTGGATGTGGGGCGGATGGGGTGGAAACGGCTTCGGTCGTGGAAACCAAGCAGAAACAAATTCGGATTTCGCTCGTTTAGCTGCTATGGGTAATCAAAACAACAATACAGACTTATTGATGCAAGCAATCAATGGTAATAAAGATGCAATCAATACATTATCTACTAATCTGAACTGCGACGTTAAGTCAATTGACAACGCTTTGTGTTCTATCCAGAATGCAATTGGTAAAGTTGGCGGTGAAGTAGGTTTCTCTGCAGAAAGAGTAATTAATGCAGTTAACGCAGGTGACTGCAATGTTATCAAAGCTATTAGTGACTGTTGCTGCACAACTCAACGTTCAATTGATTCAGTTAATTTGAATCTGACTCAGATGAATGCTGATAACAGATTGTCTATCTGTCAGCAAACTAATACTTTGCAGAACGCTATTACTTCAGGTTTCAATACCTTGTCTAGTGAAAATGCTACAAGATTCAACATTCTTGGTGCTAAGATAGATGCTCAGACTCAGATTATCAATGACAAGTTCTGTCAATTAGAGATGAGAGAAATGCAGAATAAGATCGACACATTACGTGACGAAAAGAATGCATTGCAATCTTCTGCATTGCTACAACAACAGACTTCTAATATCGTTAGTCAAATTAGACCTTGTCCGGTTCCTGCTTACTTAACATGTAATCCTTATGGATGCAATGGTGGGTTGAATGGATACGGTTATGGTTATCCTTATGGATACGGCGATAGCTGTTGCGCTTAATAAGAAAGGAGGCGATTATGTATCCTTTCGTATTTAATCCATTTGGTAGAAATAACACCGTAAATATTTTAGATCTAGTAATACCTAAAGTAAAAACTATAGCAATAGGTGAATCCACTGAAAATGTAGTATTAGGTATCTGCCCTAAAGTATGGTGTAGATTACCCAAAGAAGGTGTAATTGTTTTGGAAGTTAGACACACAGCAGAAGCTTCAGGAGCTAGTCTACCTGTATTTATCTCGGTTTCTGGTTCTGTAAGCACTGCTTCAAATACTCGCAATATACCTTTAGTAAATGCTTCAAGTGAGCCAATTACTGGTTCACAAGTTAGTGCTGGGAACAGATACATCGCATATTTTAATAAATGTGACAATGTAATACAGTTGATGAATTATACTCCTGCACCAGCTGCCTAAATATTAATCAAGATATATGGGCAGCTATGAGAGTTGCCCATATTCTTTAAATTTATAAAGATATGACATTCTCTCAGTTAACGTCGGGTACTAGAATACACGTACTCGAAATAACAGGTACTTTTAAAAAGAACACAACGTACAGTTTAGGAACGGTAGTCAGTGTATCAAAACCCTATGACGAACCAGTGCCACCGACACAATTTCCGATGCCTATGCAAAATAGACGTAAGCTCGTGGATCTAGTGATTTCGTGTGATGGTGAACAAAGAAAACTGTCAGTATCTGAAGATAAAACAATGATGACCGATTCATCCATCGGTCTTACTATAGCCACAGAAAAATCACAAATTGTTAACATGGTTAGACAATCTCTTGATGATTGTAGAATTAAGAAAGAAAGCTTAAGTAAGATTGATGAGGAGATGAGGAGATGTGAAGACATCTTAAAAATACTTAATGTAAATTCGGACATAACAACCAATGTGACAAAAGATTTCAAAGAACTTGATGACTTAAAAGCTGAAGTGAAAGAGCTTAAACAACTTTTACAAAACGTATCTGCTGTTCGTCCGGAAGTAATAAAAAATACTCCACCCAATTCTGCTGAAGATAAAAAAGTAGAACCAGAGGGAGAAATAAAAAAAGAAATCTAAAAACACAAAGGTTGGCTATTTAGTCAACCTTTTTTATTTTAAATAATATGAGCACATTATACAATAACAAATATGATATCCTAGCTAGTACAATCCAACCTAATCCTGCTTCTGTTAAATATTGGGCAGATTTATCATCTAATCCAAATGGTGGTGATTTGAAATATTTTAATGGTAATACATGGGTGCTGGTTAATAACAAAGCCACTGAAGACATCAGTACATTAAAACAAGATGTGGAAACTCTTAAAGAATCCAAAGTAGACAAAGTAGAGGGTAAGCAATTATCTACTGAAGATTACACAACAACCGAAAAATCTAAACTTGCAAGTTTATCTAATTACAACGATGCAGAAGTAAGAGAATTAATTTCTGCTTTGAGTCTTAGATTGACTACCCTAAGTGAGGATCTTGAAAGTTTGGAAGCTAGAGTTGCTGCATTAGAAACACCTGCTGCATAATGGAATTAAAATTAAATAGAATCTTTTTAGGTAGTTCTGCAACTATTGGAGAATTGTATATTGATAAGAAATATATAGCAGATACCCTAGAAGATAGAGTAAGACCAGAAGGAGAAAAAGTTTATGGTAAAACTGCAATACCCGAAGGTACTTATGAAGTTAAATTGACTTATTCACCAAGATTTAAGAAAATATTACCAGAAATCCTTAATGTACCTAACTTTAGTGGTATTAGAATTCATAGTTTAAATAAAGCTGAAGAGAGTGAAGGATGTATTGGGGTTGGTGAATGGAATGGCAAAGACACAAATTGGATTTCTAATTCTAGGAAAACATTTAATAAATTGTTTGCATTACTAGAAGAAGCAAACAACAATAAAGAACAAATAACAATAACAATAAATAACTTATAAGTATGAAGAAACATTATGCAACGCATGTAGAAGACACTGATAAACTTATAAGTGTGGCGGGCCCTATACTGGAATATAAAACTTGGTATGAACAGTATAAGAAGCTGATGGAAGAACAAGCGCAACGTAAATATGGTCTTTATACCCCTACTTCAGAAGGCGGTGATGATTTTGATCCTTCTTCATTTGATCAAGCATGGACAGTGACCGGCAAGACCAACGAGGATAGTAATCGTGATATTATCGCCAATGTTACAGGCAATGGTAAGGATCTTAAGCTGACCAATTTTGGGTTTGCGGAAGGTAGCGGGTATAATCAAGAAGGTGAATATGCGGGCTATCTGATTACTGATGGGGTGGATGATAAGGTTGTTTCGTCGGATTTTGTAATGGATAAGGAATTTACGATTGTTGGTGAGTGGAAGCTGGTGGCTGACGGGATGGAGTCTGCGGGTATCATAAAACCTTCTTCTTTATTTGTGTTTAACAAAGATAATGGATTGATAATATACATAAATAACACAAGTAAAGGACAAGTTTTAAATACTAAATCTTTAAAGGCTATTTGCTCAGATGGACGTGTATATTCTGATGATTGGTCTGAAATGCTAGTTAGTGAAGAACAACCTATCGCAAGTAGTAATAAGTACTTAATAATTGGTAGTAATGGAAACCACTTTACTAAAATCGCCTTAAAGAATTTAGCCATTTACAACCATATCCTATCCAAAGACGACTGTATCAAAGCATATGATTATTTACAAACATTAAAAGCAAAGTAAACATGAAGTACATAGTAATCCCAAAAGAAGTTTACGACTCCATACCGGTAGAAGTAAGAGAACAAATGGGTATTGGTTCCCCAAGGTTCAATACGGACGAAACCGAAGTCATAATGCACATAGAGCACTATGACGTACTGTTTCCGCCCACTGCAACATTAGAGATAGATGGAGAAGAAATAACCGAATCTACGTATCCATTTCCTGTATATACATCCCCGTCCTTAGAATTTAGTAACTTACTAGCTTCAGAAGAATGGAGCTCAAATGAAGAAGAATATGACATTTAATTCATTAAATTCAATCATAGACGATATATTTCTCATACTTAGGGATAATAACATTTCCGAGTCTGAGAATCTATCACGTATACAGGTAGAACAATGGATTCATCAATACAGAGCCTATCTAATCAAACAAGATTTGGATAAAGGTAGAGACATAAATGAATCGTATGTTCAAACAATAGGACCATTGCATATTTCTAAAGTACGAAATTGCCCTACGGATGGATACAATTATAAATCTGACGAGGAATTACCAAAGTTTATAGATTTACATTTTGGATCTGGGTTAATTTGTGTAAAAGACTTAGATGGTAATTTGATTCAAGTTGGAACTGAAACCAAAGCAAAGTATCAAATTAATAGAAAATATACATGCAATGATTATATTGCATATCTTAAAGGAAATCATTTGTACATAGTGGGACCAGAACATCTAGAGTATGTAAAAATAGATGGGATTCTAGAAGATCCAACGTCAATTGGTGAATGTTTTGATAGGGATGATACACCATATCCTGTTCCTGCAAACATGATACCTACGATTAAAGATATGATCTTTACTAAAGAATTAAACTTGATGTTGCAAATGCCAAATGATACTACTAACAATAGTACAAATGATGTAAAAGTTCAATAATGGAGACGAAAGCTTATACGGGACACAATTTTTATGATTCGTATTCTAAGTATGTAGAAGACAACCCACTATACCAAGTTGAGTATAGAGTGTTTAGAGATATAATAAACGATTACTTTAAACATCTTAGAGATGAGTTAATAGAAAACGGAAAAGAGGTTAAGTTACCTTGTAGAATGGGAACCATTCAAATAGTAAAACACAAACCTAAAGAGTATACTGGGAAGAGTCTTCGAATTGATTATGCTGAGAGTAAGAAAGCTGGTAAAATTATTTATCATTTAAATGAACATTCTAATTTCTATAAATATAGAGTATATTGGAATAAACAGAATATGATAACACCAAATAAAACCAAATATCAATTGGTGATGACAAGGGATAATAAAAGGCATCTTGCTCAGATTATCAAAAATCATATTAGAGATTATAGAGAATTATGATTACAAAATTAACTTCAATTAAAACGGTAATTGCTAAGATAATTGCTGATCTAGATTTGAAAGAAGATGACATGAGAATAAGTGACATCAGATCTTGGTGTGGAGAAGCAATTGAAAAGATTGGTGCTGTTACACAATTTATTCCAAAAGTATCTGGTCAAGATGGTACTCCAATTACTAAATTGTGTGGGTATCAAGCATCATTACCATGTGATCTTCATCAATTGCATCAAGTTGCATACTCTTTTAATTGTGATGGACCTTGGTTTCCTATGAGGAAAGCTACAGGTTCATTTGCTGTTTGGGGGCATGGCAAATGCTGTTGCAACTGTGACTGTTATGATGAACTTGGGCACAAAAAGGAATGTAGACACAGCAATTGTTGTGAACATTGCGATCCAAATATGATTGTACAAGAAGATACAATGGTAAATTTAGTAGTAGATATGATTGGTAACATTGATAAAACAGAGGCTTTAGAATTGTTAAACACTAATCAAAATTTACGTACAATCATTTCGAATCTTATAAATGAACGAACATACAATGATGGATTTAATACTGCAAATCCTAGTGGAGGGCTACAATATAGTATTAAACCTGGATTTATAATGTGTAATGTTCCATCAGGTTACTTAAAACTATCCTATAGTGCAATACCTACTGATGAAGATGGATATACTTTAATACCAGATTTAACTTCTTATACTGAAGCTATATACTGGTATGTTACAATGAAACTGAAATACCCTGAGTATTTGAATGGTAAATTAAATCGAGAAGTGTACTACGATATTAGAAGATCTTGGAATTTTTATAGAAACCAAGCATATGCTGAGGCATTGATGCCAAATGAAGATGGTATGGAGTCTATTAAAAATAATTGGAATAAAATCGTTCCAGAATTTAGAGATCACAATACTTTTTATTCACATACTGGGGAAAGACAAATAATTTATAACGCAAATGAACGCTACTAGACAAACAAATACATTTTCTGGGGGTCTTAGTATGGACGTAGATTATTCCGTATTGAAAGATAACCAGTATATATATGCAGAGAACATTCGTATACTAACGAATGAAGGATCTTCTTTTGCAGCAATGCAAAATATAGAAGGATTCTTAGCGTGTAGACCTTCTTCAAATTTGTCTGGTGAAACTATCATACATGTTACCACAGTAAGAGATTGGGCGATTGTCTTTACTAAGGTTAATGGTACAAATAACAACAATGTCTATAGAATTGATTTTTCTAGATCCCAAGAAGAACCAATTGTAACGAAAGTAGTAACCAATAGACCTTTAGATATAACAGTTTCGTCTAATAATGTTGCTGCAATTAGTAGTGTATGTAGATGGGAAGCAAGTAATAATGTAAAAGTATATTGGGCAGATGGTCATTCACAAATTAAAGTAATCAATGTGGATGATGATCACATATCTAGTAATTCATCTATTACTTCGGATACTATAGTAATGCTACCAAAAGCTACATTACCTCCATTTGAATTTAATGGATTTGGAACAGGTAGTTTAGAATCTGGAATGATACAGTACTGTTATCAATTGTTTAAAGTAAGAGGTACAGAGTCTGCAATATCTCCACTTACCCCTCTTTATCATTTGAGTGATGGTGATCAAAAGACAAATTATAATGCTGTAAAAGGAAGTTCTAAAGGACAGAATACTGGTAAATCTATAAAACTACAAGTAAGAAATAATAGCACTGGATTTGATAGACTTAGAATAATCTCCTTGTTCTATAAGGCAAAGAATGAAGTACCTGTAATATCCATAGTAGACGATATAGTTATTGGAACTGGTTCTGTAATAAACTATGAAGATAAAGGTGGTAGCTTAGTATCGGAATTAAGTATTGATGAATTTAATTCATTAGCTAATTATACATTTATACCTGAAGTAATAGAATCTAAAGATAACAGATTATTTGCTGCTAATCTTACTGAGGAAACATGGGATGTAGAATATGATGCTAGAGCATTTAGAGCTAATTCTTCTGGTAATGTATTATTGCTATCTAACTCTGGTTCTTCGTTAAACTTTGCTCTATCAGCATTAACTACTACAAATATACCTAAAGACCACGATTGTATATGCCCATTTAATGTAGACGGCAGTGCATACAAATACACTACTTCTCCAACAGGAGGATACATACAAGGTGGAAAAGGCAAGAATGTATCATATAGATTCATTACTACAGATTTACTAGAAGATGCATCTACTACATCTAGAGGAATGATAAATGAAGAATTTACATTCAATGCTTCTTCAAGATCACTTACTAGTTTAGGTATTAACTATGAAGGTAACGATAAATCAAATTCAATAAGTTTATCGTCTGGTAATAAGATACCAAACTATTCTAATGCTGAAATAGAATCCAAAGTAAAAGGATATATGAGGGATGAAATCTATAGATTTGGTATTGTACTATACAATAAACAAGGTTTAGCATCTCCTGTACATTGGATAGGTGACATAAGAATGCCATCTAATAAAGATACAGGTTATAAGTTTTTTACTTCTAATGAGGATAGTGATTATGGATCTAATTTATCAGTTGTTACTAAACCACTTGGTATTGAGTTTGAAGTAAATAATCTACCATCAGATGTAGTAAGATACGAGATAGTTAGATGTGAAAGAACATTGTCTGATAGAACTATATTAGCTCAAGGTGTAGTAAGTTGTATTACAAATTATGACAGAGATTCTAACATCTTAACACCATTCCCATATCTAGCTTATTCAAATAAGCATGGTTACTATGCAAAGACTCATAACGATGGAGATTTCCAATATACCTTTAACTTGTCAGATACACAATCTAATAATTATTTCATGTTCGTGTCTCCAGAGATAGCGATTAACAGAGAAAATGCAGATGCGTTAATTGATAAGTTTCAAACAGTTGAAAAGGTAGGGGTTATGACGTCTCCTATTACTGCGGATGGTGATTGGGGTATTACAGATGGTTCTCTAAAAGTATTAGCAAATGCTAGATCTATAAAGTATGACGGTTCCACAATAAAACCAACTAAATCATTAGGAGGTCAATCTAGTAATGGTTATGTGTCTAGTGGAGCAATAGTAATAAACAATGATGATTTTTATTCAGCATTGCTTGCTAAATACTATGGTTTATATGTTGAAAATGGTGTTCAATCTGCTGCAATAGAAAGTGCAGAATATGCAGGACCCAGTAGTCCTTGGTTAACAAATGGTGATCAACCTTGGTATAATGCTGAAGCAATTACTATTGGTGATAAAGTATATTATAACTGGGTGTGGGATAATATTAGAACTGCAGGAGACAGTGAAGTAGATAAGACTGACGCAAATAATGTTAGAAAATATGGTCCTCATGGAATATGTGCCATATTTAAGAGTGATAACATGGTTGCTAATATACCACTAGCTGTAAGTACTTCTAGTTACAGATATGTCAATGCAGTTGTTTTGTGTAATATAAAGCAAAGCGTAAATGCATATGGCGGTAATTCATACTCTGCTATACAGAATTCTGTATATATTACTACTGGTGCTAGCGCTGAATCTAGTGTTTCCACAGTACTGTGCTATGGTGGTGATACATATCTAAACATATTTGATTATAATAACTGTATGTTTAGTTATAATACAGACGATTATTATAACAATAAAGCAAATAGATTGTTCTTAGGGGCTTTCATACCATGCGAGTCAAGTGTTAATCTAGCATTAACACATGCTGATTCATCTATAAATAGAACTTATCAAGCTGGTGATGGGTATGCTAACCACTTTGTAGAAGACGATATAATTACTGTTGGTGATTTATATACTCAGAACACTCCATCATATGCATACAATGATGCTTACTCTGCTCAACCTAATGCAAAAAAGTTTGTAGCTAAATCTATTTACAATATAGATAATTTATTAACAGATACTCGTATCATATCTTCAGAGCTTAAAACAAATAATGAAGTTACTGATTCATGGACAAAATTCAAAGTAGCCAATTATCTTGATGTAGATACTAGATTTGGACCAATTAATGATATGAAGTTATTTAAAAACAATTTAGTATTCTGGCAAACAGACGCTTTTGGCACAGTTGCAGTAAATGAACGTTCTATTATAACTGATAATAACCCAGGTGCTCTTACTCTAGGTACTGGTGGTATACTAGACAGATATGATTACTTTACTACAATGAATGGTGAAAGTCCAAACCAGTTGAGAGCAAATACTCAATCAGATAGTACTGTATACTGGTATGATAGTAAACGTAATGATATATGTGGGTTTAATGGTCAATTACAAACAGTATCTAAATTAAAAGGAGTTCAATCTTATTTGAATAAGAATAAAGACTTGTTTAAAAAAGATCCTATTGCAGTCTATGATAAGAAATATAATGAAGTTCTGTTTACTCTAGGAGATAAAACATTAGCGTTTAATGAACAACTAGGAGTATTTACTTCATTCTATAACTATAATCCAGACTATTACGCAGAGTTTAGTGATAAACTATATTTATTTAAATCATTGAAACTGTTTAAATATAATGGTGGTGAACAAGCTGATTTAGATTCTGACAAAGCAAAGGTATCTGAAATAGAATTTGTAGTTAACAAAGATTATCCACAAACCAAAACATTTGATAATGTTGAATATGGTGGTGATTTTACTACAGATACTAATTTTGATTTGATATTATTTACTACAAAAAGACAAACTAGTGAAACATTGACTAGTGAAGATATTGATTACAGAGAGGATACTTATAAATTTGCAATCCCTCGTAATTCTTTGAAGCTTAATGAAGTAGAACAACTGGCTAACAAATCATACAAAGATAGGATGAAAGGAAAATATCTTATCTGTAATTATAAGTATGATTGCAATGGTGGTAATAAATTTAAAGTGCCATACATTAGTACAGCTTATAGATACTCAATGATATAATATGAAAAAGAAAAATAACAAAAATACTATACCAGCATATGCGTTTGGCATGGATCAGTTGTCAAACTACCTTGGTGGAGCTAATGTATTTGGCTCTGCCATTTCTGGTTTATCAGAAGAAGGTTCAACAGGTGATATTGCAGGTAGTACTATTGGCAGTGCAGCTTCGTTAGCCGGTGCTGGTCTCACTGTAGGTGGTCCTATTGGTGCTGCTGTTGGTGGTGGATTAGGATTAGTGAGTGGACTTATTGGTTCAATTAAACGCAAGAAACAAATGCAAGCGTTAAGACGCAGAAAAGAAACTCTCAATAAAACTAAAATAGGTATGAATGCCGCAGCTGAAACTGAAGGAGAATATTGGGATGATAATGATCTTGCATATACATTCGAGAATGGTGGAATACTCCCAGACTTAGCTTACTTGGACAACAATGAAGTGGTTAGAGATGATTATGGAAATATTGTTCAAGTTCCAAATACTCAACCAGGCACAGATAATCATTTAGTTGATGCGTCTACTTTGGAATCTGTGTTATCTGACAAAATTAAAAGACCTGGTACAAAGAACACATTTGCTAAGGAAGGACAAATATTATCTAAGATGACGAAACCTAGCAAAGGCAAAGACAAGTTTGCTGAAAATACAAACAGATTAAATAAAATAAATGCTAATAAAGCTTACAATAAATTATTAGCAGAACAAGAAGCAGTTAAAGCTGCTAAAGGAGTTAAACCCAAAGTAAAAGGAATACCTGCATATGCAGATGGTAAAGGTAAGAAGAGTTTCTTGAATACACCTATTGTTGAATTGCTCTCTGATTTAAATTTCAATATTTTCAATAGAGAAAATGAGGACATAAGTGGTGCGGAAGCTGTAGTACGTGGTGTACCTTATGGTAGACATGAATCCGCACTCAATCAACCCATAAGTAAATTATTAAGTCATTCAAATTATAATAAAGCTGCTGCTAGAAATACAGCAATAAATTTGGGTTCTCCTACAACTGGAACGTGGTTTGCACCATTACAAACCGCTGCAGCTACACCACAAGGAGTGGATGCTGTTACATATGCTAATGATGAGCCGATTTCTGTTGATACACCTGTTCAACCAACTATAACACAACCTGTTGTAACGAACACATATACAAGTGCGTCAAATAGACAGGTTACAAAAACCCCTAGTACTACTGGTTCCGTAACCACCAAACAGACAACCAAACCTAACATTACTAAAACTACTACTCAAAGATTATCTGAACCAACAATGCCACTAGTAAACACTAGTATGGCAATAGATTGGGAGGATATTGTTACTCCAGTAAATATACCAACGTCTGCAGATGAAGCTACTAAGAAACGTGCACTTGGTAAACCAAAAAGTGGTTATTCACCAGATTGGTTATCGTTGGCTCCTACGGTGTATAATACTTTACAATCATTAAGAGGACCAGAAGAAGAACCATTAGTATTAAACCCATATACTGGTGCGATTAGAAGCACAATGGCTAGACGTAGAATGAATATAGAACCTGCAAGATTAGCTAACAGTAGATCAAGGGCCATTTCAAATTATAACTTAGCAAATATTAATGCTAATACTGGTGCTAATTTAGCAGCAAGAACTCAAGCTGCTGTTGATGAGTATGCTTCTAATGCAAACATGTACGCTACTAAACAAAATGCTGACAATGCTTACTTAGGAGAATATGCAAACACTCTTAATAATTTAGGACAACAATTTGTACAAAGTGAAAATATGTACAACGATCTTAATGCTAGAAACAGAGCTGCTGCTAGAAACTTTGGAGCAACTGCAACTAGTCAACTTGGTAAATGGTCTCAAGTAAATAGACAAATGCAAAATCAATACAATAGGGATCAAATGACACTACCATTCTTAGCTGATTTCTTAAGTCAAGGATTTACTAAAGAACAAGTGGATAATTTATTAACAAGAACTAGAAATAGAGTTTAATATGGTAAATAGATATGATAATCCTGCACAAGCAGAGTTCATAAATACATACGTTCCAATTCCATTTGAACAATTGTATACACTTGGGAAGCAGGCAAAAGAAAACGTAGATCAAGCATTAAAAGATTATTCAACAGCTTTGGATAAATGGGCTGAATTTCAATCTCCATCCGCTGCTGACACAAAAGCATACTATGATGAAACTTATGGTAGAGCTTTGCCTGTGGCTGAAGAACTGTCTAAAAACTTAGACATGATAAAAACTGCAGAAGGTAGATCTAAGATATATTCAGCAATAAACAATGTAGACAGAGCTAAATTAAGTATGCTTCGTCAAAGTGCTGAAGGTTTAAAAGAAAGACAAAAAGTAAATCAACGCTTAATGCTAGAGGGAAAATACAATCCTTTATGGCATGACGTTGATTTCACTGGTTATAATACACTTACTTCAGGTATTTATAATGATGTATCTCCATTAGGTTATCAATCAATAAAAGATCTTACAGACAAATATGTAAATAATCTTAAAGATAGCTATTTGGGTAGATCCAATGGTTTTATTCATACTGGTGTAACTGGGGATCAAATTAAAAAAATATTGGATGAAAATAAAAGTGGTATACTATCTACTCCTGAGGCTCAAATGCATATGCAAGTGTACTTAAAACAGAACCCTGGAGCAACTGCTGAAGATGCTGCAAATGCTTTTATGGAAAGAGCATATATAGATAATCAAGAATACATTAGAAATAATATTACAGTAGACCCATATGAAATGCAAGCTTTGAAAGAACAACAAGCTTTAAGAGTTGCAGCTACACGAAAAGGAAAAAATGGTGAACAACCAACTGATTATCCAGATGCTTATACTAAATTGTATAATGACGCAGTAGTTCAAGAAAAGCGTCAAATGCAAAATAATCCAAATCTAACTAGAACAAGATCATTTATAGAAGGTCAAGCATCTATGATACAGACTTTGACAGACGCTGCTAATGCTCTAGAACTAGGTGCTATTACTCCAGAAGAATACAACACTATGTATAAGGCATACCAAGAATCTGCATCAAAGAACTACAGTAATGAAGCTATGGCAAATGCTTATGCAGAGGATGTTAGGGATATGTTTGCTAAACAATCTGATATATTCCCAGCTGTTGGAGTAAAACAAGAAAAGTTACCATTGTACTATGATACTGCGTCCAGGGTGTTGAACGAGCTTACTTATCCTACTTCAGGATTAGTTATGAACCGTTACAATAAAATAAAATCTTCTAAAGAAGTAGAAATCAATAGTAATGATGCTATAACTAATGGGTTTACTATTCCAGATACTAATGGATTAATATTGTCCACAGACTTTGTAAACAAAGTAATGAAGGTTCCTTCTATAAAATACACTGTTCAGGATAATTCAAGACTTAATAGAAACTTTGCAGAAGACCTAAAATCTGGAGTATTCCAAGATGTTATAAAGGTGCCTAGAAACAAAATAATGGTAGGTGAATCCAATGGCCAACCGCAATTATTTCAAAGGGTTAGTGTTAAGATACCTATTCAGTCTATAAGAAATGCTAACTATGATGTTGACAGTTTTAAAGAAATGGTTAATAAAACTATGGGTTTAACATCTGAAGTTGGTTTAAGTGTTAAGCCAATAAAAGGTGAAAGTGTGGAAGATGCATGGGGTCACTCTGACACCAGAGGTGGTGCAGCTCTTACTGGAGAATACTTTACATTTGATGCAATGGAACCAATTGATCCACATGGTATGACAAGAATGACTTTTGATCAAGAAGTCAATAAAGAACATGGTGGGTCTAAACTACAAAATGATTTATATGATAGTTCATATAACGAATCATATTCTTCTGATATCGAACTTTATCAAACTATGCTTAATCTGTTACAATAATATATGGAAACATCTATATTAGACAAATACAATGCTGGTTTAACACCTTCTAAAACCAATGCTACTACTGCGGCTATACGACAAGTAAACGCCCAGCATTCCCCTTTAACAAAAATTAAAACAGGGTATGATCGTGAATTGGAACAAACTCCAATTGATGATTATGAAGAAATGTATCTATTGGACAAAGAAAATCCAGAGGAAACTCTTAAAGATAAGAGCTACTTAAAAGATGCATGGACCACTTTTATGAATAGTAGAGATCAAATCAATCTAATGTCGGAAAGAGCTAAACTAGCTAAAGATATAAACCCCGTATTAGATGATATTGATTATGAATTGAATTTTCTTAGTGATAAGCAAAAGCTTAAAAATCTTGAAAATACTATTCCTACTTTGGATGAGAATTCTGAAGAATACAAAAATGCAATATCTGAATACTTTCAACTCCAAAGAACATTAGCAGATAGACAAGAGCAATACGATAGCATCTTGTCTAAATATGGTGAAAAAGAAGGTGATAACATTGATGCGAGAATTGAATATCTAAGTAATTCTAGAAAATCGTGGGAAGAAGAAAGATCTAAAGTAAATGAAGAAATAAATAATATATATTCTAACTTACGAGATAGATCTGAAAATTATACACCGTCTTCTGAATTTAGAATAAAAGAACAAAGAGCTCAAGACAAACCTTGGTATTCTCCAGATTACTTTTTATATGCTGGTCCAGGTTTAACAGGTTCTTCTATGGCAACTGTTGATGGTTATATTGCAGATGCTTTAGCTACCGGAGCTTTGTGGTTAGGTAGACACTATGCTACTACTGGAGCATTGAACGCTGTCCCTGGAATTGGTGCTGCATCTAATTTAATTGGGTGGGGTAGTGCAATTGCAGCTACTGCAGCTAGTGTTGCTGGTAATATATACAGTAGACATAGAGAATCTTTAGCTCAAGTATATGGTGCATATAGATCTAGAATTGAAGATAATCTAAAGGAACAAGGCATTGATATTAAACAATATGCTGAAATTGGTAGAAATCAGTTAAAACAACAAAACCCTAATGTAGATGTTTCTAAAATCTCTGATGATGAAATAATCGATAGAGTTATATCTGGAGAAATAAACATAGATGATGCAACTTTAGCCAATGCAAAAAGATCCCTGAAAAATGGATTAGAAAGAGTTTATGATAACAACATGGCATTATCTGCTATGGATGTTGCTCAATCTGCTTTAGTATTTGCACCTCTTGGCAAAGCTATGGGTAAAATAATAACAGCTCCAATTAAAACTGCTTTAAATCCATTATTAAAAACAGGTACAAAATTAACTGAAGCTGCAGCAAGTAAATACAATAAACTTATAGATGCTTATACTGGATTTAATGCTAGACTTGCATATAATTCTCCAGTAAAAAATGCTAGCTTACAAGCCGCCAAGGCACTCGGTAGATTAGGTTTCTCTGCTACTGGAGAAGCATTTGAAGAAGCTAATCAAGATGTGTTTGATTATGATTATATTTCAGGTAAGTATGATGGAAAGTCTAGCAGCATTTTTCAATCTTTGATGGGTTTAGCTGATGCAAATTATCGTACTGCAAAAATATTGTCTGGAATAGATACTGAATCTGAATTAGCAAATGATCCACAATTTTGGAATGATGTAAAAGGTGGTTTTGCATTAGGTTTATACATGGGTGGACCTACAATTGCTTATCATTCTGGGTTAAAGACTTACAAAGACATGACTGCCAACTCTTTTGTAAGAGACGTAGTTGCAGATCACATTGGTAAAAAAGATGCAATGATCAAAGCTATGTCCTACTCTGAGATGGCAAACAAAAAATTAAACTATCAACAAAATGTACTTGATGTACTTGAAAACTACAAGTACAATCTACCAGAAGGTATCACTGAACAAGATTTAAATGATGAGATAGCTACTGCAAATAATATCTTTAGTTTATCTAAATCTAAAGTAAATCAGAACATTGGTAAAACTATTGGTTACAATCCTGGGACTACTGAATATAATACTTTAATTGGGTTGCAACACTTGGCAACAATAGATGCACAAGAAGCACTTGACAATGCTAATCAGGCACAAGAAGCAGATAATAATTTCTATACTACTCTGGAAAATGATCAAATGTTAAACCATTATTCTCCAGAAGAAAAGCTTACTGCTGTAGCATTAACTAAATTAAATATTCAAAAGCAAGCGTTAGAACAATTAAAAACAGCACTTGAATCTAAACCAGAAGAAAATCAACAAAAATTTGGTATAACAAATGAATCAAATGCTGTTGGTAAATCTATATCGAAAGAGATACCTAAGATATTAAAAGATATAGATGCTAAATTAAATCAATTATCAGAAGGTACTAGATTCAGTTCAAACTTCATAGCCACTCCAAATTTAGTTAGCAAAGGTATTGATAGTTATGTCAATACAATGATTGCAAATCATGACCTTTTGGTAGCTGAGCATAAGATGAACGAAATATACGGTAATACTTTGGAAGATGGTAAACTTATAAACTTCAACAACGCTTCTAATGAATCAAAAAAGAAGATAGGTAAAAAGATAAAAGAAAGAATTGATAATTATATAAACAATTCAGATGAATCATCAAAGATAGTAGAAGAAAATGCAAAGGATGTTGTTGAAGCAGAATCTGCAAAAGAAATGTCTAGAGAAGCAGCTAATCAAAGTGATGATCAACAACCTATTACTAACAACAAAACTCAAGTAGATAATCAGATAGCTACTGAAGTAGAACAAGAAAAGGCAACGTCTCCAAAAACTCCTATTATGGATGACAGGGCTACTTCTGACATTGATACTAAAATACCAGTAGCAGAGAAGGAAGTAAAAGAAGATGAAGAATTTCCTACTAAAGGCTTAGAAGAGTTAAGTAAGGAGTTTGAAGAAACCTTAGCCAAAGTAAAAGAAAAAAAACAAGAAGATACTGAGAGGAAACCTAAACCTGAGCCTAAACCAGTTGTTGAAACTCAAGAAGACGAAGAGGATGAAATAGAATTTGAGCGAGCTGATGAAAAAGCTCTGATAGATCTTGCAAATTCTGAAGCTGTTTCAGACGAGGATGATAAAAAAGTATCTGAAACTTATGAAACTTCTAATCCTGAAGTAACTGAAGAATCTCAAGTAAAATGGGCCCGTAAGAAGATTGCTACAGAATCCACAATGAATAGGAGAACAGATATGGACTCTGAGACTAGAGATTTGGATGAATCTTTAGAAATTGAAGAAATGGTACAAGATAAAGTATCTCATACACTGTTCTTTAATCCTGATGCCACAACATCAATTTATCCTAATACTAAACCTGGTAAAGAGTTAGCGGAAAGAATAAAAGATCCAAATTTCTTTAATAACAGTTTCTGTGAGTTTGTTATAAACAAAGACTATACAGAAAAAGGACATAAACCATATAAAGAAAATGATCCTAGTACATATGACTCTGCATCTATAATAATGTTGGTACACCACAGTACTGGCGATTATGCAATGGCTTTGAAAACTCCTTCTGGAGCTAGAACTTTCTTAGCAGCAAAGTTAGCTAGTATACCTAAAGAAAGGCTTACAGAAGAGGATATTAATCTTATTAACAATGCTAATGATTTATCTATAGCAGATTTACGTAGATTCAGAAATGCAGTAATTTCTACAATAGAGTCTGCAACAAATGATGAAGCTGTAGTACCTAGCACAATAGTTAGAACCAAAGGAATACCTAATGTTGTTAGAAAAGATGGTAGAGCTGTATTCAGACCAATACATGAAGTAAAAGGGTTAGAAGTACCAACAGAGATTACTGATATTACTCCAGAAAAAGTAACATTTGGTATAAGTGATGGTATTGTAAAAGATTCTGATATAATAGGAGCAAATGGTGAGAAATTGCCTGGTAAAGGAGGTAGTGGACAATTGTTTATTTACCCACCAAAATCCAATACTTTATCAAATCAAATGCTACCGTTACAATTAACTCTTCAAAGATTTGATAGAAAACAAGCTGAATTCTTAGCCAATTTGTTAATTAATTATGGTGCTAATCCTAATTCTGAATATGGAGATACAGGAATCATTGCTGGAGAATTAATTGATTTCATGGTTAGATTTGGAGATGCTACTAAAGTAACTACTGCAGATAAAACATTTGATTGGTTAAAAGAAAAGCAGTTATATATTGATGATAAAAGTAATTTGGTAATTGGTGAAAAAACATTCAATATTGGTAACTTATCTACTCAGGATAAAAAAGACATAGCTGAAGCATTAATGGGATTCCATTGGCGTGTAGCTAGAAAAAATTTCTTTAGACCAGTAAAAGAGGCATTACCTTCAATATATGATTATTTTAATCATAATTCTATTGACTCACTTGATATTATTCCAGGCGTATCCTTTACTAAGGATGACTTCATTTCTTCTACTCCAGTTTATACTATGGGAGTATTAGAAAAAGCTGGTGTAATAAGAAGTGATTTAGATGATCAACTGTTCAAAGATTCTTTCGCATATGCTGAAGATGTTCAAAAGATACCAAGAAAGATCAACAATCCTGAAGTAAAAGAAGCTGTTGAAAATAAAGTCACAAATTTAAATTATTCTGGGTATATTCCGGTAACTGAGCTTTTTGATCAAGGTGATGATTATTATTTAACTCAAGCACAGAGAAGTGAAATTTATGAATTATCTACTAGAACCTTCAAAAATTTTCCTAATGTTGTAAAACAAGTAATCTTTGGAGCAGATGATATTGCTCCTAGAATAGTATTTGAATTAAATGGAAATGAAGGTATACTCGAATACGATGGAAAACATTGGAATGCTTCTTCTTGGAATGAAGAACATCAAGCATTTTATGATGTACCTTTAAATCCTGATCAAAGAAAGCGAATAGTTAATGAAATAGTGCCCAAAAAACTACAAGAATATCTGGTCTCTGAAAAATTCAAAAAAGATAGAGCAAAAGATGTTACAGATCGAAATTCTAGAGAAGTAGCAAAATGGTATCTTGAGAATTTCAATGTATCGGATATAAATGAATATTGGATAAATGAAGAAAAAACACACAGTTCCTTTGTAGAATTTTTGCTAAATCATCCAGACATAAAATTAAGTAATTCTACAAATACGGAACCATCTTCGAAAGAAGAATCATATGTAAAGAAAATAATTAATGATGGAGAAATAGATCCTTTGAGCTTAGGTATTGATGAAGACTTTGATATACCTACTCGTAAAGTTACAGGTAACATATCAGAAGTAGTAACTCCAGAAGAAATTCAATGGTTTAGAAATAAATTAGGATTACCAGAAGATTCTTTACATATCGTTGAAGATGCTATTGCACTTGGTGGTAATGAATATGCTATGGGTCTTGTTAGAAAAGATTCTACCATACTGTGGAAAGGTGCAGAACGTGGTACATTGTATCATGAAGCATTCCATAGAGTATCGTTATTAACTATTTCTCCAAAGGAAAGAAAGAAAATTTATGAATTCTATAGAAATAGAACTGGTTTTGTTGGAAGTGATAAACAAGTAGAGGAAGCTTTAGCAGAAGACTTTAGGCAGTATATGCTGAATAAAGTAGATCCTGAATTAAATCTTCTTAAAAGAGCTTGGAAAGCTATTAAGAATTTCATAAGTAAATGGGTTTGGAGAACTGATACCAGCATTGATAATATTTTTAATAGAATCGCTTCTGGTTATTATAATAGATCTAAACAAAATTCAGCTGCTGTAAATGAATTTCTTGCTGCATATAAAGGTGCAGGTGCCCCATTTAAGGTAAGAGGTCATAAATTTAAAAACATTAATAACACACAATTTAAAGAAACTGTAAATTCACTTATAGGTGCTTTATTTACATTAAATAATGTAAGATTGCGTGATGATTTACAGAATCTTAATTACGGAGTGTTGAAAGCTGCATTAAAACCAGAAATAACAGCAAAGTTAGTTGAAAAAGGAACTATTACTAAGGAGCAAGGGGAAGTTAGAAATGAAATATACAATACATTTGATACTGTATTTAAACCAGAAATTATAAATAAATTAAATGAGTATCAAATAAGAGCAGTGGATAAGCAGGAAAATATTGATGCAGAGATTGATGAGAAAGCAGTTGGTAATGATGTAGGTGATCAGATGGCTAACTACATTCAAGAACAATTGGCTGTTTCAGTTAAAGATAATGCTCTTGCATCTATAAAGATTTTCATTGCAACAATGCCTAGGACAGAATTTGTCATGAAACAAAAAACAAATCCTGATGGCACTGTGACTCAAGTACAAGGTGTTGCTGCAATAAAGAGTCCTGTTACAGGCTTACCTCTAATGGTTGACTTTGATAAATCTTGGAATACAATTATTAATGAAATTCACTCTGAAAATACATTCAAAGGAATGATGGACAAGAGTGCAAAACTTGCTAAAGTAACACCATTATTTAAAACTTTGTATAATGAGTTATACAAGATTACAAATGAATATGTACAAAAGAAAGGTATTCAAGAGGACGAAGTTCAAAAAATAGCAAGAGAGAATTTACAAACTCAGTTTAGAAACACATTCCGTAAAGCTAGACACAAGTTAGTTGGTATTTTATCAGAAAAAGTTGAAGATGAAAACGGTAATGAACAAACTAACTTGTATGTTAAAGATGAAAATGCAAATAAAGTATCTAAAAATATATTAGAGGGTTGGAATTACAATTTAATAACAAACAGTGGTGTATTAGATACTTCTGATAACTTATTTAAAGCAAAAGTTAGTGAGTCTGAAGAATTCGTAGCTAGAGAAATCAACAATGAATTCAATAAAATAATAAAGATTGTAGAAAAATACAAAACTACACCTAACAAGAAACTAGTAAATGGTCAAACTTATAAAGAGTATGTACCAGAGAAGTTAATTACTATTAAGAATAAGATAGTTGATTTACTTAATAAAGTTGGAGTAGAAATTGATTTAGAATCATTAAACTCCTTCCTTACTAAGGAATATTATAATTCAGATTCTACTGAGTCATTAGTTTCAATGTTATCAGATAGATCCAATAAAGGTATATATTTCTTCTTTAATTCTAAAGTAAAGGACTTAGCAAAGATTCAAGAAAGTGGCGTAGTTCCTGGTCAATATAATAGAAGTATTACAAAATATTATGATGACTCTAAATTCTTAGGAAGACTTGCTGAAACATATGCAATGTTGCATCCTTCTTCTGATGAATTATCAGTATTATCTACTGATGGTAAATTGTTGTATCCTATATCAGAACACAATTATTTGTCTGACATGGTTCAAAGATTGGATAATGACCCAGCAACAGTAGAAGCACTTACCAAAGTATTATACAATACTGGTAATAATACCAATCCTAATTACTTCAAGGGTTCTGTATTGTTAACAAATTTATATAATAATGCAGACGTTAAAGGTAAAATAGGGTTTGAAACTCTTGTTTATTTTAAAGAACAAGGAAGTACAGATAAAGGACGCAAGTATACGGAAATATCCCCTCTTGAAGACTATATTGCTAAAATGACATTTACCAGAGCAGGTAGAATTATCTTACCTACTATGGGTGATTCTCAAACATATAATACGTTGTATGGTACTGCAATAAACAACTTTAAAAATCCATTTGATGTAAGTAATGGTGAAATAAAATTCGATGCTCAAATTCTTAAAAGATTTATTAATTACTTTGAAACTGAATTAGATACCATTGAATTTAATTACAAGAATGAAAATAATTTAACTGAAGAACAAAAAGTAAAGAACTATGATACAGGAAATAGAAATGGTTATAGATTCAGATACTTCAATGGATTCTTTAAATTGAAAGAAAGACCTACGTTAAATGGTATTGAATTTGAAAAAGATTTTTCGAACTTTAACGAAGCATTAGACCTAGCAGAAGATCTTGGTGGTAATGAATATGGAACTTCTATTATTTCTCAAATAAGAAATAATTGGAATAAGTTCAGTAATGCTGAAAAAGCAAATCTAATGAATAACTACCTGTGGGATGCATTTAAAGATGAGTTAAATTATGCACAAGAATTAGGTATAATTAAATGGGATGGTAATAAAATAGCTAGTGTAACGAGTTTAGCATTGCCCCAGAAGGCATTAGAAGAAGCATCATCACATTATAAAAAATCTGCAACAGTTTCTAATTATAGCGAAAATCTTGGTGCTGCTGAAATGATTGGTAATTATTTTGCCAATACCATTTCTTCAGTAATTGAATTTGAGAAACTTTTTATAAAAGACCCAGCCTACTACAAAAATCCTGTAGATAAAATTAAACGTTTACGTGAGGTATTATCCACTGGTGTTACTCCAAGAATAGACTACGAAGAAGGAAATCCAATGGCAGATCTCACTGAAGTGAACGTAGGTACACTATCAGATAATGTTATCGTAAGTAGACAAGCTGATCAAATTGCAGAGTATGCTAAAAGATCTGCGGCTATACGATTACTTCAGGAAATGCATGACATGACATTAGATGAAGCAATTAGAACTTATGATAGTTCTGAAGCTTTACCCAATGATGTAGAAGATGCAGCTAATCTTATAGTAAGAAATAAATTTGATGGCTATCTTAACCCTAAAGGCAAAGTAAATCAAACTGATGCTACAGTATTAATATCCCCAGAGTTTTACAAAGAATTAGTACGTAGAGTAGATGGCTGGACACCACAAGTAGCAAAAGCATTTGATTTACTTAATGATCCAAATGCAGATCTCGAAGCAGATATGGATACATATGCCGAAGCATTAGCTGTTACATTGAAGCCTTTGAAATTCATGTATTTTGGTGATCACTACGATGTAGGTGCTAAAAGGGATATACCAGTGTTTGATAAGATGGCAATGTTCCCCGTACATCGTATCTTCTCTACTGGGGATATGGGTAAAGTGTTGGAAGTTATGCAATCACGTAATATCCACATGCTTGCTTTTGATTCCGCAGTAAAAGTAGGACAAAGGGCTAAAGAGGTTAAATCAAGAATCTATAAAGATAAGACTAATAAAGAAATAGACATGGACAGTTTGATGTCAATGCCTACTCACAAACAGTCTTTAACTAACTTTAGACGCCAGTTAATTACTGATCCTCACCATGCAGAAAGACAAATGTTTGTATCTCAAGCACAAAAAGCTGCCATGGGTAATATCAGAAGTGCATGGAAATATACTACACCAGATGGTAAAGTATATAATGGTGATGAGTTGATTAATAATTTTAACGGTGCTCACAATGCCATTACTGAAGCTGGTAGAAGAGAGATAGAAAGAGATTTTGGTATTACTCCAGATAAACCTCAAGTAAGTGTACAAAGATTTGCTGAAATTATGCAACGCAAAGCTTTAAGTTCAAACATGAATGACAATGTTATTAATGGTTTGGATGTTGAAAATGGTGAAACTGTTGCACCAATTTCTGGTTTATCTGATAACTCTTGGATAGAAAGTGGTCTTATATCAATGTTGAATAAGTCAATTGTTGATACTAACTTACCAGGTGGTATGTTTATTCAAATGTCTTCAATATTGTACAATAGAATTGCTGTAACTTCAGACGCACAAAATGAAAGAAAGCTAAGATTTGCAAACACTGATGGTACTATGGATTGTGTTATTTCAATTAACTTATTGAAACACATAATTCCTGATTACGATAAAAAGACTTTCAGTGAAGCTAAAAAGTGGTTGATAGATCATGATATTGTTGGTCCGAATTCTAAAGCTCTTGCAATGGGTTATCGTATCCCTGCTCAAGGTCAAGCATCAACTGCAGCTCTTAAAGTGGTAGATTTGTATCCTGAACAAATTGGTGATACTATTACATTACCTGATGAGTTCACATCTCTTACTGGTTCTGACTTTGATATTGATAAATTGTTCGTTGCTAGATATAACTATGATAAGAATGGTAATAGAATCAAATTTGAGACTAAGGAAGATTATACTAATAGACTTAGAGAAGCTGGCTTAGATGATGAAACCATAGTTCGTAAAGTTTATGAAAGATATAATGGTAAAACTGACTTTGAAGCAAATTCAAAAGAAGCAAATGAAAACATGCTTCTTGATATGTATATATCAGTTATTTCTAATCCATTAAACTTTGCAGAAGCCAGACAACCACTGGATACAGTAACAGATTACTTGAAGGATACAATTCTTAAAGAAGTAGATACAATAACCGGTCAAGGTAAACGTACAAGTAAATCTCAATTGTATTATGCTACTCCAACATTCCAAAGTAGAACTAAAGCGGAGTTGAATGGTGGTAAATTTGGTATTGGTCCATTTGCATTAGCAAATGCTCATCAAGTTCTTACTCAATTGGTTAAACTAAGATTTAAACCAAATAAAATTTTAAGAGATTATGGTATAAGCAATTTGTATGGTATCCAGAGTAATGATAGAAATAAGATTAATATCCTTGACTGGTTATCAGCATTAATCAATGCTCATGTGGACGTTGCAAAAGATCCATACATCATTCGATTGAATGTAAGGAAGTTAACATTTAGTATGACTAACTTCTTGATAAGATCTGGTAAAGGTGAAAGTACATTCTATTTCTTACCTCAACAAATATTAAAAGACTTTGCAATAGAATACGATAAATACTCTGGCTTTTATAATGTAGATACACAAAATAAAAATCCTGAAAGTCTAGCATATAGAACCATCTGGAATACATATTTTGAGAAAGCAAAATCTTTATCTAAAGGTAAATATGATCAATTTTTAGACTTTTTAAATGATAAAGGTGTAGGTGCTAAACAAAGAGCAAAGATGTTCGATGTCAATTACTTAAAGAAGCAATTGAAAAAAGAAGAAACATTTGATTGGTACTATAATCAGTTGCTCATTATGAAGACTTATCAAGAACTTAACCCATTCTCAAGATCTTTGTCTGAATTAACTACATTGTCTCAAATTGATACTAAGCGCTTTGGTAATAATTTTGGTTTACAAAGTGCATTCTTGGATAAGTGGAAACAATTCATGGTAGAACAGCAAGTGTTTGAAGATCCTATAAAAGTATTTTCAAATACATTCTTAGGTAAGAAAATGCAAGATGCATTGATATTCCCTAGAATTGCCTTCCAAAATACAATGATTAGACTTACTCCGGAATTTGAAAACTTAAGAACATTAATAGAATTTTATACTAAAGGTTATGCAATTAGTGATGATACATACATTAATAATATTACCAGAAGTATGGAAGCTACGTATAAAGCTGGTTTCTTTAACAAATATTTAGCTGAAAATGGAATAAAGCTTAGTAGTTTGTTAGGTGGTCCAAATAGTATTTCTAAGAGATTAGATAAAATTAAATCTGATGTAAGAAGTGGTAAATATCCAGATTTATTAAGTAGTGATGGTTCATTTGAAAATGTACTTATTAATAATATCTTTAGTAGACCAAAGGAGGATACCACTGAATTAAATGGTCCTGATTTTATTGCTTACAAACCAAACAAGAGTGGTGACAATAACTTAGAAAATGAAATCATCAGAGCTTGGGAAGAATTGTGGGATAGCGATTATCAGGAAATAAGAGATTTTGCAAAAGATCTTGCATTGTATGCTTTCTATACTTCTGGGGATGCATTTGGTAAGAATAATATCTTTAGATATGTACCTAATTCAATTAGAGAGGAAATAGGTTATTTTGATTACATTAGAGATTTAGAACGAAATCCTGATGATGCAGTTAAAGATATTAAAGTATTCCAAGTAATAAAAGACTTGTGGTGGAATGACCACGTAGTTCCTACTATTGATTATTACGTATTAGATTCTAGTAGAGAAACCATTGAAGAAGAAGGTAGACCTGTGTATAGGGCGTTACCTCACGAAGATAGTGGTTTTACTGTAGTAAACAAGAGAGGAGCAGAAGTACAGATTCCTGGTATTATATATGACAAGAAATCTCAATCTATAATTTCATTCAATCAAAATGGTCAACCTATATATCCACCATTTAAAAAAGTAAAATTAGATAGAAACAATGATCCTAGAACAACATTCTTATATGAATATATAGGTATTAATGAAGATGAAGCTCCAGTATATCGATTAATTAATAAAAAGGGAATTGCATATAGAGGTAATGTATTAATAGAAAATGGTCGTAGTAAATCAGTTTTAAAGTACAATAATGTTGTACCAAAGGGTTATGAAATTATGCCAGAAGAACCAATAACTTGGGTTACTGATCTTACTCCGGTAAAAGCTAGCTTACAAGCAAAGGCATTTAATCAAGCTGGTGAGTTTAATACAGATATGCTTGCTAATATACAGCAAACAGTTAAAACTCAACAAGTAACTGAACCATTATCCTATCAAGAATGGGTTAAAGACTATCAAACTCAAAAAGGTGAAACTGATGCAGAAGCAGCATATCAACAGTATTTGGATAACTTTGAATATAGTAAATCACAAGCATCACAACAACCTTCAAAACAATCTAGTATACCTGCAAATCTTGCAGAAACGTGGTCTCAAAAGGAAGGATGGTCTACAGAATATTTTAATTCCAAAGTATTACCAAAAATAAATGAAGCATGGCAAATTGAATATGAGTTAGCCCCTGATCAATCTGTTCCAGCTAAATTTAAAGGTAATATGACTTTTGATTATGGAGAACATGGCAGACCAGGGTTAAAATCCAAATCAACTATAGAAGCAGTTAGAAATGGAGAAAGGACAGCAACTACAAGATATGAATCACAAGGGCATTTGGATTATTGGAAACAAGCTCAAGTTGGTGATGTTATTGAATGGAAACGTGGAGATGAGTCTGTAAAGGTTTTAGTTACAAAACCTTTGACTAAATTAAGAACTTCTGATGCTACTCAACAGGATTTATTTGCATCTGAACAATCCGCCACGCCTGCATTTGTTACTTCTGACACTAATGTAGAACAACCAGCAATTACTGATACTACTAAGGAATTCTTAGATTATGCTAATCAATTTGGTTTTACTGATGAAGCTGCTTTACTTGCAAAAGATTTACCAAAAGCATCAGAAGAAGCTAAGAAAGTAGAAGAAGAGTACGTATTTACATTTAATGATGGGTTTAAGATCAATTTACCATTCTCATTAAATGATCAACAGAAATCAGCTCTATATGAATTAGAGAAGTTTATTGAAGATGGTGGAACTGAAATTACTTTATCTGGTTATGCTGGTACAGGTAAATCTACTATCATTGGTATATTTAGTAAGTGGTTAGATCACAGAATTGGTAGAGGCAACATTGTATATACTGCTCCTACTCATAGAGCAAATGTTATAACTAAACAAAACAATCCTAATGCTAATGTGTATACGCTTTCTGCTCTATTTGGATTTACTCCGGATACAGATATAGCAATGGAGCAAGGTTCATTGGATTTAAGAGAACTAGAGTTTAGATCTAAGAATCAAGTGAAATATGAACCAGGTCAATTAATTATTATTGATGAAGCTTCAATGGTGCAAGACGGTTTGTATGAATACATTCAGAAAATCGTAGCTAAAGATGGTGTTAGTGTGATATATGTTGGGGATTCTGCACAATTAAGACCTGTAAAATCAGATCATATTTCTAAAGTATTTACATCTGATGGAGTACCTCAAATAACTTTAACCAAAGTAGAAAGAACGGGTGATAATCCTATATTAAAAGAAGCCACTAGACTTAGACAAGGTGAAGGATTGAGTTATCAAACTGACATAAATGATAAAGGTCAAGGAGTGTTATATACTTCTGATGATGCAGTTATAGATGAAAACCTAAAACAAATTGTATCTTCTGAAGAGTTCAATGCTGATCCTTTACATTTTAGAGTTTTAACTGCTACAAATGCTGCAGTATCTGCGTATAATTCAAAGATTAGATCTTTAAGATACGGAAAATTTGCTAAACCCTTTGTAAAAGGTGATATTATAATGGGTTATTCTAACAAACTTAGAAAGCCTGATGGATCTTATAAATTAGTAAACTCTGGGGATTATGTGATTCAAAATATAACAGACACTACTGTCAAGTTTAAAACTGATAAAGGTGATATAGAATTTAAAGCATTCAAATTATCAATCAGACCTACTGGCAGTACTATTATGGATGACTTCCAGATTACTGTAATTGATAAAAATGAACCAGATTCTAAGCTATTTGAAATAGTAGAATATAAAGACAGATTGTGGAGAATGGCTAAAGAAGCTAAACAGAATAAGCAAATATCTAAATATAGAGATTTGGTTCAAATGGCGTTTAACATTGATAATGAATTAAACATTACCAAGAATTTAGAAGATAATCAAGGTAGATTAAAAATTAGGAAAGCAATTGATTATGGATATGCACAAACTGTTTGGAAATCACAAGGTAGTACATACAGTAAAGTTTTAATACTCTCCAATGAAATTGATACGTTTGGTTATGGTAGAGATGTAATGCAATTAAGAAACGAGTTGAGATATGTAGCTGTGTCACGTGCTAAAAACTTTGTTATAATAAATTCAGAAGCAGAGAATAAGAAGAAAGTTTCTATGCGAAATGAAATAGCCGAAGAAGATTTATTAGACGATATAGAATTTGAACCAGCTACAGAAGAACAAGCAATAAATGCATCTTTGCAGGATTCAATTGATGAGTTAACAGCAAATGGTAAACAACGTAGAAAAGAATGTGAATAATTATGCAGTGTTTAAATATTAAAAATAAAGAGGTTGCAGCTTTACTCAAGAAATATACAAAGATATTGGGTAATGAAAACGCTGCATATTATGTATTATCAGAAAACAATGGTTATGGTTTAGATAAGGCTCCCAATGGGGAGCCATCTAAACTCTTTTCAGATTTAGTTAACCATTTCAAGGGTAATAAAAAAGAGGCTATACGAACAAAGTCATTAATATATTCTGCACAATTTAGACAGATAAGGAATATTGTGTTAAATAATGATGGGGAAGTATCTATAGATGTGTTGCTAAATAATTCAGATAAAATAAATAACCCATCATACGTTCCAAAAAAAATACATGAAACGTATAATAAACTTATTCAAGCTTTGTCAAGGCGAATAAAAGATATTCAATATGCAAAATATAGTGACAGTAAGAAAGTAGATGAACTAAGAGCATTGGAATTTAAATTAAATCAATTGGAAAACGATCAAGCTACTTTTGAATTTGTAGATTATATGGCAAGTGATGTAATATCTGCATTAAATGAAGTAAAGGCTTTACAAACCAAAGTAAATGAAAACCAAAAGTACAATAACCCGCTAGATATAACTTCTGCAGAATTAGATATGATAAAGAAAGGTTATATTGGTTTTTATGGTAACATTGCTACTAATATCCAGAACATGTTGGATGATGAATCTACGTTTGACTATTTAAATGATCCTCAATTAGTTGAGGATACAAAACAAAACTTAAAAAGGACTGTAGGTGACTACTATGAATTAGTAAGAAACTATAACAATTTAGCAGACATTGTTGCTAAAGATAATTTTATTAGAGAAGCAACTAAAGCCGGTTCATTTACTATAGATCATCTTAAAAAAATATTAGATGAAGGTGATGTGGATATAAATCTATGGGATCAGTGGGCAGGTAATACACAATATTCTAATAGTGAGTTAGTACGTATAATTCTTAACAAGATAGTTAATACTAAAAATAATGTTGCTGAAAAAGAACTAGAAGTAGGTAAAGAGCTTGTAGAAATACTATCACATGTAGATAAATCTAAGTTAGCTTATATGCATGAAAAAAATAAAGATGGTCATAAAACAGGCTTTATAACAAGAGACTTAAATTACGGTCAACACTATCAAGATTACTTGAAACATCAAAAAAAGTTAGCCGAAAAGTTAGGATTTGGAGATAAAGATATTGCTGAAGTGCCTGGTTTATTGAATCCAGAGCAACTAAAGAAATGGAATAAAGCAAATAATGATTGGGAAGCTAAACATACAATTCGTAAGTTTACTCCAGAGTATTACGAGCTAACTAACAGTCTTAGTGAAGAAGCAAGATCTCGTAGAGATTCCATAAATATGGAAATAAATTTATTGTTAAGTACCACCGTTGATAAGAACGGAGATTACCACAGAGAAGATTTATCCGATGAAGATTATCTAAAATTACAAGAGTTAGAAACTAGACGTAGAAATTTAGCTAATCCATATTATCCAGATGGTTCAGTAAAAGTTGGATTAGATAAAGAAATAGCAATAGAAATGAGAGAGTATAATGAAAAATTAAGAGAGAAATTACATTATACTCCAAATATGGAAAAGTTTAATAAAGCTCTACAAAAGGCAAAGAAGAATTTAAGTCCAGAGAAATTTGCTAAGTGGGAACAACGCAATACAGTTGATCAAATAATTGAAGAATTCTGGGACGATATTAAAACTCTTTCATCAAACACAAATAAATCTGATGATCAAATACTATATGAAACGGCTAGAAAGAACATGTTAAGACTTTACACCAGAGAAGATGGTAAAGTAGATGTTGATAGCATGCCTGACCAAGTAAAGTCGTGGATTAATACTTATGATGAATTGATTTCTGAGGAAAGTTTGAAAACTCGTGATAAATCAAAGAAATCCAAAGTAATGGACATAGCTGAATGGGAAGTAAACCCTAGATTCTATGAAGAATTAGAAAGAGTTGAAAAATTAGGTCAAGCTGAATATAATGCGTGGGTTTCTATAAATGCTAGATATGACTATGAAGGAAATCTTGTACCAGCTTCCTTTTGGAAGAAATTAGTTCCGAAGAAAGAGTTAAGATCTAAATACATGCGCAAAGTACCTAACAGATCCTGGTCTGAAATCGATAAAGAATCACCTTTCTACGATAAAAGATTTACTAAATATGCAGATCGTGGAGAAACAAGAATTCCAAATCCTGAATTGTATGACAACAGTGCAAATTATCGTAAAATAACTTCTGATTCAAACTTAAAGAAGCTTTATGATAAACTTGTTGATGTAATGGAATTATCAAATTCTAAGATTCAATTCTTAAAGTATGAAAATAAATATAGACTACCACAAATAGAAGGTGGGGCATGGACACAAATCCGAAGTAAGGACAATATTTTAAAGGGGTTAGCGTATGCAATAGAAGATACTTACACTGTAAAGGATGATGATAATGCATATATGTTGGAAAATGCTAAACGATCAGATGGGTCACTTGTTAAACTTATACCTACTAGGTATATTAAGATGTTATCAAATCCAGACGCTTTAACAAACGATATAGTAGGATCTGTCATTGCTTATTACAAAATGGCAGAAAATTATGAACAAATGAGTGAAATTGCCCCAGAATTAGAAGTAGCTCTTGATTTTGTTAGTCGTACAGATTTTACCGATAAGAAGGGTGGTAGAATACAAGGTTTGGAAAGTAAGACATATGATAAATTAAAATCTGTACTAGATCAATTGGTATATGGTATGGAAAAGAATGCATTAGAATTAGATGTTCCTTTACCAAAAGGCAAACATGTGACAGTAAGTGTTGGTAAGTTAGCTGCTAATTTAGCTGCATACACTAGAATACAAGGCATAGCTCAAAATATGAATGTGATTCTTACTGGTCTTATTACAAACAAAATACAAAATAGACTCGAAGCAATCTCTGGTATATACTTTGGAAATAAGGAACTTGCACAAGCAACAAAATTAATCATACCGTCATATGCGAATGCAATAAAGAACATAGGTCATTCAAACAACAAAGACAAGGTTCTATGTTATATGGAGTATTTAGGTGTAGTAAGAGAAAATGCTCAAACCTTTAGTAAACTTAATCAATCTAGATTTTTAAGAGCATTAAATCAGCACTTTTGGTATTTTGGACATGAAATGTCGGATTATGTAACAAAAGGTAAAATGGCATTGGCAATTGGTCTATACTATAAATATGATCCTGAATCTGGTAAATTCTTAAATAAAAACGAATTCCTAAGAAGATTTAAGAGTAAAAAGGAAGGCAATGCCAAATGGAATACTCTAAGTGTAACTTTTTATGATGCATTTGAAGTTAAAAACAACAAACTAGTAATAAAACCAGAGTACGCTAAATCTCTCGATGAAGCTACTATAAACAAAGTTAGAAATACGGCAAAACAAGTAGGCACCAGAATTGACACGCAATTAACAGATTTGGATAGAAGTAAATTACATGCAACTGTGATTGGACAATTGTTACTTATCTTCCGTAACTTTATTTTGGTTAACTTACAAACTAAGTTCTTAACTAAACGTCAATTTAACTATTCTACAGGCATGTGGAGCGAAGCTCAAGTACCAGCTGCAGTTAAATATGTATATAGACATTACTTTAATCAGAACAAAATAGATCAATTAAAGGAACTATATCAAAATCATTATGATGAATTGGACGATTTCGAAAAAGGATGTCTTAAAAGAGTTACTTATGAAGTTTTATTTTCCACAGTAGGTTTTATGATCATTTCTTCTTTAGTAAGAGCGATGGCAGATGATGACAAACGTAATTGGTGGAAACAAGAAGCAGCGTATCTTACTCTAAGAGCTTCATTAGAGACACGTGGTAATATATTACCTATTGAAGTAATTAACTTACTTAATACTCCTACTGCTGCATGGTCTACTTTACAATATTGGGGTGACTTAACTACAATGATGTTAAATGATCCCACACAAGAGATAAAAAAAGGTCCATACAAAGGTATGAACCGATTCCAACGATCCTTAATTAAGGCTACTCCTTTAAGAAGTATATGGGAAGCACAAGATCCAAGATCAAAAATGGAGTATTACAATAATATGATTTCAATATTTAACTTTTAAAGCCACAAAAATTTTAACGGCCATTACAATAAAGCCCCTTCAGTTTTTGCTGTTGGGGCTTTTCTATATTTTAAATCTTGTAGTGATATACTTTCACCTACCGGTTTTGTTACTTTTGCAAGAGGATTAAATAGGTATTCATGAACTTTACTATCAACACTAATATTCCAAAAATTTAATATTTGTAATTTAGCTTGATATCCTAGACGTTCATATAAACCAAGATCTATTTTGTTTACTATGGAATGAATTGAATAAGCCTTATTAAAGGCAAATACTCTATAATTAATTCTATCTATTGTTAAAGTATAATCACAATAATATAGTCTATGTTTCTTTAATCTCTCTATTAAGTAAGCTTTAGTATTATGAAATACTAAAAAAATATGATTTGAAAGTAGTGGATTATTCATATCACTTGTGTACATATTTACAAATTCACTATTTTTCAAATCATATTTTGTAAAGGTATCATAAAATATTTGAGGAAGTGAAAATATACTATGTTTTGTATATTTATTAATAATCATAGTAGTTCTGCTCCATCTCCTTCATAATATTCTTTTATATGATCCCATAAGTCATTATCTTTGTGCCAAGCTATGCGTTTAATAGCATCTTCAATAACACACACTTTGGCTTCAATGTATTGATTTTCAATATTAAAAACCTTTACTTCATAACCGTCATGACTTTGAACAGCTATTATATATGTTTCTCGTGTATATTCTTCTAAATCTAGTTTTAATTCATTTTTAAAATACCAATAAATTGCAAACCAGTAATAAGCTAATTGTCTACAATAGTCAAATTCTTCTATAGAATGTCTGAAATTATACACATCAGCTGTAGTTTTAATATCAACGAGTACTACTTTCTTATTTGTATGATCAATCATTACTCTATCGAGTAAAGATTTACAAGGAAAATCTCCTAATTTAGAAGCATTTGGAAATTCCCAATTTATATGAAATTCATTGTGAACTTCAAATGTTTTTGGATAAGCAAATAAAATCTCATTTGCTTTTTTATGCTCTTGCATATTTTGCTTTATGGTCTTTAGAAGAGCCAAATCAGCAAAAGAAATAACTTTCTTACTATCTTTATTTCTAAAGTATTCAATGTAGTTTTTATATAATTCTACTAGTTCTCTTGCTTCTTGAATTCTTTTATCGATAGATTTATTATTACTATAAGCTGCATTATAACTCATTAATAATATATCTTCTTCAGTAGCAAAAGGATCGGTTAATCTTGCAGTAGAATAAAATTCTAGAAGATCTTTTTGTTGCTTTACTTTAGGTACTGCAAAATCTAAAATAATATAATCATTCCAGAATTCTTCTGGTTGAAGAATATATTCATGAATCATAGTTCCTTTATCTAAGAAACTTGCTTTTAATCCTTCAATTTTTCCATCTAGCATATCCTTTAGATATCGGGGTCCCTTTTTTAGGAACCATCCGATATTACTATTACTTATACGAGTGTTATCTTCGTAATAAGGTATACTTATATCCATAATTACTCTTCTAATTTACTTAAACGATCTGCTTCCATTAACTCATTAACGAATGCAATGTCATTTAGTTCATCTGCTTCAAAATAAATATCTTGTTCAGTCTGAGACATTATATCATTATTCATATTTTGCTCGTCTAATTGTAAATTAACTAATTCGTAATTCTTCATAATCGTAAATTTTTTAAGTTATAGTTCAAATGTTGTTGGTCTAAAATAAATCGAATAAGATTCATCAAGTATGCTTACGTTCGCTACATGTACATTAGTCCATTCTGTTTCCTCTTGAAATACATAATCATATATAGGACATGCTGTAATATTATGATTCCCAGTATGAACATGTCCACACAGAGCATACTTTGGCTTTTTTCGTTTAATCTCGTCAGTTAGTGCAGCACAACAATACTGTATTTCAGTTCCATTGTCATGGGTAGTTCCTACTTCTGCAAGATTAGATGCTTCGTGAGTCATTAATATGTCTAAGTCTTTTGGTATCTTTTCATATTTCTTAACTAATTCAGCATGATTAGCCATAAATGCCCATGGTCCACATTGTTTACACCAAGGTGTTCCATAGATTTTATACCATTTGTCGTCAGTACTATTATATACTTTTGTTTCTCCATCAATCAATATAGTTAACTTATTAAATAAGTAAGTATTTGGTTGAGTAATCATCTTTTCAAACCAAAAATCATGATTACCTGGAGTAAGTATAATAGTAGGGCAATCTATCTTCATTATCCATTCTTGAAATTCATTAAATATCCATTTTGTCATTTGAATATAGTCTCTTTGAATCTCTAATGGAGATATATCACCACATATCAATAGTAGGTCACATGGTTCTATATCAATAAGATTACCATGTAAATCACTAATTGCTGTTACTTTCATTTAGTTTCAATTTTTGTACTCTATCTTCGTGCTCTTTTAACATTTCATTGCATTTATCTCTTAAACATTCTACAAAGTAGAGATTTTCATGTCCTTCAAATTGTTTAAAAAACTGATCTGCAGCTTCTTTGTATATATTTATATTATGATTTTGTTTATAATATTCTTCGTGATCACTTAGAATTATATCCTCAAAATCATCATCAGATTTCTCAAAGATGTGCATTAATATTGCAGTTCGATGAGATATCTGTATGAACTTTCTTTTATAGTTCTTGAATTCGTCTAATACATTCATCTGTCTCTTTATGATTATGTACTACAAATAACTTATACTTCTCAGCTAATCCTTTATTTAATAATGACCACATAAACCATTTCCATTTATATGGCCATACATCGTTAGGTCTTCCTTTAGCCTCTATGATAAAATTATCTCCAACAAAATCTGGAGTATAAGTCATTGCTCGAATCTTCTTACCACAAAACGTAAATGCTGGTATTAATTCAAATTTAATAGGCTCATATTCTGCTTTGAGATTATGAGCCTTTAACTGTTTATAAACATATGTTTCAAGTTTACTTTTAAATTCAATACCATCATATATATTTGGTGTGGCATTTTTAACTTTCTGATTTGTCGTTTTCTTTCTTTTTGTTTTTCTTTGCTTCATAACGATCAATATATGTACAAAGTATACTTCCACAAAGATTTCCAATAAAACTAATCAGAATTAATTGTAACCATGTTAGACTTGGTGTACTATTTAACCATTCCATGTTCGTTATATTTTTCTATTTTTATAAAATGATTTGCAAGTTTTTCCAAAGATATCAAGTCATAATTAGCTAGATTTCCATCTATACCTACATCTACTCTTAATTCTTTAGAATCTGTATTTATTTGATCTACTTTTCCATGACAATGACCGTGTATCATAACAGATCCTTTATCTTTATGCTCCCAACTTAATATTGGAAAATGACACATAATAACTTCTAGATCTTTATGTAAGAAATTATATACAGATTTCTTAAACTTAATATTCTTGATCTGAGTAATATGATTAAAATAGCATTTTAAATGATCTGGTATTTTATCATGATTACCAAGTATTAGTACTTTGTTACCATTTAATCTTTGAAATAGTTTTCTTTTATCTTCTACTTCACCAAATGCAAGATCACCTAAAATATATACAGTATCTTTCTTGTTTACTCTAGAATTCCATAACTGTATCATAGCTTCTTTAGCTTTTTCAACAGTACTTCCAAATATATCTTTTCGTTTTGGATGAAATTCTAGTATACGGTCGTGAAAGAAATGTAGATCTGAAGTAAACCATATCATAGTGTTTCTTTTAACCAATTTTTAATTACTTCAAAGCCATTATTCTTAACGGCATCAGATATGTCTTTACTTTGGAATTTCTTATGTACTAAGAATCCATTTAAACCTGTTTTAAGGCTTATCTTACGCATATTTTTAACTCCAGGAACGTCTCTATCAAAACATATTAAAATACGCTTAAATCGAAGTTTAAGTGCATCTATAACATCTGGAGTAAGAAATGTGCTTTCTGAAGCTGGTGATATTGCAGTATAACCCATTTCATATAAACACATAACATCCTTCATAGATTTAGTAATAATTAGTAAATCACCTTTTTTAGGTAATTGTTCATATCCCTGAATATCATATGGAGTTAAATTATTACGCCATTTAGTATATTTATCTGCTAAAGGTCTATAAATCTTGAATCTATCATATACTTTATATGCATACATAGGATTATTTTCCTTATACACTCCCTTTACTACACCATCACACAAATAATATTTTATACTACTTACACCAAATTTCTTTAAAGTCTTTAGAGAAATCCCAAATTGTGACCAATATTGTTTATCTATATCTGTCCAATCTTGTCTAACTACTCCAATAACTGTTTCAGTAGATTTCTCTACTTCTTTATTACTATGCAATACCGTATTATTAGTAATTTGCATATCCTTTACTATTTGATTTAGTAGATCATTATAATTAGTTATACCAGTATATAACTCTACGAATTTAATTACATCTCCGCATTCTCCATTACCATGATCTTTAAATAGTAATTTTCCAGTCTTCTTACTTCGGAATATTCCAAATGAAGGATTCTTATCCTTTCTGAATGGACTATTATAAATAAATCCAACTTTAAATTGTCCTAGATATCTAGCATAAATATCATATTCTGTGACTTTTGATAAGATATAATCCAAAGTAATAGGATTATCTTGTTTTTTAATTCTTTTAGAGTCATACATATGATATAAATTTGAATAAGTGCAATGTGGGGTAACGATCCCCACGAATCTAACCATTAGACATTGCTCCACCTTTTACAATACCCCCTGTGTGGTCAGTGCCAGCCTACGATCTGGTATGCTTGCGTGATAAAATCAGAGGCTGCATAGTCTTCGTTCTATTGCGCAAATAGAATTT
>ERZ773113.89-NODE-89-length-46764-cov-41.477403_pt1 | contig 46764 bp, 27 predicted proteins | sample MGYA00580565_ERZ773113 | MGnify/ENA primary metagenome ERZ773113 (study PRJEB29015, sample SAMEA2737827) | human gut metagenome | biome: human gut; feature: human-associated habitat; material: faeces | place: China | collected 2012 ...
AGGGCCGTCAAACTTAAGAACCCTCCGGCCGTCAGGCCGGTCCATCTTAAGAACCCTTTTCCACAACCCTTTTCCACAACCCTTCTACACAACCCGCGGCGCCAGCCGCGCCCTCTCTTTTCCCCACGAAAAAAAGCTGTGAAGAAAGGATTGCCCTTTCTTCACAGTCTTTTTTTATTCGCTAAGGGAGGTGAGGTAATTTTCCAGTTCTTCCGCCAGGCGGTGGTTGCCGGTAAGGCCCGGCGCCAGGGGGATGAAGCGGAGGCTGTAGTCTTCGTCGCTTTTCCCCGGGATTTCTCTGGGGAATACGGCCCACACTTCTTTCACCGGACGACTGTCCCGAAGGGAAGCGGTTTCGTCCAGATCCCGATAAAAGCGGGTATTCATGTCGCGGTAGGCATTGAACTGGCGGCGCAGGCTGGCGCTTCTCGTTTCGTCCTGCCAGAGGAAGAGAAGGTCCCGGTATTTGAAATCTGCCACCAGGGAGCCATAGTAGAGGCCGCCTTTGTAGTAGTCCAGGCGCAGGTCCGGCTTGCGGTGGGAGTTATTGGTGTACAGGGGATGGTTTTCCCTGTCTGTGTCTGCCGAGGAGGCAGGAAGGATGCCGTCGTAGGTGAGGTGTACTTCTTCCCCTTCCCGCCGGAGCTTGATTTCTGTGCCCGATTCCAGAGAGGAAAGACGGTAGCGCCCTTCTTCCCGGATTACGGAGATGCCTTCTTCCAGTTCCCAGCCCTTGGCGGTGAGGGCTTTGATGAACTGGAGGAAGCTCCACATTTCATAAAGTTTGTCCGTCCGTTTCCACTGGAACTGGTAGAAGCTGGATACATCCAGGCTCTGGGCCGGGTCAGACAGGTTCTTATACAGGCGGTACAGCACGCTGTACCTGGGGTCCATGAAGACAGTCATAGGCACTTCGCCTTCCGTGGCCGTCCCGGCTTCTTCAAACCAGGGCGCTCTGGATACGCGGCCTATGCTGTCTTTGATGCGGCGGGCCCGCCGGCGGTAGAGGGAAAGCCGGGAAAGGGCCTTTTCCCCCGTTTTATATTCCAGGCCCCAGGTGTATTTCCGAAGCTCTTCCTGTTTTTTCTCCAGCCGGCGGATGGGACCGTCGATTTCTTCCAGAAACTGCTGCAGAATATGGTCCAGGGCCAGAAGGATGGACTTGGCGAAGCGGTTTTCTTCCACATCCCTGGTGATTTCCGTGCGAAGGGCCGGCATGCGCTCTGCCCCGGGCCGCTCTTTCACATGCTGCGGCCGGATGTGGGGGTCCGGGCGCCGTCCTTCTTCCTGCCGTATCTGTTTGAGCCGGAGCACCATGCGGGCATTGGCGGTATGGGACAGTTCGTCCAGCACGCTCAGCACCACCGACGATTCACTGCTGATGGTATAGAAACGGAGAAGCATAGAGGCGTTTAATCCCAGGGCCCCTTCCAGGGCTTTGGAAATATGGATATTCTTTTTCATGAAATCGAAGGACAGCGTCCTGATTTCATCGGTCAGTTCGTCCCGCATATCCTGCCAGCTCTGCTTGCCCATGTACTTGGGCGTGATTTCCATGAGGCCGTACCAGCTTCTGCCGCCGCCTTCCACTGTCAGTACATAGTACCCCGGCACCAGGGGAAAGTCCTGTCCCTCGAAGAGAAGGAGGGGCTGGTCCTGCCGCCGGAAAGGGGCAATGTAGGTCTGGCCGTTTTCTCTTTCCTCGCCGGGAATGGTGACCACGTCCAAGCCGTCCATAGTGAAACGGAAGCCCCGGGGCGCGTCGAAGCGGATGTAAATGTCCTGGTTTTCCGTGAAGGTAAGGCCCGGCGCCCGGTCTTCGGCCAGCTCTTCCGGATGGTCCGTGAAGCGGTTGAAATAGCGCACTCCCTTGTCCCAGCCGCCGGAAAAGGTGAGGGTGAAGGGAAGTTTAGATGGTGTAATCATAGAGTTTCAGCTCCCTGGCTTTTTCCTCCAGTACCTTCCGGGCACCAGTGAAGGAGGACAGGCGGCTGAACCGTTCCAGCACCTCCGGGAGAGAGCCCGTCAGTTCCCCTTTATCGCTGGTGGATACCAGGGCCGCCAGCTGCTGGGCGGAGCCCCGGAGTTTGGTGAGAATGCGCTGCACCACCTGGGCATCCAGTCCTTCTTCCCTGGTGAAGGAAAGGCCCTGGGGAATATTTTCCAGATACCGTCCCATTTGGCAGGCAATGCGGAAGCCGATGCCGCACTGGATGCCGCTCTTGTGGAAAGCATCGTTCAGGGCGTCCAGAAGATCCAGCTCTTCTTCCTTAAGGCCCAGGCCCTCATGGACACAGAAGCTCTCGAACAGGGAGGCCGGCATTTCGGGCCACTCTGTTTTTTCTTTCTTTCCCAGAGACAGAAGGTCATGGAACCGTCCCTGATGGAGGGTGATTACATTGGCCCGGTCCAGGATTTTATCGGAAAAGTGGTAGGTGGATTCGTCCACGTTCACCGTGCCGGTGAAGAGGACGTTCCTGCCGATGGGGATTTCCGCCGGATAGGCGTCGCCGTTGTAGAGTTTCGCCCGAAGGCTGGGATTGTAGAGGCGGATTACCGGATTTTCTTCCTTTTCCAGCACCGAAATGAACTGGGCAAAGTAGTGCTCTGCCCGGGCCAAGTTCATTTCATCAAAGCAGATGAGGAACATTTCATCGGGATGGGCGGCAGCATCGATGAGGAGCTCCGCCAGTCCCGTATCGGCACTGCGGTACACCATGTTCTTCATGTCCACATAGCCCAGAATGTCGCCATCGTCCATCCAGGAAGGGCGTACGGCCAGGAAACGGACCCGGCTTTCCGGCAGTCCCAGGGCCCGGCCGTAGAGGCATACCAGTCCCGATTTCCCGGTGCCGCTCATGCCGGCCAGAATGGTGAGGCGGGAGGATTTCAGGGAAATATGGAAATTGATGAGGTCATCCTTGTCATAGAGAAAGCCTGACCGGTCGGCCGTTTCAGACAGCCTTTCCAGAAAATCCGCTTCCTTCAGGGTATCCTGCTCCTCCGAGGTGATTTCCTCTTCCCCGCTGCTCACAGGCTCCCTGTCTTCCCGGGACATGAGGCCCTGAATGATCTGATTCACATCTTCCGGGCTGAACCTTTTTTCTCCATTTTCTTCACTGCCAAGGGTGATGGGTTCGCCGTCGGCAAAGGGGTTCACCAGCACGCCGCTGTCTGCCAGAAGGTCGCCGTCAGAAGGCACGGGCTTCAGTTTCAGTCGGAGATCCGGAATGAATTCCTCCGGCACATACCAGAGGGGCGAATGGGTGCAGCGGAGGATATGGGAGAAAAGCTCCGAATTTTTGAAATCCACCACGCCGTAGCCCAGGGGACCGTTATTCTTCACATGGAAATAAGCGCCCCCTTCGCCGATGACGGTGGAGTCAAAGGCATCATCATAGAGCGGTGCAAACACCACCCAGGGCCCCAGTTTCCCCTCGAAATTCTTCGTAGCCGCCACGATGACCCGGGGCTGCACATCATTGTTCCAGTATTTCTTGGACAGTCCCGGCAGCGGCTTTCCGGTGAGAATGTGGCTGCAGAACTTGTTGATATCTCCGGAAAAAGGCGGCTGGTCCACGGTGCCGAAGGCAGGGATGGGATAAAAATGACTGTCCACATCCATGAAGGACGTGGTGCCTTCCAGCTGCATATCATCGAGCACAAAGAATTTATTATTTCTGATGGCCGGCGTAAAGGTGACGAAGGCATCGCCAAAAACGGTCTTCAGGTAATGCAGGGCATCGGCCTCATTGGCAAAGGCATTGTATCCGCAGCCGATGCGGCTCATGAAACCGGTAAACCCGTGCTTTTCCGAATCCTCAAATCCCCGGGGCAGCGGAGAGAGAGGATCCACAAAAAAACGATAATCCTTCATCCCCGGCTGGGGTGTGGACAGCTTCACGCCGGGACGCACCCGTCCCAGCACCTTGCCGTCAGCCTGCCGAAGAGCAAAAAAAGAACTATCGCCATTTCCATAATTTGAGTTATAACTCCCCATATTCAATTTCCTTCTTTCCCGGGCAGCCCCTTTCCCAGGCATGGCTCTTTATGACACCATAAAGTTTGATTTCCCGGAAAGACTGCCTTCTTAAAATTCTGTACGAAAAATCTTTCGTATCAACCCATGGAGGAAACCTCCGGCGAAATGAGAAAGTCCCGTCATTTCGCGCCTTTGCGGCTTACACTTCTTTGACCCCTAAAACTCTTAGGGATTCTTTATATTTTAACATATAAGAAAGAGGGAGAAAAGAAAATAAAGCAGGGATGAAACCCTGTGTTACAGGCAAAGAAAAAAACGAAGGAAGAGCCCCTCTCTTCCTTCGTTCTCCTACTTCCATTCATCCCATTGATTCGGGAAAATCAGGGCCAGAACCGTTCCCATGACCAGGATGGCGTACTTGATGCCCGAGGGCATGAAAAGGTCCGCAATGATGTACATGAGAATCACCACCGCCGAAAGCTCCCGGCCCCGGGGATAGACCCGGTACCGCTGTATCCAGGAAGCTCCCAGAATCACATTGGCCGCCAGGGTCATGCAAAGCTGGATGGCCCCGATGAGGATGAGATTTTTGGCAGAATCCAACCGCAGGAGATAGACCCCTGTCATGAGGAGGATGGAAAGCACCACCGCTCCTGCCGCCAGAGGCAGCCGCTTCAGGAAGGCCTTCCGGGAAATGGGACGCCGCACATCAAGGGCCGTCTTCTTATAGGTCAGAAAAGCGATAATCAGGTCGGACAGCACATACTCCGCCGTAAAGAACAGATTGGAATCGTAAGGTGTCAATGGTTTATCCTTTCAAGAAATTCATTCATCCGCCAGGGCTTCATCATTGTCCGGAGGAAGCTCTGTTTGTCTCTCCTGCCGGATATACCGGGCGATTTCGATGAGATTGCCTTCGGGATCCCGAAGATAAATGCTCTTCATGGGCCCTCTGGCGCCATGACGGTCCACCACATCCGTAATCACCGGCGCCCCCTTCGCCAGAAGCTCGGACCGCACCTTCTCCATGGGCGTCTCCGTTATGATGCAGAGATCGATGCTGCCGGACACGGGATAAGCCGCCGCCGGCTGGAACTCTCCGGGCCGCTGGTGGATATTGATTTTGCAGTTTCCAAACAGAAGGGCATATCGTCCCTTGTCAAAAACCACGGTCATGTCCAGGAAATCCCGATAAAAATGAAGGCACTCCTCCAGGTGGCCGGTGGTGAGAACAATATGATCAAAATTTTTCAGTTTCATAGCGCAGAAACGCTCCTTGCTCCGTAAATTTTATAAATATACTATATTCTATCTGTTTAGGAAGGATTAGTCAAAAGGCGCCGCTGGAATGACAGGCGCCGTCATGACTCTCCCCCATAGTGCCCCTGCAAGCAGGTGGGGCAGGGGCATGGAAAAAGGGACCTCCGAAGAGGTCCCCCATGGCAGACAATGGATGATAATAATGACAATGAATCGGATATCCCTATTTGGCCAGGGCGTCTTTTCCGCCTGCAATGCCGGGGTGGGTCATTTCATAGGGCGAGAGGATGCGGGTCATAGCTTCTTTGGTGACCAGCTGCTTCTTCAGAATGATTTCACGCACCGGTTCGCCGGTGGTGTAGGCTTCTCTGGCAGTGGCAGCGCATTTTTCGTAGCCGATGTGGGGCAGCAGGGCTGTGATGACGCCGACGCTGTGGTCCACCCAGTACTGGCACTGTTCTCTGTTGGCTTTCATGGTTTTCAGCAGCTTTTCATTGAAGGTGTTCACCGCATTGGTGAGGAAGCGGAAGGAGTTGAAAATATTGAAGGCAATCACCGGTTCCATGACGTTCAGCTCCAGCTGGCCGTTTTCTACAGCCATGCTGATGGCCATGTCGTTGCCGATGACCTGGTAGCAGGTCTGGTCAAGCACTTCTGCAATCACCGGGTTCACCTTGCCCGGCATGATGGAGGAGCCGGGCTGACGGGCTTCCAGCTTGATTTCATTGAGGCCGCAGCGGGGACCGGAGGCCATGAGGCGGATATCATTGGCCATTTTGATGAGGGACAGGGCTGTCACCTTGAGGGCGCAAGATACCTCGGCATAGCAGTCGGTGTTGTTGGTGGCATCGATCAGGTTCGGCGCCGTTTCAAACCGGAATCCCGTGATTTCCGACAGGGTGTAGGGGAACAGCTTGATGTATTCCGGTTCTGCATTGAGGCCGGTGCCTACGGCGGTGCCGCCCATATTCAGATCCTTCAGGGCCTCCAGGGAGCGGGTGATCCTTGCCATGCCCCGGCGTACCATGGAAGCGTAGGCATTCATTTCCTCGCCCAGGGTAATGGGCACAGCGTCCTGGAGATGGGTGCGGCCCATTTTCAGCACATCCTGGAATTCCTTTCCCTTCGCCTCAAAGCCCTCTGCCAGCCGTTCCAGCGCATCCGTGAGAGCCACAGCCTTGTGGCAGAGGCATACCTTGATGGAAGTGGGGAATACGTCGTTGGTGGACTGGGCCATATTGGCATGGTTATTGGGCGAAATGATATCATAGCGGCCCTTTTCATAGCCAAGAATTTCAAGAGCCCGGTTGCACAGAACCTCATTCATATTCATGTTGATGGAAGTACCTGCGCCGCCCTGGATAGGGTCCAGAGGAAACTGGTCCAGCATTTTGCCGTCCATGATTTCATCAGCAGCCTGGATAATGGCTTCTCCAATGGTCTTGTCCATGCGGCCTGTCTTCAGGTTGGTGAGGCAGGACGCCTTTTTCACGGAAGCCATGGATTTGATGAAATCCGGATCCAGATGAGCTCCGGTAATCTGGAAATTTTCCTTAGCCCTCATGGTCTGAACCCCATAGTAAACTTCATCAGGTACTAATTTTTCTCCCAGAAAATCATGTTCCTTGCGCATTTTTAAATTCCTTTCCATGCAGGTTCTGCAATAATACAAAATTTTGAAAAATAAGTTCAATGCAATCGGAATACTCAAATCTATTACTTAAAATCATGCCTATGACCAAAAGCGACGGGGAAGCCTGTCCCCCCCCCGGAAGGCCTCCCCGCCACGTAAAAAGGCGTCTGATAAAAAGCATATCAGACGCCTTTGCCAGTCATATTCACTTTGAAGAAGAAAGCCTTACGGTTCCTTCATCTGTGGCTAAGTGTACACCTGTCACTGAAATCTGTCAAGTGGTATCTCCGATTATGTATGAGAACGGAAAAAATGATAAACTATAAATAATCAGAGTTGTCATGGCCCGCCGCCGGAAAGGAGTTCCTATGAATACATCACCCATACCGCTTGCAGAATTTTCCAGGGAAGAAGGCCTCATTTCACCTGATTTTGAGCACCTTCCCCTTACGCTGCCCCGCCGCTGCCTCATGGCCTTTCTGGGAGAAAAACGGATTGCCGCCTTTGCGGAGAAGAGAGGCGGAAAGGTGCTGGGCACCTTCCTCTCCCTCACCAAGCCCTTTCCCCTCTATGAAATCCCCGGAGAAAAAGAGCCCCTCCTTCTGGTACAGGCGCCTGCCGGCGCCCCGGCGGCAGTGCTCATCGAAGACCGCCTCTTTGCCTACGGCGCAGAAAAAGTACTGGCCATCGGCTGCTGCGGCTCCCTTGCCGACATTCCGGAAAACTGCTTCTTCCCCATTGAGAAGGCCCTCCGGGACGAAGGCACCTCCTACCACTACCTGCCGCCATCCCGTTTCATTGAGCTGGACAAAGAGCCCCTCCTTCACCTGAAAAACTATTTCCGAAAGAAAAATCTTCCCTTCTCCCCTGCTATCACCTGGACCAGCGACGGCTTCTTCCGGGAAACGGAAGAAAAAATCCGGCGCCGCCGTCAGGAAGGCTGCAGCCTGGTGGACATGGAAGCCAGCGCCCTGGCCGCCTGCGCCAGATACAGAGGAAAGGAATTTGCGGAAATCATGTTCACCGCCGACACCCTCTCCTCCCTCACCCACGACCAGCGCCGCTGGGGAAAAGAAAGCCGGAACGCCGCCCTCCTGCTGGGCATGGAAGCGCTGGAGGAAATCTAAAGGGGCTGCCCTGGCAGAGGGTCCAGAGAGTGGCCGCAGCAGATGATGGTGCAATGATAACAGCCTCTTCGCAGCCAATGCGCCCATTTCCCAGCATCCATGGTCCCACCGCTTCAGCAAAAGAAAGATGGATGCCGGGACGATTCTCTGCCATAGCGGCAGGCAGCCTGCCATCCTATGGCAGAAATCAAAAAGGGGCTGTGAAAAAATGTAAATCATTTCTTCACAGCCCCTTTTGGGTGTCTTTTTTTGTGTCAATGACAGTAAGGGGCTTGTCCTCATTGTCATCTCGAGCGGAGCTCCATGTCGTTAGCAGGGCAAAGGGTTCCAGGCACTATAGAGACTCTGAGTCGAGAGATCTCCTGCCACCGTGCTCCCGGTACCATTAGGAAGTGAGATTTCTCCACTACGCAACGCTTTCATCGAAATGACGGTGGGACAGGATCGCATCTGTGTCATTTCTTCACAGCCCCCTTTTTTCATCAGCCCAGGTCTTTCAGCAGGTCATCCACATGGGAAGCGGCCTTGACTTTTCTGTATTCCTTCACCAGGTTCCCTTCTTCGTCGATGATGAAGGTGGATCTTTCGATGCCCATATACTTTCTGCCGTACATGCTCTTTTCCTTGAGCACGCCGTAAAGGTTCACCACTTGTTCTTCTCCGTCTGAAAGGAGGGGGAAGTTCAGTTCATTTTTATCCCGGAAATTGCAGTGCTTTCTGACAGAGTCCCGGCTCACGCCGACAACTGCATATCCCAGGGCTTTGAAGTCTGCCAGGTGGTCCCGGAAAGCCTTGGCCTCCAGAGTGCAGCCCGAGGTGTTGTCCTTGGGATAGAAATAAAGAATCACCTTCTGTCCTTTGAAGTCATGAAGGGATACCTCTTTCCCTTCGTCGGAAGGAAGGGTAAAGTCCGGTGCCGGTTTTCCAATTTCAAGTGCCATATAGTCCTCCTTTAAAAGAATGAATCCTTTGTGAATCATTCTGTTAATTCGATTTCTTTCAATATAGTACCACAAAACAGATTTTTCTGAAAGTCTTTTCCATCATAAAAGCGGCAGCCCGGAAGGCGCCGCTTTTTTCATTTCTATTGTATTCCGGAAAGTACCATTTCCTTCCTGCCTTACATAAGTCCTCTCACCAGAATAATGAAGATGAGGAGAGGCAGCACATACTTGAAATAGGGACGAATCCAGCGGGGCATTTTCAGGCCTTCCCCGGTGTTCACTTCCTTCAGATAGTTTTCAAAGCCCCAGCCGTATTTTGTGACGCAGAAGAGGGCGAAAATGATGGAGCCCAGAGGAAGGATCAGGCTGCTGACGATGAAGTCCTCCGTATCCAGGATACCCCGGCTGCCCAGGATATGCACGTCAGACCACAGATTGAAGCCCAGCACGCAGGGAATGCTGCCGAAGAAAACCAGAGGCAGCAGCACCAGCACCGCCTTTTTGCGGCTCCAGCCGAAATTGTCCATGCAGTTGCCGATGAGAGCTTCAAACACCGCCGTTACCGTAGAGAAGCTGGCGAAGGTCATGAACACGAAGAAAAGGGAGCCCCAGAGCTGACCCATGGGCATATGGATGAAAATATTGGGCAGGGTTACGAAAATCAGGGAAGGTCCCTCCGACGGCTCCACGCCGAAGGCAAAGCAGGCCGGAAATATGATCATCCCTGCCAGAAGAGCCACGAAGGTATCCAGCGCCGTAATGCGCACCGCTTCTCCGGTAAGCGCATGGTCACGGCTCATGTAGCTGGCAAAGATTTCCATGGAGCCCTGGCCCACGGACAGGGTAAAGAAGGCCTGGTTCATGGCTGCTGCCGCCACATTGCCGATGCCCGCTTCCACAGCCCGGTTCCAGTCAGGCAGAAGATAGAACTCCAGCCCTTTTCCGGCGCCCGGCAGAAGGATGCTGTTCAGCGCCAGAATCACGATGAGTCCCAGAAGGCCCAGCATCATGCATTTCGTCACCTTTTCCAGACTTTTGGCCACGCCGCCGGCGCATACCAGAAATCCCACCAGCACATTGATACCCATGAAAATCAGCATTTCCACAGGATCCGCCACCATGCTGTCAAAGGCTTTCGCCACCTCCTGCGGCGAAAGGCCGCGGAAGGAGCCATCCAGAAAACGGACGAAGTAATCCACCATCCACCCGGAAATGGTGGTATAGTACACCATGAGGATAAAGCTCCCCAGAAGGCACACCCAGCCATGGATATGCCACCAGCTGCCCTTGGGCTCCAGGGCCTGAAACCCCCGCAGGACGCTCTTGTGACTGGCCCGGCCTACGGCCAGCTCCATGGTCACCACCGGTATGCCCAGTAAAAGCAGAAATACCAGGTAAAACAGGACAAACACCGCACCGCCGTATTCCCCGGTAATATAGGGGAATTTCCACACATTCCCGATGCCGATGGCGCAGCCTGCACTGACCAGGATGAATCCCAGCCGAGACTTAAAGCTGTCTCTTTCTTCCATTCTTCTTTCCTCCCATTTCCATAAATTCCAGAGAACACCCCGTCCTGCCGGAAAAATGGATGACCCATAAAAAAACTCCCTGCCCCATTTTCTGGCAGAAAGAGTGCCGGCCCCTTCGCCGGCATGAAATACACATACTTTTACATTATACAACAGGTTCTTGAAAAGGAAAAGACGCCCTTCTTCCATAAAGAAAGCCCTCACCGCACTCAGAGTCTCCCCTCTTTCCGGAAAGAAAGGAACAGGGCAAGGAACTGCAGGAGGGAAAGGAAAAGGAGTACCAGAAGCGCTTCAGCGGTCCCCAAGGCGGTGGCCCGGGCGAAATCCCCGACCCCATCCGTCTGGGCGGCAGACACAATGGCCGCAGCCACGGCAGTGCCCACGGCACCGGAAAGCTGCTGGGCCGTGTTGCAGATGGCGTTGCCGTCAGGCTTCATGGATCTGTCCAGCACCGAAAGGCTGTAGGTCAGAATATTTCCTACCGACATCCCCTGGCCGGCAGCGAAGAAAAGGTAACAAACCGTCAGAATCCCGGTGGACGCAAAAGGCAGGGCGGCGTTGAACAAAACCATGGACAGGATGAGAAACATACTTCCCAGAAGCACCGGACGCCTGGCACCGAAGCGGTCATAAATCCGGCCCGACAGGGGAGCAAAAAGGGCGCCCAGCAAACAGCCGGGCAGAAGGATGCAGCCGGCGGCGAAGGCATTTTCCCCGGTCACGATCTGAGAAAAGCAGGGGAGCAAAAATCCCAGAGCCAGACACAGGAACTGGAGCAGCGACAGCCCCAGTGCTCCCAGCACGAAAGGCCTGTTTTTCAAAGCCCCCATATTCAGAAGCGGCCGTTTCCCCTGATTTGCCAATTTCTTCTCTTCCTTCCGAAAAAGGAAAAGAGCCAGCAGAAAACCGGCAAAAAGAAGGGCCGCCGTAAAAGTGATGCTCCCATGGCCCAGCTCCGTACAGCCCAGAAGAAGACAGGTGAAGGAAATGGCCAGGTACAGAAGGCCCATGGCATCAAAGGAAGGCCGGCGAAGATCAGAAGACTGCCGCACCGACAGGCCGCCCAGCACAAAGGAAAGAAGAAGCAGCGGAAGCACGGCCCAGAAAATCATGCGCCAGCCGAAAAGGCTCACAATGTATCCACCAATGGAAGGCCCCACCGCCGGCGCCAGGGCACAGACCAGCATGGCTGCCCCCACCATGAACCCCAGCCGGTTAAGAGGCGCCTGGTCCATAATGATATTAAACATGAGCGGCAGCGCAATGCCTGTGCCTGCCCCCTGGAGAATCCGCCCCAGAAGGAGCAGCAGGAAATCCGGCGACCAGGCCCCCAGAAGAGTACCCAGGATGAAAAGGCCCGATGCCGTGAGAAAAAGCCTCTTCATCAAAAACCGCTCCTTCAAGTATCCCGACAGCGGAATCACCACCGCCAGCACCAGGAGATAGCCGGTGGTAATCCACTGCACCAGGGCCGTGGAAACGGAAAACTCCTTCATGAGAGAAGGAAAGGTGACATTCATGGCCGTTTCAATGACCACGCCGGTAAAAGAAAGAATGCCTGCGGCAATGATGGAAAAAACAAGCTTCCTGTCCAGGCGGCGCTCAAACTGCATAGTACTGCTTCCTTTCAAATAGGGTTTTGGGACACACCTTCGGTGTGAGGGTTGACGGGGCTTCGCCCCGAGGGTTCTTAAGGTTCTTAAGGTTCTTAAGTTTGACGGCCTTTCAGGCCGAGGGTTGTGGTGGCGGCTCCGCCGCAGTTTTATAGTGCCGCCTTTCAGTCGGCCCCCTTCCACCGCTTCGCGGTCCCCCTCTGCCCCGTTGGAAGTCATCCCACTTGTACCCATAGTTGGAAGACGCAAGGGTGGGCAAGGTTCCCTGTCCCACGAAAAAAAGCCATCAAAAAAACAGCCCGAGGGCTGTTTTTTTGATGGCTTTTTTATTGAATGGAAGCTCTCACTTTTTCCAAAGCATCCCGGTCCGTCATGTTCCAGGTCAGGGGCGTCAGGGTAGGATAGCCGCGGTGAATCCAGAAAACGTCGGTGTCCGGCGCTGCATCGGGAAGCATTTTCCCGGAAAGCCAGAATCCCAGATGACCGGAGGGATCCTTCATTTCGCGGATGGCATTTTCATAGCGCTGCACGCCCAGTTTCACCACCTTCAGATTGTCCAGGCACAGTTCCTTCCCCTCTTTAGGGATATTGAGGCTTAAGGTGCCTCTGTATTTTTCCTGGACGAAATATTTCCTCACGATGTCAAAGGCAAAGGTGGAGGCTTTGTCCAGGAAGTCTTTGTCCTTTATGGTTTCTGCAGAAAGGGCGATGGAAGGAATGCCGAATACCGCCCCTTCCAGGGCGCCGGCTACGGTGCCGCTGTAAAGGCAGTCAGTGCCGCTATTGTAGCCGTTGTTGATGCCGGATACCACCAGATCCGGCATGTCATTCCGGAGCCAGTGTTCCAGGGCCAGCTTGCAGCAGTCTGCCGTGGTGCCGTTGCAGGAAAGGACGGAAATATTTTCTCCATAGCTTTCCTTGTGCCACATACGCAGATAGGTCTGGAGGGACAGGGAGGAGGAACAGGAGCTTCTTCCCCGATTGGGAGCAATAACGGTGACCCGGCCCAGGCGGGAAAGCTTCTTCGCCATTTCAATCAGTCCGGGAGACTCGAAGCCGTCATCATTGGTCATAAAAATATGCATGGTTCACCTGATTTCTAACACATTGATTCTGATTCTTTTATTTTACCATATAAATAGAAAAAGTTCTATATAGATTCTGTAAAATCCAGAGCCTGTTACTTTCTGGCAGCGCTCATTTTCCCTTCCTCTTTTTTCAGGAAATGAAGGAACGAGTGGTTTTCAAAGAAAAGGAAGATCATGGGCATTACAAGGAGCGTGAAAATGGTGGAGGTCAAAAGGCCGCCGATAATCACCCAGGCCATGGAGCTTCTTGTTTCGGAGCCTGCCGTCACTGCCAGGGCCGTAGGCAGCATGCCTACAATCATGGTAAAGGTGGTCATAAGGATAGGTTTGAGTCTAGTCCTGCCCGCTTCCAGCACCGCATCCTTCGGATTCATGCCCCTGGTATGCATGAGGGTCAAAGTGTAGTCCAGAAGGAGGGTACCGTTCTTTGCCACCACGCCGTCCATGACGATGATGCCGATCATGGAGTAAATATTCAGAGAATCATTCATGAGGAAGAGGAAGAAGAGAGAGCCGATCAGTCCGAAGGGCAGGGAAAACATGCGGATGAAGGAAGTCTTGGCCGATTCGTAGAGCACAGACAGGACCATGTACACCAGCACCATGCCCATTAGGAGGGCCGCCAGGAGTTCTGTGAAACTTTCATTCATGCTGTCCGCCTGTCCGGAGAATCGGAAGCTCACGGTCTCAGGCAGTCCGGCGTCTTTAAGGTCCTGGGTCACTTCTTCAATGACCTGGCTCAGCGGGCGGCTGCCGGGATTTCCACCGATGATGATGGACCGCTGCTTGTCGGTGCGGTTAATGGTAATGGGCCCTTCTTCGTCTTTGATCTGCGCCACATCGGATATATGGACCAGGCCTTTGGATGTTTCAATGGGAATCACTGCAAGATCCGATTTCTTATAGGATTCACCGCCCCTGAAGTATACATTGATATCCGTATCATTGCCGCTGTTTTTCACGTCGTTTGGAAGGACGCCGCCGCCGCTGCCGCTGATGGCGGACGACAGGGTATCATAGAGGCTTCCCACGGTGACACCGTAGTATTTCAGCTTTTCCCTGTCCGGAACGATGGAGAGCTCCGGCAGTCCTTCCTGGTAAGTGGAGCTCACATCGGTAATGCCATAGTCCCCCTGCTTCAGCATATCCTGTACCTTTTCAGAAGCAAGAATCAGATCCTGCATGTTGTTGCCCCGGAGTTCCAGGCGGAAAGCGCCGCCGCCCTGGCCCAGCCCGCCGCCGGAGGTGCCGGACACAGAGGCCTGGTCTTCCTTGATTCTCACATCGCCGTCATGGATGTTCTGGGAAATCCAGTTTCTCATTTCATCGGTAATGTCCCAGATGGAACGGTTCCGGTCCTGCCTGTCCATGAGAGACACCCGGATACGGCCGGAATTGACGCCGCTGCCGCCGCCCACCATGGCCATGTAGTACTTGGCTTCCGGAACCTGGGACAAATAGTCCTCCAGCTGGGTGGTCACCGCATCGGTGCGCTCAATACTGGCATCGGTGGGAAGCTTGATCTGCACATTGAAACCGCTTTCATCGGTACGGGGCATGTACTCCCTGCCGATGATGCCCAGAGGCACCATGGCCGTAAAGAGGGCCAGCGCCAGGGCTGTGCCTGCAAAGAGTTTCTTTTTATGATGAAAGCTCCAGTGGAGCGCCTCTTCGTAGAAATCCTGCATGCCTTCTTCCATCCGGTCCATCGCCCGCCAGAGCTTTCTGTCCGGTACGTGAAGGCCTTTTTGGAAGAATCGGGAAGCCAGCATAGGTGTGAGGGTAAAAGAAATGAAAAGGGAAAAAAGCGATGCAAAAACGATGGTCAGTCCGAACTGGCGGAAGAACTGGCCTGTCATGCTGGTCATGAAGGCGATGGGCAGGTACACCACCACATCGCAGATCGTAATGGCAATCGCCGCCATACCGATTTCCATACGGCCCTTCACCGCCGCCTCTTTTGGACTTTCCCCTCTGGCCAGATGGCGGTGGATATTTTCCAGCACCACAATGGAGTCGTCTACCAGGATGCCGATACAAAGGGTCATACCCATGAGAGACATCATGTTGAATGTAAAGCCAGCCAGGTACATGGCAAAAAAGGAAGCAATCAGGGAGGTAGGAATGGCAATCATGACGGCCGCTGCGGAACGCCAGCCCCGAAGGAAGAGAAAGAGTACGAGGCCTGTGGTGAAAAGGCCTTCCACCAGGGTGCCCAGGGTATTATGGAGGGCTGTCCGCACGTAAGCAGCAGAATCATTGACGACAATGAACTGATAGTCCGGATACTCTTTTCTCAGCTGCTCCAGCACTGTCATGACAGCGTCGGACGTGGAAACCAGGTTGGCATTGCTGTTCTTGTAAATGGATATGCCCACGGCGTCCTGGCCGTTGATCCGGGCATAGCGGGACACTTTTTTATCTTCCCGCACCACGTCTCCCAGGGCGGTAATGGGTATGGCGCCGCCGCCCTGGGCGGTGACATAGATTTTCTTGATATCCTCCACCGAATGGTACTGCGCATTCAGCCGGATCTGGGTCTGCCGGCGGTCTGTGTAGGAGGAGCCTGCAGGAGCCAGCTTGTTTTCTCGTTTCAGCGCCGAAATGATGTCATTCATGGAAATCCCGTAGTAGGACAGCTTGTCCCTGTCTATCTTGACCGCAATTTCGGGGTCTCTGCCGCCGGAAAGTTCCACATCCGATACACCGTCGGCTTTGGTGAAATCGTTGGTCAGCGTATTGTCCGCCAGCGAATACATTTCATCCAGGGGATGGGGCGAAACCAGGGCCAGGTCCAGGATAGGCGCTGCGTCCATATCCCGCTTTTCCACCACCGGGTCATCGGCGTCATCAGGAAGGCTTTTCCTGATGGCATTCACCTTCTGGGAAGCGTCCACTGCCGCTGCATCCACATCGGCATCAAAATTAAGCTCCAGGGTAACCTGGGACTTTCCGGTCCTGGACTTGGAAGTAATATGCTTGACATCGGACACCGAAGACAGAGCATCCTCCACGGGCTTGGTCACCTGCTGCTCCACCGATTCCGCATCGGCGCCGTCATAGGTAACGCTGACTACCACATAGGGCGTATTGATTTTCGGATACAGCTCCACCCCCAGGCGGTAGTAGCTGTAAAGCCCTAGGGTCACGAAGAAGAGGACGATCATGATGATGCCCACAGGATGGGTGACGGCGTAGCGGGTCATATTCAACCGATTCATACCGTTCCCTCCACATCCACCGTCATGCCGTCCTTCAGTTTGGAAATATTGGTGACTGCAGCCCGGTCTCCTTCCGAAATTCCTGTAAGGATTTCAATGGAGTCATCATTATAAAGGCCGGTGGTGACCTCCACCTTTTTCACCTTATGGCTGCTGTCAATCAGGAAGGCCCACTTCTTTCCATTATTTTCAAGCACCCCTTCCTTGGGCAGGTACAGGGCATTCTTCCTTTCCAGAGCCATCACAGTGCTTCGGCCAAACATGCCGCCGCGAAGGTCCTTTCCATCCCCGTCAAGTAGGATGCGGACCCTGTAGGAATGGGTAGAGGCATCCAGATCCGGGCTGATATAAATGATTCTTCCCTTTACCGTCTCTCCCAGGGAATCGATGGAAACATCCATGTCCATGCCTTCCCGAAGAACCCCGATATCCTGTTCCGCCACAGCGCAGTCAAGGTACAGGGCGCTGTTATCCACAATGGTTAAAAGCTTCTGGCCTGCCGACGCCCACTCGCCTGCTTCCGCATCCCGATAGCCGATAGTACCGGACACAGGGGCATACATGGTCATATCCCCCTTCTGACTTTCCAGGGAATCTACAGTATAAGCCGCCTTTTCTGCTGCCGCTTCTTTGCTTGCAATCACTGCCGGCACGCCCTCCACATCCTGGCCGGTCAGGTTCTGAAGGGCCGCTCTGGCTTCCATCATGGCCTGGTACTTGTCATCCCGTTCCTGTCTGGAAACGGCGCCTTCCTGAAACAGGGTGTCATAGCGGTTAAAAGTGGAAAGGGCATTGTCATAATCACTCTGGGCTTTCAGGGTGCCTGCGTCATAAGAAGCCCTGCTTTCCACCGCATCTGCCGCAGCCTCCTGGCTGCCGGCCCGGTTCTGGGCAATGGAAAAGCTGATGTCCTTCGTGTCCTGGGAAATAAGGATATCTCCTTTTGTTACCTTGTCCCCCAGATCCACATATACTTTCTCCAGCCGCCCTGCATACTTGGGAGAAATATCCACCGATTCCCGGGGCACCGTATCTCCCGACAGTACCACCCTTTTCATCATGTCCTTTCTCTCCATCTTCTCCACCTTCACCAGCGGATGGGCCGATGTTTTCCCCACGCTGACCCGGCTGCGGTGAGTGTAGGCGTAAATGCCGCAAAGCAGGAAAACAAGGATAACAGTCCACATGATGATTTTTGCTTTTTTAGAATGAAGCCATGAAAGCTGCATAAAATCCTCCCCATGATGATTCATGACCGCCATGAATCGTCTGCTTCCTTCATTATACAGGGCCCATGATATGATTCATAGATTGTTGCAAAGAATTTATCATTCCTTATCATTTCTCTGCCCGCAGCCGCGGGTGCAGCAGAAAATAAAAAAGCGGTGAAGAAATGAGGAACATTTCTTCACCGTTTTTTTTTTACTGATCGATTTCTTTCTTCCTGGTGAGCTTGGCCTGCTCAAAATGCATGCTTCTTGTATGGATGGTATGGACCCAGCCCTTCTTGTGGCGGTCCTTCCAGCCCAGGATGGTGACAGGAATCCAGGAATACATGAATACAGGATAAATGAGCCAGTAAAGATAAATCTTCAGAGGCACTTCGATCTGCAGCAGCACGATGAGGGGCACCACGGACTGGATGAAGCCAAGCACCGCCCAGAACTGGCGGGGCACCAGCACATCGTTGTACAGAATCACCGTGAAGCAGGGATAGAACATATTGATATATGTCATGATGAGGTAGAAGGTGGAGAGCAGAAGGAAATAGTTCTGCAAAAGCTGCATGATGCCATCCAGGATGACAATGCTGTGCCTTTTGATGCCTTCCCTGAAAAGGATGGGAATGTACCGTTCAGAGCAGTCGAACTGGCCCTGGGCCCACCGCTTTCTCTGGCGGCAGGAAGCCATGAAGCCCAGCGGTTTCTCATCATAAATAATGGCATCATGAACCCAGCAGGTGCGGATGCCATGGGACAGGCATTTCATGGAAAATTCCATATCCTCAGTGAGACAGTCGCAGCCCCAGCCGTATTTCTTCACAATATCTGCCGCAATGCACATGCCTGTGCCACCGAGGCAGGAGGACAGGCCCAGATTATACTTGCCCAGATGCCACAGATGGTTGATGGTCCAGAAAGCAATGGCAAAGGTGCCGGATACCCAGGTATCCGTGGGGTTCTTGGCGGAAAGATAGCCCTGCAGCACCTTCTGGCCCTTCAGAAGGCGGTTGTTCATAACCGCCAGGAAATCCAGATGGACCAGATTATCAGAGTCGAAGACGCAGAAAGCATCATAGCCTTTGTTCAGGGCGAAAATCTTCGGGAATACCCAATCCATGGCATAGCCCTTGCCCACCAGCTCCCTGTTGGTCCGTTCAAAGACATGGGCCCCGTGGGCGCGGGCAATATCGGCGGTATGGTCGGTGCAGTTATCTGCAATCACATACACATCGTAGAGCTCTTTGGGGTATTTCAGCATTTTCAGGTTTTCCAGAAGGTCTGCCAGCACCATTTCTTCATTATGGGCCGGTATGACCACGGCAAATTTGCTCTTTGGAGGTGCCAGATTTTTTTCTTTTCGATGCCACATGCCGCATACAGCAATGACCGTATAGTAAATGGTAAAAAACGCCACGATCAGCTGTACGGGGATCATGATTATATCGAGTATGTAAGTCATTATTCTTTCCCTTCGCCGTTTTCTCCGGCAGTTTTCCTGGTTCTCTTTGCTTTCCGTTTTGCCTTTCTGCGGTTCAGGAAGGTATTCATCATGCCGAACATGATATAGCCGGCGCAGAGAGCTGCTGCCCATACAGGCCAGTAGAAAATGGTGCAGATAAGGAAGAAGGCAAAGCAGATCAGAAGAGCCGGCAGATGAAGCTGATCGGCGCTGGCCCCTTTGTTGTCGGGATAGTGGATTTCACTGACCATGAGGAAGGCCAGAAGAAGTACGCACAGCACGGCCAGCCAGTTCCAGATCTTAATGCCCGAAAGTACATAAGCTGCCACAATAACACCGGTCGTCGGGCAGGGCAGGCCTTCAAAATAGCCGTGCACACTGGTGACCTTCACATTGAACCGGGCCAGCCGGAAGGCACAGAAGGTACCCAGAAGGGCACAGGGAATGAATCCTACCGGTCCCAGTTCATGCAGCTGGTAGGCATACATGAGCGCGCCGGCGGCGATGCCGAAGGAAATATCATCGGACAGGGAATCCAGTTCCACGCCCATGGGACCTGCCGTATGGAGGGCCCGGGCCACTCTTCCGTCAAGAGCATCCGCCACCATGGCGATAAGAATGAATACAGCTGCCGTTTTGAAATTGCCCTCAATGGACATCATAATCGACAGACCGCCAAATAACGCATTTGTTGCTGTGACGGCATTTGCAATCCAAGATTTATTCACTTACTTCAGCCTCCCTACGACAGTCAGACCGCCTTTGACCTTATCGCCTTTTTTTACACAGATTTCGCAGTCACCGGGAATGTAGAGCTCCGTGCAGGAGCCGAACTTAATCATTCCGTACAGTTCTCCCTTGGTGAGCTTGTCTCCCAGGTTCTTCCAGGAAACCACCCGCCTTGCCAGGATGCCGGCAATGAGGATGACCAGGATGGACCGCTTCTTTCCTGTAATACCGATGGCACCCCGTTCATTTTCAAAACCTACCCCTTCCTTATAAGCAGGAAGGAACCGGCCCTGGGTATAGGACTGGTACTTGATTTCACCTGCCATGGGGCTGCGGTTGCAGTGGACATCAAAAATGGAGAGGAAAATGGTAATCCTGTGACATTTTTCCCCAAGAAACGTATCTTCCTCCACATCATGGGACAAATCCACCACCGTGCCGTCTGCCGGGGACACCAGGGTATCATCACCGGGGACGATTTTCCCGTTCCGCGGCGGGCACCGGAAAAAATAAGTAAAATACAGACAAAGTACGAACGGTATCACTGCTGCGTAATACCATTTCAGATAACAGAATAGAACTCCGAGAAGGAAAGTCACCGCCATGAAGGGATAGCCTTCCTGTAATATGATAGGTTTTTTCAGCATCACTGACTCCTGCGTTCTTTTTTCCATTTCCCTACAGCCCGCATAAACTTCGGCAGAGCCATCATGCGGCCGATGCGGCTGGGCTGCAGGTACAGGCGGTAAGCCCATTCCAGACGGTTTCTCTGCATCCAGAGCGGCGCCCTCTTCAGGTTGCCGCTCATGACGTCAAATACACCGCCGATTCCCATAGAAAGAACGCCCAATTCCTCCTTGTGGGCATAGAGCCACTTTTCCTGCTTTGGCACGCCAAGGCCGGCAAAAAGCAGCTTTGCCCCGCTTTTTTTAATATCTTCGATAATTTTCTTTTCTTCTTCTTCATTGAAATAGCCGTCATGGCATCCTACCAGGGAAAAACTTCCGTGGTCTTCCATGAATTTTCTGGCCGCCTTGGCAGCTACCCCCGGATTTCCCCCCAGGAAATAGACCGGCCAGTTCATGGCAGATGCCTTTTTCAAAAGCTCTGTGGTCAGGTCCGCCCCGGTCACCCGTTCCGGGAAGGGGGTGCCCAGCTTTTCTCCGGCCCAGAGTACGCCAGCGCCGTCAGGAACCACAAGATCTGCGCCGTTCAGTATACGGGCCAGTTCATGGTCCTTTTGCGCAATCATAATCATTTCTGCATTGGCCGTGGCAATCATGGAAGGCTTCCCTTCCATGATTCTCTTTTCCGCAAAGGCCAGTGCTTCTTTCATGGTCACCGCATGGATGCGGATATCCATGACTACATGGGATGTCAACGTTATATCCTTCATTTCGTACTGTAATTCGGTGCTTCCTTCGTAATGCTTACATCATGAGGATGGCTTTCACGAAGGCCGGCGCCGGTGATTTCAATAAACTGGGTTTCCTCGTTCATGGTTTTGATATCCGGCGTGCCGCAGTAGCCCATAGACGCACGGAGGCCGCCGATGAGCTGGAAAAGCACATCGGACACATGGCCCTTGTAGGGGATCTGTCCTTCAATGCCTTCCGGCACCAGTTTCTTCGCATTCTGCTGGAAATAGCGGTCCTTGCTTCCGGCCTGCATGGCTCCCAGAGAGCCCATGCCGCGGTAAGCCTTGTATTTCTTACCCTGATAAATGATAGTTTCTCCCGGGCTTTCGTCGGTGCCGGCCAGGAGGTTCCCCAGCATGACAGAGGAAGCGCCGGCGCCAAGGGCTTTGGCAATATCGCCGGAATACTGGATGCCGCCGTCGGCAATAATGGGTACCCCTGTGCCTTCAGCCGCCCTTGCGCAGTCATAAACAGCGGTAATCTGGGGCACACCGATACCTGCCACCACACGGGTAGTGCAGATGGAACCAGGGCCGATGCCTACCTTCACCGCATCTACACCGGCTTCGATCAACGCTTTGGTGGCTTCATAGGTAGCCACATTGCCTGCAATCAGTTCCAGATGAGGGAAATCTCTGCGGAGGCGGCGGATAGTTTCAAGCACCCCTTCGCTGTGACCATGGGCCGTATCAATCACAAGCACATCTGCTTTGGCAGCAAGGAGTGCTTCCACCCGGTCTTCCACATCCGGTGTCACACCGATGGCTGCGGCTGCCAGAAGGCGTCCGTCCTCATCCTTCACGGCATTGGGATATTTCTTCATCTTTTCGATATCCCTGATGGTGATGAGGCCCTTCAGGTATCCCTCTTTATCCACCAGCGGCAGTTTTTCGATGCGGTGGGCCTTCAGGATTTCCTTGGCTTCATCAATGGTGGTATTTTCCGGAGCTGTCACCAGACCGTCATGAATCATAATGTCACTGATTGGGCGGGAAAGGTCCGTCTCAAAACGCATATCCCTGTTGGTAATGATGCCTACCAGCTTTCCCTCTTCCGTAATGGGAACGCCGGAAATATGGTATTTATTCATCAGTTCGTCCGCATCAGCCAGGGTATTGTCCGGAGCCAGGTAAATAGGATCCACAATGACGCCGTGTTCGGAACGCTTGACCAGCTTCACTTCCCGGGCCTGCTCGTCGATGCTCATATTCTTGTGGATGACGCCGATACCGCCTTCACGAGCCATGGCAATGGCCATTTCCGCTTCCGTTACCGTATCCATACCGGCACTCATAATGGGGATGTTCAGCCTGATATGTCTTGTGAGCTTCGTGCTTACGTCCACATCCCGGGGAAGTACCGTGGAATGGGCCGGAATCAGAAGTACATCATCAAAAGTAAGCCCTCTCTTGCCAAACTTGTCTGCTCTCATCATAGCCTCCGTTTCTTGAAATCAGATTTCCTCTTTCACTTCAGGTATATGATTTTGAATCCATTAATTTAATCATTATAACATAAATAAAAGGTACAGGAAAACAGGAATTGCAAAGGGGAAAGGTTTGCGGCCCTTTACTTTCCGTCCTCTTCATACAGTTTCTTGAAGAAGGCACCGCCGAAGCGATGGGAAAGCTCATCTCTGAAATCAGCGCCGCCATCCACCGCCCGCTTTGCCTCCTTCCTCGCCTTTTCCAGAAGAGGCAGGTCCTTCACAATATCTGCCGCCTTCAGGTCCGGCATGCCATGCTGGTGGTAACCGAAAAATTCGCCGGAGCCCCGAAGGAGGAGATCCTTTTCGGAAAGGAGGAAGCCGTCCTGGATTTCACACATCAGTTTCATGCGGAGCCGGGTGATTTCATTCTGGTTGTCGGAATAGAGGATGCAGTAGGACTGGGCACTGCCCCTTCCTACCCGGCCCCGAAGCTGATGGAGCTGGGAAAGGCCGAACCGGTCCGCCCCATAGACGAACATGATAGTGGCATTGGGCACATTCACCCCCACTTCGATGACCGACGTAGCCACCAGAAGATTGATTTTTCCGTCATGGAAATCAGTCATGACCCGGTCCTTTTCCGCATTCTTCATGCGGCCGTGCACCAGGCCCACCTGAAACATGGGAAACACCTTTTCCTTCAGCTGTTCATACACCGCCACCGCAGAGGCCAGATCCTGCTTCTCGCTCTTTTCCACCAGCGGGCACACCACATACACCTGGTGGCCGGCAGTCATTTCCCTTCCCATGAAATTGAATACCCTCTGAAGCAGGGCGCTGCCGATGGCATAGGTCTTCACCGGATGGCGTCCCGGCGGCATGCCCCGGATAGAGGACAGGTCCAGGTCCCCGTAAATGGAAAGAGCCATGGTCCTGGGAATGGGCGTAGCCGTCATCACCAGGATATGGGGATAGCCTCCCTTCGTTTCCAGGGCCTTTCTCTGCTTCACGCCGAACCGGTGCTGTTCGTCCGTAATGACCAGTCCCAGATGGGCAAACACCACATCCTCCTCAATGAGGGCATGGGTGCCGATGAGCACATCAATGGACCCATTCTTCAGCCCCTTCAGGATTTCATTTCTTTCCTTCGTCTTCGTCTGGCCTGACAAATAAGCCACATGGATGGGAAGTCCCTTATAAAACTCCTGGAAGGTCCTGTAATGCTGTCCTGCCAGCACTTCCGTAGGCGCCATCAGCGCCCCCTGGTATCCGTTCTCCACGATTTTCGCCAGCGCCAGCGCCGCCACGGCGGTTTTGCCGCTTCCCACGTCCCCCTGGATGAGGCGCTGCATGGGGATGAGTCCCTCCATGTCGTCCTCAATATCCGAAAAGGCCTGCTGCTGCCCGGCAGTCAGCTGGAAGGGGAAATTGGCAAGCACCGACCGCACCAGCTTTCCCGACGGCGCGCACTTGATGCTCATCACATGGCTTTCCCGCTTCTTTCGAAGGAGCAGTATGCCTGCCTGCATGAAGAAAAGCTCCTCAAAGGCCGTACGGCGCCGGGCCTCTTTCTGCTCCTCCCAGTTCTTCGGATTGTGCATGGCCCGGGCTGCCTCCAGCCGGCCCATGAGATGCTCCCTTTTCAAAGTGTCCGTCGGCAGGTTTTCATCCATATCCTCCACCTGGTCCAGGGCAATGGAAATCATATCCCTCATCTTTCCGATGCGTATGCCTTCGGTTAAAGGATACACCGGTACCAGCTTCTGAAAAGAAGAAAGCTCCTCCGGCGTTACGATTTCGATTTCTGCATTGGAAATCTGGAGCTTGCCGTAGTTGTACTCAATTCGGCCGTAGGCCAGCACATAGGTATCTTTCCGGAAAGTTTCCCCTTTCCAGGGCTGGTTGAAATACACCAGGGTCACGGCGCCGGTGCCGTCTACCAGAAGCACATTCAGTATGCTCATGCCCCGCCTTGGCGTGAGCATCCGGATATCCGCCACCCTGCCGTAAATGACAGCCTCATCATCGGGCGAAAGCTCCTCCATTTTTGTGATTTTTGTCCAGTCCTGGTAGCGCCGGGGATAGAAGGAAATCAGATCCTCCACCGTGGCTATGCCCAGCCGCGCCAGCTTTTCCTTCATACTGGGCCCTACGCCCTTAATATATTGTACCGAATCTGATAAATGCATGAGGAAAACCTTTCCGAAAACAGAGCCCGGAAAAAGAGTGCCCGGGACAAAACAGCAATATCTCTATTTATTATATTCCTGAAAATTGATTACGTAAAAGACTTGCTTAAAAAAAGCAATTGTGATATATTATGAATGTTGCAATTGCGGAAGTGCAAGGAGGTGTAGCACATGGCTAACTATTGTGAAGTTTGCGGCAAGAAAACCGCTACGGGATTCAACGTATCCCATTCCCATCTGAAAACAAAGAGAACCTGGAAACCGAATATCCAGAGAGTTCGCGTACTGGTAGACGGACAGGTCAAGAGAATGAATGTCTGCACTCGTTGCCTTCGTTCTCATAAAGTAAACAGAGACATCTGATTTCTTTGCATTTTCAGCCGGCCAAAGCCGGCTTTTTTGCATGGTCTCTTTTCCGACCCCGAAAAGTTCATATATGGTATTGGTATATAAATAAAAGGAGCGGTGAAATCATTGAACCTGTGATTTCACCGCTCCTTTCTCTTACCTTCCTTTAACCCAGGGGTGATTGGACCGCCGGTGGCCTATCCGCCTTCTGCCCCAGGGAGATACCACGTTTCTCGTGACAGGTCCCACCTTTTCCTTATGAAGATCAGACAGGTCCCCTTCCACTTCCCGGTTATTCGCTTTTAGTTTTCTCGTCAGGGGAAGAAGCAGTTTCTTCAGCTTTTCCAGCACCTTCAACGCTTTTTCCATCCCTTTCTGCCGCTTCGGCCTGTTTCTGGCGGGCCCTTTCCTCAATCTTTGCCCGATACTCCTCAGCAGTACTCATCATATCTGCCTTTGCCTGGCTGGCAGCTTCCACGGCAGCATCCCGATACCGGCCTGCCGATTCCATGACCTTGTCAGAAATCTCCTGGGCTTTGGCCTGGGCCGTTTCCGCCTGCTCCTGGGCCTGGATTTTCAGCTTGTTTGCCTGGATTCTGGCCTCCTGCATCTGTACCCGGGCCTGGGCCTTCAGCTTGTCCGACTTCAGCTTCATCTGCTGGGACTGGATTTCAGACTGCCGCTTCATTTCCTCCGTCTTCTTCTGGAGCTCATCCATCTGCACCCGAGCCTGGGCCTTCATTTCATCAGCCCGGCGGGCTGCATCTTTTCTGAACTCCCTGGACTTGATGCGGGCAATGGCCTGCAGATCCCGCGCCGTTTTTTCCGCCGTTTCCTGGGCCACTTCCGATGCACCAAGAGCGGTGTACTTGGCCTTTTCGATCTGCTCGTCAGTGACGCCGGCCTTCTTCAGCGCATCCACCAGCTTATTTCCCAGAATGCCGGCAGACTCGGTGAGCTGGCGGGCCAGCTTGTCTACTGCTTCATGAGCCTTTTCCGGATATACGTCATTCCAGTTCTTCTTCAGTTCTGCTGTGAAGTCCTTCTTCTCATCACCCAGAGGTTCATCCTTCTTCGGATTCTCCTCCAGTTCCTTTACATCCTTTTCCCCTTCCGCCTTTTCTTCTTCAAAAACGGCACGATAGGGTTTCGTATCATCGGGCATACCGTCCTTGATCCAGCGCTGGGCTGCCTTGCCGATACCGTAGGTCACAGAAACACCGATAGGAATCTGCATGAAGGAAATAGGAATCAGCGTGGCCAGCGTGGATCCCACCACCGTAGCCCCCAGGGAGCCGATAAAGGACAATACCGCCTTCTGGTTCAGCTCTACGCCATAGACCGTACCGATTTTAGAAATCATGTACACCTCATTGGCCACCAGGGCAGCGGTGCCCAGAAGGGGAGCCGCCACAATGACTCCGGCCCGGCCGGCAGCCCAGCGGATGAGGCCTTCCGCTTCCTTATCCCGGTCATCAATGATATTGATTTCCATATCAGGCTCCGGAGAATCCACATGGACTTCTTCCGTTTCCTCCGCAGCTGCCGGTACCTGCGCTTCTTCCTTCTCCGCCGGCAGGCCTGCCGGTTCCTTCTCAGCAGGAAGTCCGGCTTCCGCTTTTTCTGCCGGAAGGCCGGTCTCCTCCTTTTCCATGGGCGGCTTAGCCGCTTCCTTCACCTCAGGAGCTGCTTCAGGACGAACAACCGGTGTCTTTTCCATATCTCTTTCTTCGCTCATAGAAACCTCCCTGCCCGGACATCCGGGCCGTAAACCATGAATCTGCCAGTGTAAAGAATGGCTGATGTATGGTGATTTCAAACCATTACTTATCTCTATTATACCTAAAAACATAAAAAGCACCAATAGAAATTCTGATTTCACAGGCACCTGCCAGGCAGTCCCTGCCCTTTGAAATGAAATATTCTCTGACCGGCTATACTCCTCTTTCTATTTCTCCCCCCTGATACCCTTTCCCCTTCTCCCTGACTATGTATATAGAAACAGCCAATGCCGAAAGCCTTCTTGTAAATCCTGCAGGCGCCCATCCATGGAGCAGGAGGGAGGAGGTGAAAAGAGCCCAGCTGCTTCCCTTCAGTGCACTGAAAACAGAAAAGTCCCTTCGGCCCCCGAAATGAAAGCTCTGATGGAGGAAGCCTCTTCATTTCATTCATGAGAAGTGCCTTTTCAAAAAAGGCTTCACCTCTCCGGTGAGGCCTTTTTGGCATGATGTAAATGGATGGCCGTCTCGGACATTCCGGAACATAAAAGCATACAGGAAAAAGGAGCTGTGAAAAAATGATCATTATTTTTTCACAGCTCCTTTTCTTTTTACCAGTCTGTAAGGCCGCCGTCCACCGGAATGGCGGCTCCGGTGATGAAGGAAGATTTCGGTGAGAGAAGGAAGGCAATCAGTTCTCCCACCTCTTCCGGATGGCCGATGCGCATCAGGGGATACCAGTCCCCCATTTCTTTGCGGCTGCCGCCGTAGTCATGAAGCTGCCTGTCCAGAAGGGGGGTATCAATGTCTCCGGGACACACCACGTTGGCCCGAATGTTTTCCACTGCCATTTCCAGGGCCAGGGAGCGGATGAAGGAAACCAGGGCGCCCTTGGTGGCGCCGTAGAGGCTGCACTGCACATTGCCCTGGAGAGCAGCGTCAGAAGCCACCGCCACAATGCTGCCTGACGCCCCTCTCATGGCAGGAATGGCCTCCCGGGTCAGTTTCATGGCGCCGAAAACGTTGACAGCAAAGAAGTGCTCGATTTCCTCATCGGTGGTATTTTCCAGCAGTTTTTCTTCATAAATGCCGGCGGAAAGGACAAGGCCCGTGATTTTTCCAATGGCCGATGCCGCTTTCACCGCCTTTTGGCAGTCTTTTGTGACTGTCACATCGCAGGGAACGTAAAGGCTTCCCCTGACCTGCTCCTGGGCCTTCTGTCCCCGCTCTTCATTTCTTCCCAGAAGAACGGGCCGAAGGCCTTCATCCGCCAGAATTTTGGCAGTGGCAAGACCGATGCCGGAAGTGCCGCCGGAAATAAGAACTGTCTGTACCATGGAATTCTCCTTATTTGGCAAGAGAAGAAACGTAAACGAACTGGATGCCCTCTTTTTCCAGCTGGGGCACCATCTGGCGGAAGGCTTCCGCCGTCTTGGGGCGGCAGTGCCCGATAATCACGTAGGTGCCGTATTTCTGCGCCCGTTTGGCCGCTTCCCGGATCATGGCGGATATGGCCGCCACGTCGGCTTCATTATCTACGAAAAGATCATTTCTTACATAAGGCACGCCGTAGGAGGCCGCTGCTCCGTCGGCAGCGGTGGTGGAATTGGTGCGGCTGTCGAAGAAGAAGAGATGGCGGTGGTGGAGCTCATTCATCACCACGTCCATGGTATGACGGTCCGTGGTGGCCTTGGAACCCTGATGGTTATTGATGCCCACCGCTTCCGGCACCTGGGAAAGGGAGCTCTTCAGAAGGCTCCTGATTTCCTCATCGCTCATGGAAGTCAGGATGACCTTGGATTCCATACCGATACCGGAAACCGATTCCATAGGCTGGTGAAGAATCACAGGAAGGCCATGGGCATGCCAGGACAGGGCAGCATCCCTGGTGTGCACCTGGTTCGGCATGACAGCCAGAGTCAGCGGGATGCCCAGGGATTCATAGACATGCTGGGATGCCAGGTCCCGTCCTGCATCATCGATGACCACGGCCAGCTTTCCCTTTACTGCTGAAGGTGTATTGGGCTTTGGCGCAGAGGCTGGCGCAGCTTTCACGGGAACTGCACTCTGTTTGGCAGGAGCCTTTGGTTGTCCTGCAGCCTTCTTCACGGAAGGAGCAGCGGCTGCCGGGGCCGCAGAAGCAGAGGAGGAAGCAGAAACAGTGGACGAAGGGGTAGATGAAACAGCGGAGGAAGCCGCTTCCGTTGGCTTTCCCTGCAGGGAAGAAGGGACCGCTGTGTTTTCATGGCTTTCCTCTTTTCCCGTAATTTTAGACACAATGGAAGGCAGACTGAAGGAAGCCTTTTTCCCCTTTTCCGATGCCCGACTGCCATCCTTTTTTTCATTGGAGGAAACGCTGCTTCCCGCCGGTTCTTCATCATCGGCCTTTACCTGCACCGTCACCACCTTATCCATGGCGGCTTTGATTTTTTCTTTCACGCTTTCCGGCGTACCCTGGTCTTCCTTCGGTACCAGCCCCTGCATCTCCTTATCGTTAAACAGGTGGCCAATGGTGGTAACGTTCTGGGCCACCTCCGAATCAGGGGCATTGGTCATGCGGTCCGTCATATAGGCAGAACCCATAATGAGGGCTATAAAGAAGAGAAGCACCAGAAAAGGATGGCCTCCCTTCTTTGCCGCTCTCGTTCTCCGCACCCGCTTTTTTCCTGCCATAGTATTCTCCTCATGTATGAAATAGTAATCATCGAATTTATTTTCTATATTATAGCATACGGCGAAAAAAGGTTCAGAGACTCAAAGGACCCTCTTTCAACATAGGTTATGGCCTGCTGCAGCAGGCAGGCTATATAGAAGGGCTTTGAAACGTAAAAAATACCGACCAAGAACAGCCATAAAAAAAGGACTGCCCGGGCAGTCCTCTTTTTACATATCCATCAGTAACCCTTTTTCTTATCCACTTCATTCAGCAGCTTCTCGCCGCGGCTGAAGGCGATGAAATTGGTTTCCAGAAGGAAGGTGAGCTTATTCCAGAAATCCGGTACCATGGAAGCAATGTGAGGAGTCATGATTACGTTTTTCATGTCCCAGAAGGGATGATCTTCGGGCAGCGGCTCTTTGGAGAAAACATCCATGCAGGCGCCGGCAATGTCCCCTTCCTCAAGAGCCTTCACCAGGGCCGGTTCATCCACCACGGAGGCCCGGGCAATGTTGATGAAAAGGGCCGATTTCTTCATGGCTTTGAATTTTTCCTCATCGAAGAACTTATCCGTTTCCGGTGTGGCAGGAAGAGCAGCGATGATAATGTCCGCCTTGGGCAGGACATCCATGATTTCTTCCTGGGTGTATACATGGTCTGCGAACATTTCATGGGACAGATGTTTCTTCACTGCCAGAATATGGGTTTCAAAAACCTTGGCCCGCTGGGCAATGGCCCTGCCAATGCTGCCGAAACCTACAATAAGGATGGTCTTGCCGAAAAGGGATTCCCCGTGGGGCCTGGACCACATATGGGCGCTCTGACTGCGGACGGCGTCAGGGATGCGGCGGAACCAGGAAAGAAGGAGGGCCATGGTGTGCTCCGACACCGCCCGGTCATGGACACCGTGGGAATTGGTGAGAATAATAGGCCTTTCCATCATACTGGGAGTGAGGAGTTTTTCCACCCCGTCAGACAGGGAATGAACCCAGCGCACATGGGGCGCTGCCTGAAGGAGGGGCTCCACATCCTGGAATCCCCAGAGAGCAATGGCATCGGCATCTGCCACATGGGGCAGGGCTTCCTTCGGTGATTTGTAGGCTTCCACCACGGAGCCGGGCACCGCCTTTTTCAATGCATCGATTTTTTCATCGGATAACTTGTTAATCACAACCAGTTTCATAGGAATCAACCTCTTTCATTGAAATCATGGCAATCCTGTTTTCTGTATTATATCATACTGTGGAGGCCAGAAAATTCTTTTCGCAGTCTCTCAAAGGCGGAGTGCCCTGGCCTCCTTACTTCCTGTTTCCCCTTGAGGGAAGAAAGGGTGTACGTTGACGGGGCTATCCCCTTGGACACGCCTTCGGTGTGAAGGTTCATAGGGTTCATAGGTTTCAAAAGATTCAGAGGGTGGTGGTGGCGGCTTCGCCGCAATATATAGCCTGCACAGTAAGTGAGCACCTTAATGCCCGACAGTAGCGCCGCAGGCGATGGAGGATAGCAGGATTTTCGCTGAAAATCCGCGGCCCCGAAGGGGTCTGATGTGACTTTTAACGTTTATCTCTAAATACCCAGCGGCCGATTTATGACCTAATATGCCATCGGAGATGCAGAATGATCCGAGATAAACCACTCATCACAAAAAATCTGGTTAGTAATCTGGTTAGTAACCAGATTATGGCTATTTTTTAGGAGTATTTCAGCACTCCAAAACAACAGAAAAAAGCCTGGAATGAATCGTATTTATCGATGAATTCCAGGCCTTAAATTCTTGGAGCCGGCAACAGGATTTGAACCTGCGACCTACGCATTACGAATGCGCCGCTCTACCAGCTGAGCTATACCGGCATGAACATATATATATTACAGGACGCCCCTGTATTTGTCAAACTCTATTTTCCCTCTCCCTGATGGGCAAATAAAAAATCCGCCAGAAGCGGATAAAAAATGGAGCGGGTGAAGGGAATCGAACCCTCGTAACCAGCTTGGAAGGCTGGCGCTCTACCATTGAGCTACACCCGCATAAATGGTCGGAGCAGCAGGATTTGAACCTGCGACCCCTTGGTCCCGAACCAAGTGCGCTACCAAACTGCGCTATGCCCCGACAACGTAATTGATTATACCAGCAGACCTGCAATCTGTCAATGGACTTTTTGGGAAAAATTTTTATTTTTTCTTTTCAGCCTGTGGCATAACAGTAAACCTGAGGGAGCCTTTTCCTTTGGCACAAGGAAAAGGCTCCCTCAGGTTTGTGCCTTTGAAGAGAGCCTCCCCAAGCCCAGGGGCAGGCTCTTTGCAAGCCTTATATTTCACGTACAAAAAGGGGCTTCCTGTAAATCATTTCTTCACAGCCCCTTTTGATTTCAATAATCTTCGTCCCAGGCGTTGATATATACCGGTTCCAGTTCCATCATTTTCTTCTGGTCTTCAGTGAAATGCTTTTTCAGAATCACTGCTTCATACACAAATTTCTGGAAATAGGCTTCTGAGCACACAAAGTACCCGTTGTCCCCTACATCCTTGCCCCAGGAATTCTCGATTTTCCAGCGGTCCGGATTTCCTTTTTCGTCCAGATGGACGCCGGTGAGAAGCATGGCATGGGTAGCGGAGCTGGCGCTGTATTCCAGCTGTTTTCCCTTATCCATGTCCATGGAGAACCCGCCCAGAAGGTCTTCATACCGCACGCTCATCGGGTCCCACACCCCTTCTTTTCTAGCGCCTGCCGCACCGGCATCGCAGGCAAACCATACCGGCTCGCCGGCTTTCAGCTGCTTCACGCAGAGATCTTCCATATCCTTCCCCGTGAGATTCAGCCCCTTCATATCCCGGCCTGCCATGTTTTCCACCCCGTGGAATGCGATGAGACGGCCCAGAGGTTTGTCAAAGGTAGGTTCATTGATGACAGCCATGTAGTCATAGAGAGAAATCCCTACGTACTTGTGATAGAAATCGAGGGGCGAAAGTCCCCGGTCCTCATGGAAATGGTTATCCTTATCGCGATAGGAGAAATCAAAAGTCTGCACCGGCTCGCCGAAGGCAATGCATTCTGCCTTGTACACCTCTTCCAGCATTTCCGCCTTTCTGGCATAGGGGTCTTTTCCTGTCTTCACCAGCTCCCGGAGTTCCATGGCATCTTTACGGAGGAGCCGGTTCAGCGTAGAAACGAAACGGTCCGTATGGCCGGACTGATAGGTTTCCGGCTGCACCTGTTTCGGCACCACACCGTACTTTTCCACCAGATCCGCCGCTTCCGTCCAGTAGCCGCCGTCGCTCATACCGCGGAGCACATACTGCATGAGCTGCCCCTTCACCGGCGCATCTGCATTTGCAATCACCATTTCAAGGAAATTGTTCGCTTTCTCCAGCTTGTCATAGAAGGAAAGGTAATTCTGGGACAGCTCAAACTGATCCAGATGGCACTTTTCTGCCACCTTTTCCCTGAGAATGTTCAGCGCCGCAAAGAGCCAGCAGCGCCCAGACTGTTCCTGGGCCGTAATCCCCCGGGTCTTCACTTCCACTGTGAAGGCCCCTTTCAGGGCCGCTCCCTTCCCAGGATGATAGGCCAGATTCATCATATCCGTCTTCGCCAGGGCGCCATGAAGCACCCGGGCATTTTTATCTGCTTCATAGGAAATATGAAACTGCTGAAGCAGGGTATCAGAAATATCTTTCATCGTTATTCCTCCTTTGGGCCGCTTTGCGGCCCGGATTCAGATGGTTCATAGGGTTGTGGTATCGCCCTGACGGTGCACAGCGAACACATTTTGCACTATGCGAACTGGATTTGTAAGGGAGCATCAGCGACCTGAAAATCCAGTGAGTCAGTGACAGCAGTGGGTGAAGGAGCGCTAGCGACGCGCAAAATGTAGTGAGTCGTTTCCCCTTTAGGGGGCGATGAGTTTCATAATCAGCGTTACGTGCTATCCTTCCTGCCTCCCACTTGTCATCCTGAGCGCCAGCGAAGGATCTCGGTAGTTGAAGCATATGAGACAAATGCCGTTAAGGAAGCGCTGATTAAATCACTGTCTGCTTTTATTCTTGGTTTTTTATGCAATGCAAGGAATGGGACGACGCGAATAGCGAGCTATTTAAGGAGTCCCATGACGAAGCAGTGCATAAAAATTCTTATAAAAGCAGACTCTATGAATTAATCAGTGCTTCCCTAGCTCACCAGCCCACCAGTTCACTGATTTACCTGATTTCCCACCCGTGGCAGGCGATTTCGATGACCGTTTCACAGGCCTTTACCAGCGAAGGTATGGGCAGGTATTCAAAACGGCTGTGGAAATTGGCGCCGCCGGTGAAAATATTGGGGCAGGGCAGTCCTTTGAAGGAAAGCTGGGCGCCGTCGGTACCACCGCGGATAGGAAGTTCCACCGGCGTGACCCCCGCTTTTTTCATAGCCCTCCGCGCCAGCTCCACGATATCCATATGGCCGTCCCGGATAATGTCCAGCATGTTAAAGTACACATCATGGGGCTTCACTTCCACCGTGCCTTCCCCATACTTCTCATTCAGGAAATCTGCCATGTGCTGGAGGTACTGTTTCTTCTTTTCAAACTTCGCCCGGTCATGGTCCCTCACCAGCATGGACAGAGTACATTCTTCCACGGATCCGCTGATTTTATACACATGGAAAAATCCTTCCCTGCCTTCCGTGCATTCCGGTTTCTCCCCTTCCGGCAGCAGGGACTGCCACTGGGAAGCAATGGAAATGGCATTCACCATTTTCCCCTTGGCGTCCCCGGTATGCACGCTTCTTCCATGAATGATGATTTCCGGATTGGCGGCGTTAAAATTTTCATATTCCAGGCCGCCCAGCTCGCCGCCGTCAATGGTATAGGCAAAGTCTGCATGAAATTTCTTCACATCAAAACGAAGAGGACTCCGCCCCGTTTCCTCATCCGGTGTGAAGGCAATGCGGATTTTCCCGTGCTTTAATTCCGGATGATGGAGCAGGTACTCCATGGCGCTCACAATGGCCGTCACTCCCGCCTTGTCATCGGCGCCAAGAAGGGTGGTGCCGTCGGTGACGATGATGTCCTGGCCCTTGTATTTTAAAATTTCCGGGAAATCCTTCGTAGAAAGGACGATATTCTTTTCTTTATTTAGGCAGATGTCCTTCCCGTCATAGTCATGAACCACCCGGTTTCGAATGGGACCGCCGGGGGCATCGGGGCTGGTATCCATATGGGAAATGAAACCTACCACACTGCCTTCTGCGCCATTAGCCGGAAGGGTGGCCATGACATAGCCGTTTTCATCCAGGCTCACCTCTTGAAGCCCCAGCTGCTCCAGTTCCTCCTTCAAATGGCGGGCCAGCACCATCTGCCCCGGCGTACTGGGATAGACCTGGTCATTCTCCTCGTCGGACTGGGTGTTATAGGAAATATAATCTTCAAACCGTTTCAAAATCTTTTCTGTATCTAAATCCAAAGGTACCACCTCTTATTTTTGATTTGCATCCATCATATACCAAACAGGAGGGAACTGCAAAGGGGCCGCCTGCAGGCTCCTTTGCAGGAAGGTTGACGGGGCTTCGCCCCGAGGGTTGTGGTGGCGGCCATTGGACAGCGCCTTTGGCGCTGAGGGTTCAGAGGGGAAGGTGGCGGCTCCGCCGCAGTTTATAGCCCCCTTCTCCTGGAAGGCAGAAGCCCCGCAGAGGGCTTCTGAGCCGGACTAATATGTGAGCATAGCCTGCACATAAAGCGAACACCTTAATGCCCGGCCGTCGGTGGCACCGTAGGCGCCGGAGGAACAGCGTCAGTTCTTTTGCTAAAAAATACAGACCTATCCTCAGCCCTTTCGGGCAGCTCCTTCCTAGGGAAGGAACCTAACGTTACGTGTTTTCCTTCCTGCCTTCAACCGTCATCCTGGGTCGGTCAGCCGACAATAGGAAGGCCCTTTTATGTGCAGGCTAAGGGCCAACTTCGACTGACTTGGAGACCCTCTGCAGGGTCTCCACAAAGCGAAGGATCTCGGTACGTGGAGCATATGAAACATATCCCCTTAAATACCGGTCGGCAGGAAGGCCGCCGTTTGGCGGTCACACCAGCATAGAGTATCTTTTGAGCTTTTACCCTCGTACACCCTTTTGCCACTCCGTGGCACTTCACCCACCGGGAAGTGTGTCACTGGATTCGCGGGTCGCTTCTCTCCCCTATGAATCCAGTTCCCTTACCACCTCAAGGAGAAACAAGACGTTACGGGGAAAAATTCAACTTCATAAGGCATGCGGCCCATGACCGGGCACCCGCCTTCCACGCAAAAAGCCCCGCAAAGCGGAGCTTTTTTACGTGACTCTTATTTTTCCTCTTTGATAACCCTTACGCGCTGGATGGTGGGTCTGCCATTTCTATCCTTGCGGATGGTATCAATACGGATATACTTCATTTCGCTACTGAATTCTTTGGACAGTCTGTCCAGGGTGCCGTCCTTGTTCAGAGACGGATTGGCAGCGGCGCCGGCCATAATGGCCCGGTACACAATGGCTGCGAATTCATAGCGGGTCATCATGCGGTCACCGGCAAAGTTCCCGTCAGGATAGCCGGTGAGAATGCCGGCCTGTTTCAGCCGGGTGACATACTCATAGGCCCAGTGGTTGGCCGGTACATCAGGGAAGAGATCGTCACTGCCGGAGAGCTGGCCGGCGTTGACGCCGGTGAGCTTGTCGATGAGTGCGCTCTGCTGGTTCACCACAGCTTTCAAGGCAGCCACGTCTTTCTTGAGATCCTTGATTTCCTTGGCCATGGCCACCCGGGAGGTGGACACATGGTTGCCCTGGCCCAGTTTCACACTGATGCCGGCATTCACCATATTTTCACCGCCACCGAAGGAGCCGCCTACGCTGAACATGGTGTCCTCGTTAGGCCGATAGAATGCGCCTACTGCAGCTGCATTGGCATCCTTGTAATGGCCGTAGCCGGCGGAAAAGTCCCATTTGTCATCAGGATCAAAGTCCAGCGGATGGAGAGCCGCCAGAGCTGCCGCATTGGCGCCCACCCGGTTCACCCGGGTATCCAGCTTGTTCACTGCGTAATTCGTAGCATTCAGCTGGCTCACATTGACTGCATCATCCGGCGCCTGGCCCGGTGCCACATGGTGAATCTGGTTGCCGCCCATGTTGACATTGCCGTCCTGCATGGTGATGGTTCGGTTGGCATCGCCAGTCTTGATGGTGAGGCCGCCGTTGTTGATGGTGGTGTTGCCCGTGGTGACGCTGTTGGATTCAATGCTGTTCAAGCCTTTCAAGTCCTTAGCCAGCTTGACAGTCATCTTGCCATTTTCCTTCACCGTGCCGTCGTCATTGTAAACGGTATCGGTAGCCACAATGCCGATGTTCCCATCGCTGAGATCATCTTTCGTAGCTTTCTTGTCGCCATCTTTCTTGCCGGCATTGATGTCACCAACAATATCCAGCTGATGGTTCAGTTTGACTTTGGCTGTATTGCCGAAATCATCGCCGTACTTCATACCGTCATCCATAGTGGCGACTTCATGAGTAATGGTCTTCGTCGTACCATCAGCTTCCTTGACTGTAGTCTGATACTGGATGCGGGCTGCCTGGTCTTTTGTACCATCTTTATCTTCGCCCTTGACTTCGTTCTGATTGCGGTCCAGGGTACCCTTGCCCAGGACGGTGGAAATGTCAATATTGGTACCATCCTTGCCATCTGCACCTTTCGGTCCAGTCAGACCGATATGGCCAACACCGTCCTTGCCAGCAATTGAGACCGCATCTCTGCCGTCCTTGCCAGCGATGCCGACTTTGCCGTCGACACCATCCCTGCCAGCAACGCCGTTCGGACCGGTGATGGAAACGCCGGACTTGCCGTTCTTGCCATCCTTACCGGTGACGAAGAGGCCATCCCTGCCGTCTTTTCCATCCTTGCCATCATGGCCGATAACGACCGTCGTGCCGCCCTTTGCCTCGACCGTTACGTTGCCGTCCTTACCAGCCTTGCCAGCGTCGCCCTTCTGGCCGACCTTGAGCTGGTCGTTGAGCTTCAGGTCATAGACCTTCTGCCCATCCTCGCCAGTCGTCTGATTCATCTGGAGATTGCCATCCGTGTAGGAGCCGTCCGCTTTCGCAGGCGTGCCGCCATTGACGGTGACTTCCGTATGATGCTTGTCGACCTTATCGATCTTCGTGTTTACATCAGCAATCTGCTTGTTGACATTCGACTCGACCTGATGGAGCTGATCCTCTGTAGCAGCACGGCCGCTGACATAGGAACCATCCTTGTTCCAGGTCTTGTTGTCCAGATTGGTGACATACTTGCCAGCCTTGTCGGTCTGGTTCGTAGCCTTGCCATCCTTATTGTAGATGGTCAGTCTGCTGTCGCCCTCCGTGATATTGCCGATCTTGACGCCATTATCGCCGCCAGCGACAATCTGGCCTTTCGAGCCGTCGACAGTGACTTTGTTGTCGCCGTCGCCAGCCGTGATCTTTGCGCCGTTGCCGTCGATAGAAACCTGCTTGGTCTTGTCCTTATCATCGCCCAACGTGATGTTGTCGTTCAAGTTGACCTTATTGTTGACATCGACTGTAATGTTCTTACCACTCTTGGCCTGGACACCATCCGCGGCCGACTTCGCGATAATCGTGACATCACCGATGTTGGCGGCATTGTTCCAATTTCCATGGCCTTCAACCGTTGTGTCATACATCTTCCCATCTTTGCCGCTGGCCACGTTGGTAATCTGATGCTTGCCACCATCGATGCCCGTATTGGTGATGCTCGGACCATTATCAATTTTGAGGCCCGTGCCATCCACTACAGTCGTCGACGTCGTAGTCACATCACCATTCTTCGTAGATGTCGTATAGGTAGCACTGTTGAGACCTGTCAGATCCTTATTCAGTTTGATCAGCAGTTCAGCATCTTCGCTATTCTGGCTCTTATTGGCCACAACAGCGATATTGCCATCGACAAAATCATCTTTCGTCTTACCGGCTGCAGCATTTCCCTTGATGGTAACTGTCTTGTTCAGCTTGACCGAAGCACCATCGCCGAAATCACCGGCATACTTCTGGCCGTCGTCCATCGTGGCGACTTCATAGCTCTTGCCATTGCTGTCGTACTGGATGCGCGGAGCCTGGGTGATAGTCGTGTCCTTGCCATCCCTGTCTTTGATGACCGTCTCGACATTCTTGTCATCGTCCAAGGTAGCCGACTTAAGGTCCGTCGTGATATCGATGGAGATACCATCCTTGCCCTTCTCACCTTTCGGACCGGTCAGGCCGATATGGCCCACGCCGCCCTTGCCGGAAATAGAGACAGCATCTTTGCCGTCCGTTCCGGAAATGCCGACTTTGCCGTCAGTTCCGTCAGCGCCGTTCGGGCCGGTGATGGAAACGCCGTCTGCGCCATCCTTACTGGTGACGAAGAGGCCGTCTTTGCCATCTTTGCCCGGCTCGCCATCGTGGCCGATGACAACGGTGGTGCCACCCTTGGTTTCGACAGTGACTTTGCCGTCCTTGCCGTCCTTGCCGGCCACACCCGGCTCGCCCTTCTGGCCGATGGCCAGCTGGTCGTTGAGCTTGATGTTGTAGGTCATCTGGCCATTGTCATTCTTAGCGGCAATGAGCAGGTTGCCCTTGTCGGCACCAGCATAGTTGCCAAATACACCCGTGCCAGCTTCAGCCTTTGTCTCATTGCTATCCTTGTCATTAACCGTAACGACTGTATGCTTACCAGCCGTAGCCGCAGCACTATTGACAGCATCGCTGACTTTCTTGAGCTGGTCTTCGGTAGCTGCACGGCCGCTGACATAGGTCGGATTGGAGACATCCCAGTCCTTATTGTCAAGGCCTGTGACGTAGTCGCCAGCCTTGCCTTCCTTGGACGTAGTCGGCTTGCCATCCTTGTCGACACCTATTACATCGAGGGTCTTATCGTCAAAATGCTTGATGACAATCGGATCCTGTCCGTTCGCAGCATCACCATTCTTGTTTCCGCCGACGGTCAAGGCTCCCGCCTGATGCAGGTTAATCTTGTCGCTCAAAGCGACCTGGATTGTTCCATTAGCAGCATCAGAAGAAATCTTGATGTTGCCATCATCGTTGGTCTTGTGCGTAGTTACATCATACGTGCCATCGCCGCGGATCTGCAAGGTATCGTTGAGCTTTTTGGTGACCGGCGTAGCCGTACCATCATCGCCGACGAACTTCAGACCGTCATCCATCGTGGCGACTTCATAGCTCTTGCCATTGCTGTTGTACTGGATACGCGGAGCCTGCTCGATGGTCGTTTCTTTGCCTTCCTTGTCTTTGATGACTGTCTTGACATTCTTGCCATCATCCAGCGTAGCCGACTTAAGGTCCGTCGTGATGTCGATGGAGATACCATCCTTACCCTTCTCACCTTTCGGACCGGTCAGGCCGATATGGCCCACGCCACCCTTGCCGGAAATAGAGACAGCATCTTTGCCGTCCGTTCCGGAAATGCCGACTTTGCCGTCAGTTCCGTCAGCGCCGTTCGGGCCGGTGATGGAAACGCCGTCTGCGCCATCCTTACTGGTGACGAAGAGGCCGTCTTTGCCATCTTTGCCCGGCTCGCCATCGTGGCCGATGACAACGGTGGTGCCGCCCTTGGTTTCCACAGTGACTTTGCCGTCTTTACCGGCCACACCCGGCTCGCCCTTCTGGCCGATGACCAGCTGGTCGTTGAGCTTGATGTTGTAGGTCATCTGGCCATTGTCATCCTTGGCGGCAATGAGCAGGTTACCCTTATTGGCACCAGCATATTCGCCGAAAGTACCCTTGCCAGCTGCAGCCTTGGTATCCTGATTATCTTTGTTATCGTTGACCGTGACAATGGTATGTTGAGCAGCTGTCTTGTTGACGGCATCGCTGACTTTTTTGAGCTGGTCTTCGGTGGCTGCACGGCCGCTGACATAGGTCGGGCTGGAGACATCCCAGTCCTTGTTGTCAAGGCCCGTCACATAGCTGCCGGCAGGAGCCGTCTTATCCGTGACCGCACCATTTTCGGTGAGCTTCAGCGTATCGGCCGGAGCACTGCCGATCTTAGCATTGCCGGCGGTGACTGTATTGAGGCCGGTGAGGTCCTTGTTCAGCTTGATTTCCAGTTTGCCCTTCTGAGTGATATTGCCCTGGTCATCTTCCACGGCCGGAGTGGCTACAACGCCAATGTTGCCCTCGGACAGGTTACTCGTATCCGCACCGCCGGTGATGTCTATGGTGGAATTCAGCTTGTGCTTCACCACCACTTTGTCCGACGTATTCGGCTTCACATTATCGCCGGCGTAATTGATACCATCGTCGAGTACAGCAATGGTGTGGATCCCCTGGATTTCGCCGCCGTCGCCGGAAGAGGAAATATAGTACATACGGGTGATACCATCGTTGCCATCTTCCTTAGAGTTCTGGGTGTATACATGAACCTGGGACAAGTCGTTGTTAATCAAATGAAGTGTGCCGCTGCCCTGATTATCCGTACCAATTACAGCTCTTTCCTGCTGATCCTTGTTGTAGGTGCTGATATGGCCATTAGAAATGGTCACTTTTTCATTGTTCTGTCCTTCGGATGGATTGGGGTTGTAGAAGGTAGCACTGTCAAAGGTCGGAGTCTTGCTGACGGCCACAGTAATGGTCTTGCTGTCCTTGGACGTGGAGACAATGGCATTGTCCTTAGCCTCGAAATCCAGCGTATCGCCGTTGAGGATGGAGCTGGAAATATTGCCATTGTTCTGGGTGGTGACTTTGAAACCCGCTGCCTTGAGCTGGGCCACATTGACGGCATCCGTATCCTGGGAGCCTGCTGCTACGCCAGTGATCTGACGGGTCAGGGTGCTGCCGTTTCCGACAGCGATGGCATTGGCACTGGAAACCCACGCCGTAGATGTATTGGTGGTATCTCCCTTCGTCAGCATATCATAGCCCTTGGCTCCGCTCTTGCGGTCTGCCACTGCCCCGCTGCCCAGGGCCACGCTGTCCTCCAGGGTCGCCTGGGCGTTCTTGCCGATGGCGGCGGCATTGGTGGCCGACGCTGCGACTGTGCCTCCCAGGGCTGCCAAGGAGTTCTTGGCAGCGGCGATGGAGTTCTCGCCGAAAGCCGTGGCGTTCTCACCGGAGGCGACAGTCTGGTAGCCGAAGGCTGTGGCACCGGCTGCGCTGGCCTTTGTATCGTTGCCGAAGGCCGTGGCGTTGTCGCCGGAGGCTTCGGTGGAATAACCGAAGGCCGTGGCATTGGCATAGCCTTCGATGGTGTAGCCATTCTTCCCTTCATGGGCTTTGGTCAATACATTGTCCGGCGTGATGTCGACTTCTGCGCCGTTAACCGTAGTCTTAGCCAGTGACTGTTTCGCCCCGTTCTTTCCGTCGTAGACCTTGCCATTCCCATTCTTGCCGGCTGTTGTATCGACAGTCACCGTGCCGTCAGCAGCCACATTGACTTTCCAGAGGCTGCCCTGGTAGTCGCGGACGTAGGTATTGCCATCCTTGCCGGCCAAGACCACATAATCGTGTTTCTCAGTGCCACTGTCGATTGGCATCTGCTTGATGCCAGCGGTCTTACCGTTGGGCTGGATATAAGCCAGATTGCCATGGACATCCATCTGTTCTTGCTTCACTGGTTCATTTTTATCGTCCGGATTAATCTTGTAATTATTGGTCACAGCACCATTTTCATCTAGCTTAGCACCGGCGATGGTGTCGCTCCCCCAAGCCGTGGATTCTTCGTCAGCGGCGACGGTGGCATTACCCCAGGCTGTGGAATAAGAGGAAATCGCACGGGTGCGGTTGCCGAAAGCCGTGGCGCCCGTGGACGATGCTCGGGTATCGTTGCCAAAGGCGACGGAGTCATTGTACTTTGCAACGGTCTTCTCCCCAAAGGCCAGGGACCGGCCGCCGAGGGCCTGGGTATCCTCGCCAAAGGCCACGGACTGCTGGCCGTTGCCGCCATCGACGCCTGCGACGGTGTTATGACCGAAGGCCAGTGAAGCATTGCCCTTGGCCTGTGCGCCCTGACCAAAAGCCGTGGCGGAGGCACCGCTGGCCGTGTTGGTCATGGTGACCGGATTTCCATTTTTATCGGTGGTATCCAGGCCGCCAAAGGCCATGGCGTACTGGCCCGTCGCACTGGCATTCTTGCCGATGACCGTGGCGCTCCTGCCTTTCGCCTTGGCGCCATAGCCGATGGCCACGGCGTTTTCGCCGGTGGCTCCAGCGCTGACCCCGGCTGCCATGGAATTCTTGGCTACAGCGCCTCCATTGGTGTAGTTGGTATCTGTTTCCGTATCGGGAGACCAGACGCTGTAGTCATGCATATTGACCTTCTGGGTAGCGGCTTTCAGCTGGGCCACGTTGACAGCATCCGTATCGAGAGTACCAGCAGCCAGATTGTTCAGCTGACGGGTAATGGCGGAGACTGTGATATTGCCCTTGTCATCCCGTTCTTCTGCCCGGCCGATGGAAACAGCTTCATCCGTGGAATACCAGGTTGATGTATCGTCCACAGAAGCCACCCCGGTCCGCGGATCATAGCCTTCTATATTTTTATCAGCACCAGATTTAGAATTTTTTCCCAATACAATGGAATTGGCCCGCCAGGCATTGGTTCCTTCTCCGATGGCAATGGCATTTTCTCCCCAGGCCCCGCTGTTCTGACCGATAGCAATACCATGAGCCGTGGTCCCGGCGCCAGATCCCAGGGCAATGCTGTAATCCCCCCAGGCTCCGCCTCCGCCCAAAGAGACTGCATTTTGTCCCGTAGCTTGGGAACCAGCCCCAACCGCAGCAGATTGATAGCCGGAAGACTGGGACCCATAGCCTACAGCCGTGCCCGTATTGGAGGCTTTGGTCCCTTCCCCTACGCCGGTACTTGCATAGGATACATTGGAATTGTGGCCCAAAGCCACACCGTATTGTCCATTCACGGTGGCATTGGAACCGATGGCTGCCGCATCGCTGGCACTGATGTGGGCGCCGCCGACGGCAGTGGAATTAGAAATATTGTCCCAGTAATCAGAAGCACTGGCCGTAGAATTATTCCCAATAACCGTTAAATTCGTCCCATTGGCATTGGCCCCGCCAATGGCCGTAGTATTACTTCCCTGGGCAGAAGTCCCATAGCCCAGGGCCGTGGAATGGTCTCCTGAAGCCGTCGAGTTGTTGCCTACCGCCGTGGTATAGGCATAGGTAGCATTGGCCCCCTGGCCTACTGCAGTAGAATACACGTTACCAGCGTGGCCGCCCACAGCCGTACTCTGGGAACCTGTAGCTGCAGAACCACTGCCTACGGCCGTGGCCTGAAAACTTCCGGCAACACCGCCTATGGAAACTGCCTGCCCGCCCGTGGCCGAACCGCCTACGGCGATGGCCTGACCGCCGCTGGTCGAGGAACCGGCCCCGATGGCAATATCGTTGGTGCTGTTGGTGTGGCCTCCGATGGCAATGGAGTTATCCCCTCCAGCACTGGCAGGATTGCTATCTCTACCGATGGCAATGGAATTCTTTCCGATAGCATGGCCGCCTATAGAAGTAGAATAAGATCCCTGGGCAGTGGATCCGTACCCAACTTCTACAGAATATTCTCCTTTAGCATGACCACCAACAGCTACCGAATAAGCACTTTGGGCTGTGGAATCTGTCCCTACCTGCACCGCATGGGATCCTTGGGTATGACCTCCTATAGCCACAGAGCCTTCCTGCTGGGCGCTGGTCCCGGAACCGATGGCCACACTGCCCGAACCGCTGGCCACAGCCCGGTATCCATACGCAGAAGCGTTCGTACCGGAAGCATAGGTATTTGTACCCACGGCCGTGGCATTATCTCCTGTTGCCACAGCACTGACCCCGGCGGCCAGGGCATTGTTGCCGGTGGCGCCGTCGTTCAGGTAGTTGTTGCCTCCGGCTGCATCAGTATCAGATGTGGTCTTGACGCTGTAGTAATGGGTCATGGCATTTTTCAGCTGGGCCAGGTTCACGGCGTCGCTGTCTTCACTGCCGGCGGCCACATTGGTAATCTGACGGCTGGCACCGCCATTGCCAATGGAAAGGGCCCCTTCCCCGGACTTCCAGGCCACGTCGCTCTTTGTGGAGGCCTTGCCGGTCTTGGGATCCCAGCCGGTGACGCCGCCGGGACGGTCTGCCTCGGATCCCTTGCCCAGGGCGATGGAGCCTTCTTTCGTCGCTTTGGTATCTTTGCCCATGGCCACGGCATTTTCTTTGGCAGCAGCCGTATCGCCGATGGCCACGGCGGAGTTATCGGCAGTGGAGCTGTAGCCCATGGCCACGGCATTTTCTTTGGCAGAGGCCATATCACCGATGGCCACGGCAGAGTTATCAGCAGTGGATTTGTAGCCTACGGCTACGGCATTGCTGCCATTGGCGGTGACAGAGGTACCGGCGGCAATGGAGTTGCTGGCAGCCTGATAGAGGGTCACGGTGTAGAGATAGGGCGTGTTGTCAGATTTCTAATAGTTGTAGACGGGCTGACCATCTTTCTGGTCAGCCTTCGTGGCATCACTGGTGATTTCTGTCTTAGTGACATCTTTCCCGATGGTGGGGTCTGTTTCCGTATAGGTATGGACGTACTGGGGCGTGGTGGTCGTGTTGCCGCCAGCATCCCGGAAGACCTGGGGCACCTTGGTGGGATTGCCGCTGGCGTCTTTATACCAGACAGCATTTTCGGGGGAGGCGGTCTTCTTGCCCTCGGCGTCCACGTAGTAGGTTACCGGTTTGTTGGTAATTTTTGCGTTATTGCCGATGGCCGTGGAATCGTCCCCTTCTGCCTTGTTCTGGTAGCCCACGGCCGTGGAGCCGCCGGCTTCTGTGGAAAGATCCAGCGGATGGGCTTTTCCTTCCCCGTCCACCAGTATGGTGTTACTGCCATCCAAAGGCTGGCCTTTCTTTTCCGTATCGCCCTTCACATTGCGCAGGGTATCGGTCTGGGTACCGATGGTGGTGTTGTTCTTGCCATTCTTATTGTCCCCTTCGGCCATGGTCTTCGCGTCACCGATGGTGAGGTTGCCATTGTCATCATAGGCAGCTTTGGCGTTATTGCCCAAATCAACAGGGTCTGCAGCCCCTACTGGCGCCATGCCCATCATCATGGACAGCACCGCAGCAGCCAGGGTGAGTTTATATCCCCTTTGGATATGAGAAGCAGAGGTCCCTTTCCCTGCAGATTTTGCCAGTTCCGAAACGACTACATAGCAGCCTTTGGCTTTGCTGAAGATGACTTTGAAAATTTTATTCATTGGTATCCATCTCCTGTGGAAGTATTTCCGGCTATGAAATGACAGGTGCCTGTCATTTCTATAGTACCGGGACTGTAGAAATTTAAAGATTCCGTAGTATCGATCATTCTGCTTTTCTGTTAATATTCCGGCCGCTGAAGGAACATTTCTTTTCTATTTCTTACTTCTCTGTTCCATGGAAGCCGAGGATTAATTTACTTTAAGTCATTATTTTCCACGCAAAAAGCAGAACCAAAGCCGACGCCCCTTTCGGCTTCCGACCTGCGTATTTATAGACTCCACTGTCTCGGGAAGGGTTATGGATTCAAAGCATCTGATTTCGCAGGTATTTATATGCATCCCTGTGCTTTGGGATTTCAGACAGGACTGGCAGTTTTCGTCATCCTGTTTTCTTCATGCATACAAATACCGGAATACAATCAGCACGCCAAGAATCGACGCTTCCCTGAAGGATCAATCAATGCTATCCTTTGCGTTAAGGATAGCACTAAAGCGTGAGTGAATCAATGTGTTAGCTTTTATAACGTAACAATTTATGTCTTTATGCTCAAAAAGCAATTACTCATTCATAAAATTTACTTGTATGGAGATAATAGCTGGCGGTCCCTGCCCCTATTGCCGCTTCTTACGCTGAAAGGGCAGAGCGGAGAAATGTCACTTCTCAAATGACAGAAACGTCACCCCGCTCCGTCATTTCGACCAAAGCGCAGCGGAGTGGAGAAATCTCACTCCCTGATGGTACACAGAACATTGGGGCTGAAGATCTCTCGCCTCTGAGTTTCAATAGTCCCAGGGGCTTTATGTCCCATACCGGTATGTTCCCCCGCTCGAGATGACCATGGCGGCGGGCTGCATACAGTCCTTTCAAGGAACTGATGACAAAACGTCACCCCGCCCCCGTCATTTCGACCAAAGCCGGTCAGCCGCCAATAGGAAAGCCTCTTATTGTGCAGGCTAGAGGCCAACTT
>ERZ773113.90-NODE-90-length-46412-cov-19.928015_pt1 | contig 46412 bp, 46 predicted proteins | sample MGYA00580565_ERZ773113 | MGnify/ENA primary metagenome ERZ773113 (study PRJEB29015, sample SAMEA2737827) | human gut metagenome | biome: human gut; feature: human-associated habitat; material: faeces | place: China | collected 2012 ...
AGAATCGCAACCTTTGCGTTTTTTACCGGGACATCCGCCTTTATAAGATTTTTAACGGTGTTTTCGGCTACATATTTGCCCATATCGTCGTTTATGCGTCTGCCGGAGAGAATAATTTGGCTGTGATAGCCCATTTCCTCGGCCTTGTATGTAAGGTAATAGGGGTCAACGCCTATGCAGTGTCCGCCGACAAGCCCGGGATAGAATTTGAGGAAATTCCACTTTGTGCCTGCCGCCTCCAAAACGGATTTTGTATCTATGCCCATTTTGTTGAAGATTATTGACAGTTCATTCATAAACGCAATGTTTATATCCCTCTGACTGTTTTCAATAACCTTTGCAGCCTCGGCAACCTTGATGCTCTCCGCTCTGTGTACGCCTGCCTTTACGACAAGCTCATAGGTTTTCGCCACGGTATCAAGAGTTTCATCGTCCATACCGCTTACTATTTTTGTTATTGTCTCAAGGCGGTGTACCTTGTCGCCGGGATTTATTCTCTCGGGACTGTAACCGATTTTAAAGTCCGTACCGCATTTAAGCCCCGACTCTTTTTCGAGTATCGGCACGCAAATATCCTCGGTAACGCCGGGATAAACGGTGCTCTCATATACAACTACCGAGCCTTTTGTAAGATTTCTGCCGACAATTTCGCTCGCTCCCTCTACCGGTGTAAGGTCGGGGGTGTGGTCGTCGTTTACGGGAGTAGGCACGGCAACAATTATAAACCTTGCCTCCTTGAGCTTGCTTTCGTCCGCCGTAAACTCGACAGAACAATTCTTAACAGCCTCGTTGCCGACTTCATTGGTCGGGTCTATGCCGTTCTTGTAAAGCTCTATTTTCTTTGCATTGAGGTCATAGCCTACAACCTTAACCTTCTTTGAAAACGCAACGGCAATCGGCATACCTACGTATCCGAGGCCGACAAGAGCCAATTTTTCATCACCCGAAACGAGCTTTTCATACAACTGCATATTTATTCGTCCTTTCTATGTTAAGATGACAGCACATATCATCGTTAACCTTATCAACGCTGAATTTTTCGCGGGCATATTCCGCCGATGCCGCACCGAGCGTTTTTATGAGCTCGGGATTCTCAATAAATTCCGTCATTTTTTCGGCAACCGCCTCTGCATTTTTTACGGGAACCAAAAATCCCGTTTTCCCGTCAATCACGGTTTCGCGGCATCCGGGTGCGTCGGTCGTTATAATCGCTCTGCCCATGCTCATCGCCTCCAAGACCGTTCTCGGAGTGCCCTCGCGGTATGACGGCAAAACATATACCGAGCACTGCTTGTAATAATCCTCAACTCTGTCCGTCTCGCCGAAATGCTCTATTATTCCCTTTTCGACATACGGCGCCAAATCCTCCTTTGACAGAGAATCCTGTATATTTTCGCACGCTCCGAGCAGCATAAATCTGACCTCTGGGTGCTTTTCCTTGACAAGCTCGCACGCCCTCAAATACTCGCGTATGCCCTTTGAATACATAACGCGCGACAGCATAAAGAACGTGATTTTATCGGGATAATCCGCAACGGAAAAACGGTTTGTATTGACGCCCGAACCGTTTACAACTCGGCATTTTTCGGATTTAACAAGTCCCGATGAAACGAACTGCTCTCTGTCGTCGGGATTTTGGAATATCACCGTATCGGCACAGTTCAGAGCCTTTTTATAAAGCACCGACATAACGGCTCTTATGGCTTTTGCCTTCTTAGTCTGCGCGGTAAACGCATAGCCGAGCCCCGTTATCATGGCGACCTTGTGCGGAACACCGGCTTTTTTTGCGGCTATGGAGCCGTATATTACGGGCTTCGATGTGTACCCGAGAACCACATCGGGCTTTTCCTTTTTAAACAGCTCGTAAAGAGCCTTTTGATATTTCAGGTCCTCCTTCGGATTTACTCCGTTTTTATTCATAGGTATCTCGACGAAGCGTGCGCCGAGAGCCTCGATTTTTTCAACACCCACCCTGTTGGGGCCCGTGACAATAACCTCGTATCCGCAAGAGATAATTCTCTTTATTAAGTCGCCTCTGAAATTATACGCCGTTCTGTTTTTCGGCGAAACCAATATGAACCTCACTCTGCCTTGTCCCCCTTTAGGAAGCCGCTTAAATTACCGTATATCACGGAAAACAGCCGCTCCGAATTTTTCTCCGAAACAAATGAATTGTGCGGAGTTATAACGACATTTTCCATATCCCATAAAGGACTGTCCTGCGACAGCGGTTCACTTTCAAAAACGTCGAGCACCGCTCCGTAAAGCTTCTTCTCCGACAGTGCCGCCGTAAGGGCGTCCTCGTCAACCACCGCGCCCCTCGAAATGTTGATAAGCACGGCTGTATTTTTCATATGAGAAAGCATTTCTCCGTCAAACAGCCCTCTCGTCTCATCGGTAAGCGGAAGCGTTAAAATGACCGCATCCGAAACCGAAAGTATACTCGGAAGAACCGACAGCGGATAAATTTTTTCGTAAAGCTCATTCTCCGTCGGGTACAAATCGACTCCTAAAACACGGCAGCCTAAAGCCTTATATCTTCTCGCACATTCGCTGCCTACGGAGCCGCAGCCGACTGTCAAAACGGTCTTTCCGCAAAGCTCAAAAAGCTCCCTGTTTTTTTGCCAAACGTGATTTTTTTGATTTTCGCGGAAGAAAAAGCTCTTCTTATAAATTAACAGAGTACCGAGAACGGCAAATTCCGCCATCGGCACACTGTAAACACCCCTTGCGTTGAAAAGGGAAATATTTTTACTTTTTATATACTCCGCAGGGACTCTGTCAAGCCCCGCGCTTGTGAGCTGAATAAATTTAAGATTTTTGAATTTTTTGATGTCGTTATATAAAAACAGGCCGTTGCACACAACGGCGTCAACAGCCGAAACGTCAAAAGAGAGCTCCTCTCTCTCGTCCTCGACATATAAAAAGTCCGCCCCCAAGGCTTTAAGCCGTGAAAGCTGACCTTCCGTATATTTATATGCACCGGTCAAAAGGATTTTCATTAAAAGATGCCCCTGTAAATGATTATAAAACGAAGTTTTTCAGACCTTGCAAGCCTTTTTTGCCTCAACTATTGAATTGACGCAAGCCACAAGCTTTTCGTGATTTTCCGCAAGCTCGTCCGAGCTCATATTTTTGACAACTCCCTCATATTCACGAAACTCTTTGACGCCGACATTGAATCTGTCAAAGATTTCATCCTCACGAAGCTTTGAAGCGTCGCAAAAGGCTCTCGATAATATAACCATACCGGAGCCGAGCCTGTAATGCTCACCTATTATGTATTCCGCAGGCAGCATAACCTCGCTGTGAACTCTGCCCACGCCGCCGAAGCCGTAAAATATGCCCCTTTCGCGGAGCTTACGGCACAGTCTTTCCACCGTACCGTCCGCAACAAGCTGGAACATAAAGTCCATTTTATAGCCGAGATGCAAGTCGTTAAGCCCTATATGCACTTCGTCTATACCGGGAACGTCAAGAATTTCGTCTAAGTGCTCCGCCGCCTCGGGCGTTTCCACAAGAAGGCATGTCCTTGCCCTTTTTCCGACGCAGTCTGTAAAGCCTTTTACCTCTTCCGCGGTCTTAAAATACGGGAGCATAACTATATCCGCACCGTCGTCTATTACGCGGTTGATTTCTTCACGTGAGCCGTCGTAAAACGAATTTACTCTGACCAAAAGCTCCGTCCTGTCTAAAACCGCGCTGAGCTTTTTCACGTCGTCAATGCTGTTATGGGATATTACGGTATCCATATTTGCCTGACGCTCTGCCTTACCGCGGGTTTCAAGGTCAAGGAATATTCGATCTACCGAAACGTCCTGTGCGATTTTTGCAATCTTCGGGTCGTTTGTGAGATACATCAGCTTAAGAGCCATTATTTTTTCACAACCTTTGCATCATTTGACGATTCGGTGCTCTTATTTACGGTTGCACCGCTGTTTTCGTTGTCGGCATTCGTAAGTACCTTAAACGCGGTCATAAACATAATTTTGATGTCAAGTAAAAGCGACATATGGTCAACATACCAAACGTTAAGCTCGATTCTTTTGTGCCACTCTACGTCCTTTCTGCCGTTGACCTGCGCCCAGCCGGTTATACCGGGTCGCACCTCGAACATACGCTTTTGGAAATCGGTATACTCCTCACATTTCCACGGATGATATGTAAGCGGAGGCCTCGGCCCGACAAAGCTCATCTCGCCCTTTAAAATATTCAAAAGCTGCGGCAGCTCATCTATGCTCGTAGCTCGTAAAATTTTACCTATCCTTGTAACCCTGGCGTCGCCCTTTCCGGAATAAACGCCGGAGCCGGTTTTTTCCGCTCCGACGCACATTGAGCGGAATTTATATATCTCAAAAACCTTTCCGTTTCTGCCTATTCTCTTCTGACGGAAAATAACGGGACCGCGGCTGTCGATTTTAATCAGTATCGACACCGTAAGCAACAGCGGAAACAACAAAACAAGCCCCAAAAATGACGCTGTGACATCTAAAAATCTTTTGACTGCTCTGTAAAAGCCTCTCACCGTTACACACCCTAAAAAACACTATGATTTAACTAATTTATTATATACTTATACATTAAATATGTCAATTAAAACAAGCGATTGTAAACATTTGTAAAAAAGCAGCGGACGGCACGGTAAAAACGATGTCGGTCGCTGCTTTTAAAATCACATCAATATTATTTTTTATGCCATTTTACGCCGTTCGGAGTGTCCTCCAAAACTATGCCCATGGCGGCTATCTCATCACGGATGCTGTCTGCCTTAGCAAAGTCCTTAGCCTTTCTCGCAGCGGTTCTTGCAGCTATCAGCTCTTCAACCTTGCCGTCAAGGTCGTTGTCCTTTTCCTCGTACACAAGACCGAGCACGCCCGTAAGCTCCGAAAACAGTTCTTTTGCAAATATCAAAAGCTCTTTGGACGAAGTTGGTATTACATTTGAGTTTATGTCTCTGACAAGCTCAAATACCGCTGAAAGTCCGTCGGCGGTGTTGAGGTCATCGTCCATAGCTTCTATAAAGCGTTCCTTGTGAGAGAGAAGGCTCTTTTTAATTTCCTCGGCGTTGTCGGGGAGAGCGTCCTCTGCGTTTTGAAGTGCAAAATCAAGCGAATCGCGGCAGGTATAAAGCCTTTGAAGCGAGGCTTTGCACTGCTCTATAATGTCAACGCTGTAATTTATGGGACTTCTGTACTGAGAGGAAATCATAAGATAGCGTATCGGCTCATAGCCGTATTTTTCCGCAACATCGCGAACGGTAAAGAAATTACCGAGCGACTTCGACATCTTTACGTTGTCAACATTTATATATCCGTTGTGCATCCAGTAATGCGCAAAGGGAACGCCGTTGCAGCACTCGCTCTGTGCTATTTCGTTCTCATGGTGCGGGAATATGAGGTCCTGACCGCCGCAATGAATATCGATGGTCTTGCCGAGAAAACGTCTTACCATTGCCGAGCACTCAATATGCCAGCCCGGTCTGCCGTTACCCCATGGTGACTCCCAATACGGCTCGCCAGGCTTCGCGCCCTTCCAAAGTGCAAAGTCCATAGGCTCTTTTTTAAGCTCCTCGACATTTATTCTCGCGCCGGCCTCAAGGTCCTCAAGCGGCTGATGAGAAAGCTTACCGTATTCCTTAAATTTGGACGGGCTGAAGTACACATCACCGTTTGAAACGGGATATGCATAGCCCTTTTCGATAAGAGTCGAAATGATATCGATTATCTCGTCGATATTTTCGGTGGCTCTCGGATGAACGGTCGCCTCACGCACATTCATACCCTTTGTGTCGGTCCAATATTCTTTGATATACTTTTCCGACACGGTTTTGTAATCGGAGCCCTCTTCAATGGCTTTTTTGATTATTTTATCGTCAATATCGGTAAAATTCTGAACAAATCTCACCTTGTAGCCGCGGTATTCAAGGTAACGGCGAAACGTATCGAAAACGCAAAGAGGACGCGCGTTGCCGATATGGATATAGTTATAAACGGTGGGACCGCAGGCATAGATTTTGACTTCGCCAGGAGTTATGGTTTGAAGCTCCTCTTTTTTTCGTGACATCGTGTTATATATTTTCATCCTCGTAATTCCTTTCGTTTTGTTCTTCATATTCGGTTTTTTGATATTTTTTCAGCTCTTTTTCAAGCAGCGCTATGCGGTGCGACATTCTGCAAAGCTCCTGAGATACGGGGTCGGGAATGTGAATCTGGTCAAGGCAATCGACACGCACGCCCTTATGCTTTACGACTCTTGCCGGAACTCCGACGGCTGTGCAATCCGGCGGTATTTCCTCAAGCACTACGGCACCTGCCGCTATATTTGTATTATCGCCTACCTTAAAAGGACCGAGCACCTTTGCGCCGGCGCCTATCAGCACGTTATTTCCTATTGTAGGATGTCTTTTACCGGTATCCTTGCCGGTACCGCCGAGCGTTACTCCCTGATAGAGCGTTACATCATCGCCTATCTCCGTGGTTTCTCCTATTACAACTCCCGTGCCGTGGTCAATAAAAAAGCGTCTGCCGATTTTTGCCGCGGGATGAATCTCTATCCCTGTCTTTTTGGCGGCTCGCTGAGAAATATATCTGCCGAGAAATTTCATATTGTGGTTCCAACACCAGTAAGCTCTTCTATGCATTCTGATGGCCTTAAGCCCAGGGTATAAAAGCAATATTTGTATGGTCGAGGTTGCCGCCGGGTCGCGGTCCTTAACCGACTGTATATCTTCCTTTAAGCGGTCAAACATTTAAACACCTCCCGCAAAAAAATAAAGCCTCCGCAGAAAAAAATCATCCTGCGAAGGCGTGAGTACGCGGTTCCACTTCGTTTTATAACTCATTATCCTTAACGCGGAAAACGTGCGAAGATACTCTTTTTCCCTTCGCCTGCTCACGGACGCACTTCACGACACGCAGCCTTAAGGGCATTTCAGCACAGGTGCCCTCTCTCTGAAAATCGCGTAAGATCGCTACTCTTTCCGATCAATGCATTTTTACATCTTAATATATTGTATCACATTTTTCGTGTTTTGCACCAATTATTTTGAATAATCGATAACATTTTTACTGTCCTTTAAGTAAATAGCACCCGAAACTACTGTCAGAGCGGCGGTTATCCACAGCAGTAAATTTGAAATATGCGGCAATGTGAACCAAGTATTTGCCGCCGCAAAAAGCTCTTTCGAAAACGACGTTACGGCTATATAGTCCGCCTCGCAGAGAAGCATTATTATAATCGTAAAGGTCATTTGACTGACAGTTTTGGCCTTTCCCCATTTGTTGGCGGGAATTACAACTCCGTCTGCGGCCGCTATCATTCTGACCGAAGCCACGGCAAATTCTCTTGCAAGCACTATCATAACAATCCAAATATTGCAAAGCCCCATAGTCATAAACGCGAGCAGAGCGGAGGTTGTGAGAATCTTATCCGCTATCGGGTCAAGCAGCTTTCCGAAATTCGTCACCTGACCGTTTTTTCTCGCAAGATGGCCGTCAACGGCGTCCGTTATCGCTCCGACGGCGTAAATCGCCGTTGCGATAAGAAAACGGTGCGGAAGTGCTTCCCAAAGCAATGCCGCAAGGAAAAACGGCGTTATTATTATTCTGGCAATGGTCAGTTTATTGGGCAAATTCATCTTCATATGACTTCTCCGATCAGATCATATTCATTTACGTCGAATATCTCCACATCCACAAAGTCGCCCTCATTGAGTTCATAACCGCAGGTAAAGCTTACAGAGCCGTCTATATCCGGAGCGTCACGCCAAGTTCTGCCGTAATAGCTGTCGGTATAGCCGTCATAGCCCTCAACAACACAGCGCATTGTTTTGCCGATGTTGTCGTGATTCAGCTTTTCAAATATATTGTATTGCTGCTCCATTATGATTTCGCCGCGTTTTTTTCTGATCTCCTCATCCACCTGGTCGGGGAATTCCGCCGCCGGAGTTCCCTCCTCCTGAGAGTAGGCAAAGCAGCCGAGCCTGTCAAACTTCATTTCCTTGACAAATTCCGAAAGCTCGGAGAACTGCTCCTCCGTTTCGCCCGGGAAGCCTGTTATCAGGGTAGTACGAAGCACCACATCGGGTATTTTCTCTCTTATTTTCGTTATGAGTGCCGTAAGCTCCTCTTTTGAGCCGCGGCGGTTCATACGCCTTAAAATATCCGAATTGCAATGCTGAATCGGGATATCCATATAATTTACGATTTTATCGTTATTCGCAAACGTATCTATTATCTCGTCGCTGAGCCTTTCGGGATAGAGATATAAAACTCTTATCCACTCTAGGCCCTCGATTTTTGACAGCGATGTCAAAAGAGCCGGCAGCGCGCATTTACCGAAAAGGTCCTCTCCGTAACGCGTTGTGTCCTGCGCAACAACTATAAGTTCTTTTACTCCGCCGTCTACAAGCGTTTTAGCCTCTTCCAAAATGCTCTCCGGCGTGCGGCTTCTGTATTTTCCGCGAATTGACGGTATTGCACAATAGGTGCAGTTGTTTGAGCACCCCTCGCCTATCTTTATATATGCGTAATAGGACGGTGTGGTGAGCATACGCTTACCGTCAAGCGGCAGGCAGGTTTTTTCGCCGAAGGTTTTAATATCCTCTTCGCCGCCGCAAACCTTTTCGCATACCTCGCATATGTCAGAATTCGAGCCTATGCCGACAACGGCGTCAACCTCGGGAATTTCCGACAATACTTCGTCCCTGTATCTTTCCGCAAGGCAGCCCGTGACAACTATTTTACGTATTACGCCTTCTTTTTTCAATTCGACCATATCAAGTATGTTTTCAATGGCCTCTTTTTTTGCATCCTCAATAAAGCCGCAGGTATTAACTATGACCACGTCGGCTCCGTCTACGTCATTTGTTATCTCAAAGCCGTTGTCCGCAAGCTTAGACAGCATAATTTCACCGTCAACCTGGTTCTTGGGACAGCCGAGAGATATCATACCGACTTTTTTACTCATAAAACTCACACATAGCCTTTCACGCTGTAATCAAAACGATTCGTTTTCTATGCTCTCAAACGCCGCACGTATATCGGAATACGAATAGCCGAGGCGCAGAAGGGAATTCTTTGTGCGAATTATGCCCTTTTCGTCTCCGAGATTATTTCTGTACTTCGTTTGCAACAATAATATAATACGATTTAAATCGTCTTTGTCAAGTCTTTCAGCCGCTTCTTCGGCTAAAGCCCGGTCAATTCCGCGCCTCAAAAGCTCCTGTTTGACACGGCTGACGCCGTATTTGCGGTGCGTATAAAGCTCCTGCGCCAGCATATCGGCAAATTCACCGTCATTTATAAGTCCGAGCTTTTCGAGCTTATCCGCCGCCTGCTCGGCGCACTCTCTCGGGTACTTCTGCATAAGCTTTCTCACGAGCTCCGCCTTGCCGTGCGCCCGACGCGACAGAAGCTCGGCACCCTTTAAAAAAGCGCGACGGGAGTTCACGGACAAAGTTAAGTCCGCAAGCTCCTCGTCGTTAATTTCATTTACTTTATGCCATTTTTCGGAAAACCAAAACGTATCATCGACGGTAAGGGTATATACGTCGTCAACATATATATGTATTTTACCCTGCCTGCCGTCCTTAAAGCTCAGTTTCATTCGTCGTCATCCACCGCCACGTCGATTTTGGCTCTTGCCGCGGTCTTGGTGGTCTTTACGGGGCGATAAGCTATGGGCGCGTCATCGTCGGCGGCGCTTTTGGCGGTTTCTCTTTTCTCGTCTCCCGCACTGTGCTCCTCCGCCATCTTTTCGCAAATCTGCTTCTCGATTTCGTCAGAGAGCGCCTTGTCGTTTTTAAAGAGATTTTTAACATTGTCTCTGCCCTGTCCGAGCCTTGTCTCGCCGTAAGAGAACCACGCGCCGCTCTTTTTGATGATGCCGTAGTTAACTCCGAGGTCAACTATCTCGCCGACCTTTGAGATGCCCTCACCGTACATAATGTCAAATTCAGCCGTCTTAAAAGGCGGAGCCACCTTGTTTTTAACTATTTTAGCCCTTGTTCTCGATCCGATAAATTCACCGCCCGAGCCCTTGAGCTGCTCGATGCGCCTTACGTCAACACGAATGGAAGCATAGAATTTAAGTGCCCGGCCACCGGTTGTAACCTCCGGATTTCCGTAGACCACACCGACCTTTTCACGGAGCTGATTTATAAATATAATTATTGTATTTGATTTTGAAATAACACCGGCAAGCTTGCGCAGAGCCTGCGACATAAGTCTGGCCTGAAGACCGACGTGGCTGTCGCCCATATCGCCGTCTATTTCCGCGCGCGGAACGAGAGCCGCGACGGAGTCAACTATTATTACGTCAAGCGCGCCCGAACGCGCCAGTGCCTCAACTATCTCGAGTGCCTGCTCGCCGTTGTCGGGCTGTGATACCAAAAGGGAATCAACATCTACGCCGAGATTTTTTGCATATACCGGGTCAAGAGCATGCTCCGCATCAACAAATGCAGCCTCGCCGCCGAGCTTTTGCGCCTCTGCCACAACGTGCAGCGCAAGTGTTGTTTTACCCGATGACTCCGGGCCGTAAACCTCAATTATCCTGCCGCGCGGGAAGCCGCCTATTCCGGTAGCACAATCAAGAGTTATCGAGCCTGTCGAAATAGCTTCGACATTGAGCGCATTATTATCTCCGAGACGCATAATGGTGCCGGAGCCGTATTTTTTCTCAAGCTGAAGTATGGCTGTATCAAGCGCTTTACTTTTATCGGACATCTAAAATTACCTCTCAATCGTACAAATGTTCGTTTGACGTCATTATATAATATCGGTGCAAAAAAAGCAAGAGTTTTTATAAAAATAGTTAATTTTAAAAAAATGCTTGCATTTTACTCCGTATTCTGTTAGAATACTGTTTGCTAATCATTAAAGGAGGTGCTCTTCGTTATGGCAAAATGTGAATTCTGCGGTAAAGACGTAGCTTTCGGCATTAAAGTTTCTCACTCACACAGACGTTCTAACAGAACCTGGAAGCCAAACGTAAAAAAAGTTAAGGCTATCGTAAACGGCTCTCCTAAAAGAGTTTATGCTTGCACTCGTTGCCTTCGTTCAGGCAAGGTCACAAGAGCTGTCTGAGGCATAAAGCAAACTTTATACGGACGAAAAATTACGACGCTTTCCGGGTTACCGGAGAGCGCTTTTTCGTTTTCGTAGGCATTTAAAATTCGGGGTACTGTTTATGAAAAAACTTTTGAGCCTTGTCAGAGCGGCCGTTGACCGTTACGACATGATAGACGACGGAGATAAAATCGCCGTGGGCGTTTCGGGCGGCAAGGATTCGCTTGCCCTTTTATATGCTCTCGCGCGGCTTCGCTCGTTTTATCCTAAGCACTTTGAGGTTATTGCAATTACGCTCGACTACCGCTTCGGCGGCATGGACGGCGACTATTCGGAAATACAAAAGCTGTGCGACAGCCTTGACGTTAAATACGTCGTAAAAAAAACCGACCTTTGGGACGTTATATTCAATATCAGAAAAGAAAAAAATCCCTGCAGCCTCTGTGCCAAGATGCGTCGCGGCATTCTTCACGATACAGCTAAGGAATACGGCTGCAACAAAATCGCCCTCGGTCACCACCTTGACGACGCCGCCGAAACCTTTATGATGAATCTTTTGAACGGCGGCACAATTAAGTGCTTTTCTCCTGTCTCGTTTCTTTCGAGAAAAGAGCTGTATTTGATACGCCCTTTGATATTCGCTTATGAAAAAGACGTAAAGCGTGCGGCGGCAAGCCTTGACCTGCCAATAGTCAAAAGCAAATGCCCGGCTGACGGGGTAACGGAGCGGCAAAGCACAAAAGAGCTGCTCGCGTCTCTCGAAAGGCAATACCCGGCACTCCGAGAAAAAATCGTGGGTGCACTGCAAAGAGGCGGAATAAGCGGCTGGTAACAAAGTCAAAATGCGAAAAAGTGTTGTATTTGCCCTACTATAATGATATTATTTTATTGATTTGAAATTCACGGAGGTTTCTTTTATGCAACAAATTCTTAATCGCCCGGCAATAAAGGCCGAGGCAAAAAGCTTTATCGGTCAAAATGCGCGTTGGTGGAAAATGACGCTCGCAACGATTGCTTTATATCTGCTCAACGGCGGAATTTCGATTTACGTAAATATTGTCACAGCCATAAACCGCGACGACCCTTCGACAACAGTCGGTTATTCAAGCAGTATAATTACTCTTTTGCTTATACCGTTTACCATAGCCGCATCAGGCTACTACCTTAATCACATACGCGGCTTTAACCCCGAATGGAAAAGCCTATATAAGGAGGGTATAGACAACTACGGCTCATATCTCGTAACCGGTGTGCTCGTAAATGTATTTACCTTCCTTTGGTCGCTTCTGTTTGTGGTTCCCGGCATAATAAAGTCTCTCGCTTACTCACAGGCAAAATATGTTATCCACGACAATCCACGCCTTAAGGGCAAGGAAGCCATCGAGATAAGCAAAAGAATGACAAACGGCTTCAAGGGCGATCTCTTTTCGATGTATCTCAGCTTTATAGGCTGGTATATTTTGGTGGGGCTCACCGGCGGAATACTCTCAATATATGTCACTCCATATGTTGAGACGACGGCTGCCATGTACTATGAGAACCTCAAGAGATATTCGATTGAAAACGGCATTGTAGCTCCCGAGGCGTTCGGTATAGCTCCCGTTACGGGCGGCGAACAGGGTGGAAACGGCGATTCTCAAAGTTCTTACGCGGCCGGCAACTCATATTCCGCCCCCGTCGACAGCGACCCCTACAAGGCCGTCGGCATAAATCCCGAGGATACATTTAAGCCCGGCAACCCGGACTCTGATAATTCAGATAATATGAAAGGTGAAAACTAATGAAATACGTTGTAGTTCTCTATGACGGAATGGCAGATTACCCCGTTCCCGCTCTCGGCGGCAAAACACCGATGGCAGTTGCAAAAAAACCGAATCTTGACTTTCTCGCAAAGCACGGCGAGGTAGGCCTTGTAAGAACCGTTGCAGAGGGCTTAAAGCCCGGCAGCGACGTTGCCAATATGAGCGTTCTCGGCTTTGACCCAAAGAAGTGCTACACCGGACGTTCTCCTCTTGAGGCGGCAAGCATGGGCGTTGAGCTTCTTGACACGGACGTTACGCTGAGGACAAATCTCGTAACTCTCTCCGACGAGCCGAATTACGAGGACAAGACCATGGTGGACTACTGCGCCGGTGATATTTCGACGGAGGAGGCTCACGAAATAATCAAATCGGTACAGGAAAAATTCGGGAACGACAGATTCCGTTTTTACCCCGGAGTCAGCTACCGCCACTGCCTTGTCTGGTCAAACGGCACAACAGAGCTCGGAAATATGACTCCCCCTCACGATATTTCGGGCAGAGTTATAGGCGAATATCTCTCCTCTTCCGAAAACGCAAAAGAGCTTATTGCCATGATGAAGGAGAGCTACGACTTTTTAATGCAGCACCCCGTCAACAAAAAGAGAATAAGCGAGGGCAAGCACCCCGCAAATTCAATTTGGCTTTGGGGCGAAGGCAAAAAGCCGGCTCTGCCGTCGTTTTACGAGACCTTCGGCAAAAAAGGTGCTATAATCTCGGCGGTTGACCTTCTTAAAGGAATAGCAAAATGCGCCGGTATGGCCGCTCCCGAGGTTGAGGGTGCCACAGGCTACATTGATACTAACTTTGAGGGCAAGGCAAGAGCCGCCGTCGAAGAGCTTAAAAACGGCTGCGACCTCGTATATATTCACTTTGAGGCTCCCGACGAGTGCGGTCACAGAAACGAACCCGAAAACAAGGTGAAATCCATTGAGATGATAGATTCGCGCGTACTCCCCATAGTTCTCGACGCACTCAAGGAGTATGACGACTACAAAATAATGGTGCTCCCCGACCATCCGACTCCCATTGTTACGGGCACGCACGCCTCAGACCCCGTACCGTTTATGATTTATCATAAAAACGACGAAAAGGACAGCGGCGTTGACTCTATAAACGAAGAGAGCGCAAAAACGACCGGCCTGTTTATAGAGCATGGCCCCGACATTATGAAGAGATTTTTGGAGGATTAAAAAAATGGGATACAATCCTGATTCCGCAATAGAGACAAAATGCGTACAGGCAGGCTGGCAGCCGAAAAACGGCGAGCCGCGAGTTCTGCCCATTTATGAATCTACAACATACAAATATGACACAAGTGCCGAAATGGCAAAGCTTTTTGACCTTGAGCCGGGTTATATGTACACACGCCTTGCGAACCCGACAAACGACGCGGTCGCAAATAAAATCGCTTGCCTTGAGGGCGGTGTCGGCGCGGTGCTCACATCATCGGGTCAGGCGGCAAATTTCTTTGCGCTTATAAACATACTCGGTGCAGGCGACCATATAGTAAGCTCCGCCACTATTTACGGCGGCACATTTAATCTTTTAAACGTGACTATGCGTAAAATCGGTGTTGAGGTCACATTTGTTGACCCGAGAGCGAGTGAAGAGGAAATAAACGCAGCCTTCCGCGACAACACAAAGGCGATGTTCGGCGAAACAATAGCGAATCCGTCGCTTGATGTATTGGACATTGAGAAGTTCGCAAAAATCGCACATTCGCACGGAGTTCCGCTTATAGTTGACAACACTTTCCCCACTCCCATAAACTGCCGTCCGTTTGAATTCGGCGCAGACATAGTAACTCACTCTACCACAAAATATATGGAAGGTCACGCTTCTACAATAGGCGGATGCGTCGTTGACAGCGGCAATTTCGACTGGTATCAAAATGATAAATTCCCGGGGCTTACAACTCCGGATGAGAGCTATCACGGAGTTACATACGCTAAGGACTTCGGCAAAAACGGCTATATCGTAAAGATAGTAGCACAGCTTTTGCGCGACTACGGCTCAACTCCGTCGCCGTTTAATTCGTTCCTCTTGAACATAGGTCTTGAGTCGCTCGCGGTACGTGTTGAACGCCACTGCGAAAACGCACAAAAGGTTGCCGAATATCTTGAAAAGAACGATAAAATCGCTTGGGTAAATTACCCGGGGCTTAAATCAAGCAAGGATTACGAGCTTGCCAAAAAATATTTACCGCACGGTACCTGCGGCGTAATTTCCTTCGGCGTAAAAGGCGGAAGAGAAAAAGCCGAACAGTTTATGAACTCATTAAAGCTTGCCGCCATAGTCACACACGTCGCCGATGCGAGAACCTGCGTTCTTCACCCCGCAAGCTCCACTCACCGCCAGCTTTCGGACGAGGAACTCACGGAATGCGGCGTAACCCCCGACCTCGTAAGACTTTCCGTCGGCATTGAAAATGTAAACGATATAATCGCCGACATAGATAATGCTCTTAAAGCCATATAACACACATAACACATAAAAACAGCCGTCCGAAAACCTGATTCGGACGGCTGTTTTTTACTTATAAATCATCTGTTTTAAGCGGTAATTTTTTGCTTTATTTGATATGGTAAACGCGGTTTTCGGCTATGATATGCTCCTTCGGCTCTTCGTCGGCATAGCCTAAGGCACAATGCCCTATCCCCTCATATTCGCCGTTTATACCGAGCTTTTTGAGAATTGCCTTACCCTTTTCGGATTCAAATTCCTCCTTTGCGCGGTGAATCCAGCATGAGCCGAGTCCGAAATTATGTGCGGCAAGCATAAGGTTACCCATTGTAAGCGAGCCGTCGTAAACAGCTGTGCGGCACTCCTTATTTGCCAGCACAATAAGTATTGCGGGCGCGCCGTAAAACGGGTCAAAGCCCTCCTGCCAACCGCCTATTTCGCGGTTCATTTCGGATATTTCGTCGCGCATTTTTCTGTCCGTAACGGCAATGATTATCGGCGACTGCTTATTCATACCCGACGGCGCATAAAGTCCCGCCTCGATAATCTTATCCATAAGCTCCTGCGGTACTGCGTCGGGCTTAAACTTTCTTATACTTCTTCTCGTTTTCATATTTTCGATAGCTTCCATAATTTTATCCTTTCCTACAATTCAGGTCTTTTTAATTTAAGTAGCTTTTCGGGCACAAAAAGTCGTATCCTCATCATCAATATAGCACATTTGTCAAGCACAGACCGCACAAAAATAAATACACCTTATTTTTGCTTTGTAAGCAATGCCACGCTCTCGACTGTGTTTTCGAAATTCGGAATAAACATATCGGCTTCGTTCCCCTGATAATACACAGGAAAACGAAATTGTATGCTCTTTAATATCTGACCGTTTTCCAACGGTTCGGGATATATCTCGATTTTCTTTATAAAACTGTGAAGAAATTCTTTCTTCTCAAATTCGGTAAATTCATTATATATTATATCAAATAACTCTAAAAATTCAAATATTCGTTTCTGAGAGATTTTTTGTTCCTTTATAGCCTTGATTTGTGTTTGCACAGTTTCAAGATTTTCGGTTGCCTCTGCAATCTCATCATATAGTGAATTTATGCGATTTTGCATATCGGCATATTTTTGTTCGTAATGCCTGTCGGAACAGTCGAGCCTGTCAATTTGCGAGCCGAGTCGTTCCTTTGCGGCAGTAAGCTGTTTTATCTGTGTTATTAAATATGTTTCTTCTTTTTCATACTTAGATAAATCTACACTTGCATCTAATTTTTCTTTTATTGCAGAATCAAACTTTGAATTTTTTACGATATTCCTTATTACTTCCACAACCGCTTCATTTATCTTTTCCTGATGAATTTGCTTTTTGAAAGTACATTTATGTCCGTCATATTCCAATCTGTGTTTGCAGGCATAATACCAATAATCTCTGTAAAAACTTCCGTCTTTTTTGCGTTTGCGGTTGACACTGCCATATAACCCGGCGCCGCATATCGGGCATTTAATTATACCGGTCAATAAGTGCTGATGTTCTGTACTGTATATTTTTTCATTCTTTACACCGGTCTTTTTTCTCTTATCTTGAGCTAAAAGCCAATCCTCTTCGCTGATAATTGCATCGTGAATGCCGTCATAAATAGGATATTCTTCTTGTTTTACCACATGATATTCGTTACGGCTGCCCTGTATTTTTTCTGTTTTTCTTCGCCCAAAAGCAATTTTTCCGCAATAAATAGGGTTGTCCAACACAAGCTTTACAAAATGTGCTGTGAATGCATCCAATGTTCCGTTTTGGCGTTTCTTTTTGATATGGCCTTGACGGTTTAAATATTTTGCAACAGTACCGGCACCCATTGTGGTATGAATGAATTTATCATAGATAATGCGAATAATCTCTGCCTCGTCTTCGGCTATTTTTAACTCGCCATCAACCAGTTCATAACCGTATGGGGCAAATCCGCCGTTCCATTTGCCCTCACGGGCTTTCTGCTTTCTGCCTTCCATTGTTTGAACAAGAATATTTTCTCGTTCAATTTCCGCTACAGCCGACAGCACCGAAATCATCAGTTTGCCGCTGTCCTTTGAACTGTCAATACCATCCTCGACGCAGATAAGATTAACCCCGTAATCCTGCATCAGTTGTAAAGAATTAAGCACATCGGCTGCGTTTCTGCCAAATCGGGACAATTTGAATACCAGCACATATTGTACATTGTCTTTTCCTTCGGATATGTCGTTAAGCATAGTTTGAAATTCAGGTCTGCCTTCAATGTTTTTACCGGATTTACCTTCATCGGAATACTCTCCGGCAATCATAAAGTCCTGAAATTCGGCATATCTTCTTAACTTTTCTTTCTGTGCATCAAGACTGAAACCGTCGACCTGCATAGATGTCGATACACGGGTGTATATGTAGCAATTTTTCTTTTTCATGCGATAGCTCCTTTCAGATTTGATTACATTATATTGCAGCATAAATAAATACTCCAATGTACGGCAGAAGGGGGCTAAGCCCCTTTCCGCGAACTGTTACGATTTTTGCATTGGCGGTTTGGAAATTGTCTCAAAATATCTTCCGTTGTTACTAAACGATATTTATCCCCATATTTTAAGTACAGTTTTGCCATTAAGTCTAAAAACCTATCGTATTCGGCTTGTCCGGTTTTATCGCTTTTTAATGTCATCATCTTGCTTCACCTCTGTTTCTTTCTCTCTGTCTCTGCCACTTTTCAAGCAGCGTTATGATTGTTTTTTGCATATCAAGGCTTGTATAGCTTTTCGGGAAATATTTGCGGATATCTTCGGTTTTGAATTTAACCTGTTCTTTCTGATTTGGCTTTTCTTCGTTTAACACGGCAAATATTGTGTCTATGGATAATCTGCCTTGCTCGCTGAATTTTCGCAGTCGCAGTGCCTGTGAAAGTGAAGGTGTGGCATCTGCATATTCTATTTCTTCGGCTAATATTTTCTGTTCATTCTCGGGCAAATACGAAAGCTCGACAGCAGGAGTAAAGGCTATTCTTCCTTCGTCAACGAGTTTTAACAGTTCAGGTATTAAGTGCGTTAAGCGGATATATCGTTGCACCTGTCTGCCACTTTCATTGTCCGAAATGCTATCTCTCGACTTGTGGACAACTTGTCCATAAGTTTTTCCCTGATGTTTCAACGCTTCAAGTTTCATCTTGTAAGCAAAAGCTTTTTCGCTGGGCAGCAAATGTTCTCTCTGCAAATTTGAATCCACCATTGCAATAACCGCTTCGTCTTTTATCATATCTCTGACTATTGCCGGAACGGTTTGTATTCCTAATTCTCTGCAAACTTCAACTCTCCTGTGACCGCTGATAATTTCGTAAGTACCGGCGGAAAAAGAACGGACAATTATCGGCTCAAGTAAACCGTTTTCTTTTACGCTCTCTTTCAGTTCTTCATTTTCAATCCCGTCTCTTTTCTTAAACGGATGATTTTCAAAGGGAATTAGTAAATCTATGTTGATGTTCTTTATTATTTCTGTCATTTCAATGTCTCCTTGTCCAATATTTCTATTTTTTTAAGAGCGATACCTTTGTCGTTTCTCTCATAAATCAATCTCAGATTTGTACCGTTATCTATCTCATGAAAGCCGAGATAACTCTGCCACCAGAACACAGGTGTAATAATCTTTCTTCCGTCACTTAACTGAAAGAAAAGACGCATCATATTTTTGCTTGCCTCTGCTCTCATTATCAGTTTTGCGAAGTATTCGCCCTCTTTGTCTATGAATTTATAATCGGAAGTGATTATGTGTTCCTCTCTCATTTCATCTCTTGTGTATACTTTATTTGCTATCATATTTAAGTCCTTTCTTTTACGGCAGGTAAGAATTATATATTTATTTATATATTTATACGGTTACCTGCTGTTTGAATTGTTTTGAACGGCGAGTGAGAAAGATAACCCAACATCCGTTTTTCTGTATCGAAAAGGTGCTGAAACTATCAAAAATTCTCTCTGTAAGCTGTTTTATTTAGAATTGAATATCCGTTATCCTCTTATCCCGAATCGTTGAAATCGTTGCTGTTTGGTGTCGATTTGACACCTCTTTTGGAGCAATACAGAGGACAACAGACAACCATTGCTCTGAAACTTTGTTTACAGTCATTCCGACATTTACGGCATAAGTTGTTGTATGTTCTTCTGCCTGTTTTGGTGCTGATAAAAAAGTCCCATTCCTGTTTTAATTTCTTTGATAATCTTGCCATAGAAAAAACTCCTTTCACTCATTTGGACAAAGGGTACCGAAATGCACACCCAAAATCGCCCGATTTCAAAAAATTTTTATTATCCCCCCTCACTTGTTTGAACCGGGAAGCGAAAAAATGGGGGTATTTTGAAAAGAAATTTAAAAGTCTTTTCACTTGTTTGAAACAGGAAACGATTCTTGGGGGGTGTTTTTGAAAAATTTTTTGAAAAATATTTTTTCTTTCACTTTTCTAAACAGTGAGTGGCATTTAGCTAGCCCGAATGAAAAAAGTCTGTAAAACAAAAAATCTCCTCCCGATTCGTTGAACCGAGAGGAGAAAGTGAATGAAATGCTATTAAATTGTTATATGAAAGAATCGAGCATATCGTTTTTATATCCATATCGAAAAAAGGTATTTATTAGGGCAGTCCTAAGACCTGACAACACCTAAAGGCTGAATCAATTCATACTAACAGCTTTTTGATATAAGCAGATTATAAAAGCAACTTATTTTTGGGGCTGTAAATACAAAATATTGGTGTTTGCAAACTTATTGTATTGAAAAATACCCCTTTTAGTGATATAATAATTGCATAAATATAAGGAGGCAGGCTATGAGAGTCAGTTATGATAAACTTTGGAAAATTCTGATTGATAAAAAGATGAAAAAATACCAGTTAAGAGAAAAAGCCCACATCAGCAGCAACTCTGTGGCTAAACTCAGTAAAGACGAACTTGTCAGTATGGAAGTGCTTATGAAAATATGCGAGACACTCGAATGTGACATAGGTGATATATGCGAATTTTATAACGACAGAGAGGAACTAACCGATGCATAAAACAAAAGAGCAAATATCTTACAATATGCAACAGGTTAAGTCTAAAGACTCAAAAATTGAGGTAATGTTAAGAAAAGAACTTTGGTCAAGGGGCTTGCGATATCAAAAGAATTGCAAGAAGGTGTTTGGAAAGCCCGATATTGTTTTTATCGGTAAAAAAGTTGCGGTCTTTTGTGATAGCGAGTTTTGGCACGGTTACGATTGGGACAACAAGAAAAATGAATTTAAATCAAATCAAGAATTTTGGATTCCCAAAATCGAAAGAAATATCGCCCGAGATAACGAGGTTAATGAAACACTCAAAAATTCAGGCTGGACTGTGTTGAGATTTTGGGGTAATGACATCAAAAAGAACTTACAGGCGTGTGCCGATGAGATTGAAAGGACGGTAAAAAGTAATAATGGCTAAATATAAATCTATTGATTTATTTGCGGGAATCGGCGGCATACGCCTGGGATTTGACAGAGCATTCGGAGATGAAATCAGTACTGTTTTTGTAAGCGAATGGGATGAATATGCACAAAAAACATATAAAGCAAATTTTGACGACAGTTTTGAGATTTCCGGTGATATAACAAAAATCAACGAAAGCGATATCCCTCAATTTGATATATGTCTGGCCGGTTTTCCATGTCAGGCATTCAGTCTTGCGGGGAAAAGACAAGGTTTTGAAGACAATTACAAAGGACTTTGCAGAGGAACTTTGTTTATGGATGTTGCAAGAATTTGCGAATATCATAAGCCGAGAGTGATTTTTTGCGAAAATGTTAAAGGGCTTAAAATTCACGACAGGGGCAGAACATTTGAAATAATCAGAAAAACATTTGAAGATTTGGGATATAAAGTATTCAGCGAAGTTTTGAACAGCAAGGACTTCGGTGTTCCTCAAAACAGAGAAAGAATATATATTGTTGCTTTCAGAAACGATATAGCGCCGGAAGAATTTGAATTTCCAAAGGCAACCGATGATACAAAACGAATTAAAGATATTGTTGAGGAAAAACCTGTACCAGCAAAATACTATTTAAGTGATGTTTATGTGGAAACATTACGAAAGCACAAAGCCCGTCACGAAGCGAAAGGAAACGGTTTCGGATATGAAATCCGAGAGTGGGACAGTATAGCAGGTGCGATAGTATGCGGCGGCATGGGCAGAGAGCGAAATCTGCTTATAGATAATCGTCAAAAGGATTTAACGCCTACAACGCATATTAAAGGCGAAATTAATAAAGAAGGTATCCGAAAGATGACTCCGCGTGAGTGGGCTCGCCTACAAGGATTTCCCGATACATTCAATCTTCCGCTTGCAGATGTTCATCTGTATAAACAATTCGGAAACAGCGTTACGGTAAATGTTATTGAAGCCATTGCAAAGCAAATTAAGGGGGTACTTGATAATGCCTAAATTATCCGGTAACAAAGGCGAATGGAGTGAAATTTATGCTTTTCTTCGTTTGCTTGAAGTGAAAAAATTATATGCGGCGGATGCCGAACTTAATAAAAAAGACGAAATGTTTTATAACATTATCAACATTATTCGTACCGAGCCTATCGGCACTCTTGAGTTTAGAATAAACAGAGTTGACGATACAATTTCTGTTGTAAAGACCGATGACAATAACATATTGCTCACATTGCCTTGCAGTGAATTCAAAAAAGCCGCCGATGTTCTTTATCAAGAAATAATAGGTACGACTGCTTCTGCTTTTGAACTGCCCGATACAGAAGAATTTCTTGACACTCTAAAAATCGGTGTTCTTAAAGCAAAATCAACCGATAAAGCCGATATCCGAATAAAAATTCACGATATCAATACCGGATATGAAACCGTTCAAGGATTCAGTATAAAATCAAGATTAGGCAGTCCTTCTACTCTTGTTAATGCCGGAAAAACAACAAACTTTATTTTTGAAGTAATCGGTAATATCAATGATGATGTAATGAGTGAGTTTAATACCTGTTCTAAGAAATTCAAGGATAAGTTTGATGTGCTGAGCGGTAATTGTTGTGATATCAAATACAACTCAATGGAAAACGGAATTTTTGAAAGCAATTTGCAACTTATTGACGGAGACCTACCGGAAATTTGTGCTTATATGCTAAAAGAGTATTATTCATCCGGAGTTAATACCGTAAAGAATTCTCTTGAATCATTGAGTTTACATAATCCTATCGGATATGATTTATCAAAGGGGCATCCGTTTTACGAATATAAATTCAAAAAATTTCTTGCCGAATGTGCTCTCGGTATGCTTCCGTCAAAAGTTTGGGACGGTACCGCAGATGCAACGGGAGGCTATATTATAGTAAGAGAAGACGGAGAAGTGTTGTGTTACCATCTGTTTAACAGAAACGAATTCGAAACATATTTGATAAACAATACAAAATTTGAAACCGCAAGCACATCACGCCACGAATTCGGTTTTATTTACAAAGATAACGGAAGGTATTATCTTAAGCTGAACTTACAGGTCAGATTCATAAAATGAAAGTTGCTAAACCAAAAGTATGTAGTTTATTTGCAGGTATCGGCGGAATAGATTTAGCGTTTGCACAAGCGGGATTTGAAATTGTTTGGGCAAATGAAATAGATAAAGATGCCTGTAAAACATATCGACATAATTTCCCCGACACTATACTGTCTGAATGCGATATTAGAAATATCAAGGCTTCGTCTACCCCTGATTTCGATGTTTTGACTGCCGGCTTTCCGTGCCAATCCTTTTCGGTGTGCGGAAATAAGAAAGGCTTTGAAGATGAGCGAGGCAATCTGTTTTTTGAAATAATGAGATTTGCGGACGAAAGGAAACCGGAAATAATTTTTCTTGAGAATGTTGCAAACCTTACAGAACACGACAACGGAAAAACATTTAACCGCATTCACAACGAACTGTCGGAAAGGAATTACTACATAAGATACATTATTGCAGATGCGTGTAATTACGGAATACCGCAGCACAGGACAAGAACATATATCGTTGCTTTCAAGGATTTTGAGATGTGCAACCAATTCAAATTTCCCAAGGAACAACCGCTGAAAAACCATATATTTGATATTATTGACCGTTCGATTCGTGCTGACGATAAATACTATCTTGATGAAAATTCGGTCCAATATCAAAAAATAAAAGCCGCAATTACCGATGAAAATCAAATATACAGATTTTCCGATTACGGCATTCAAAAAAGTAAGGACGGCATATCTTTTACGCTTAAAGCAAATATGGGAACTTGGCATAACCGTGTGCCCATTATAAAAGACAGCTTCGGAATTAGAACAATAACACCGAAAGAATGCCTTGCTTTGCAGGGATTTCCGACAACTTTCGATTTTCTGGATATACCGATAAAGAGTATGTATAAGCAGTCTGGAAATACAGTAGTTGTGCCAGTTGTAAAACAGATTGCAAAACATATAAAAGATACAGGTGAATATAAATGAAATTTGAAAAAATTAGAATAAAAAACTTTAGAAATTTTGAAGATGTTAATATTGATTTATCAAACAAAAATATATTCTTTGGTCTAAATGATGTCGGTAAAACAAATTTTTTATATGCACTCAGGTATGTTTTTGATAAAGATATACGTAAGCAAAATCTTACCGAATCCGACTTTCATAATAAGCAGTATGATAAACCAATAGAGATTATCATCACATTAGATATTAGTGATATTCACAATAGCGATTGTCAAAAGATTAGAGCACAATTAAAGGGTGCTTTATTAAGTGAGCATAATAAAGTTTATATTAAACTCTTTGCTGAATACAATAAAACGGAAATGATTGCCATTCCTATATTATCGTGGGGTGGTGACATTGAGCATCTTTACGAAATGAAGCAAAGAGGATATCTTTATGAGATGGATTATGTGTTTAATACAGTCTATATTGATTCTTATGTGGATTTGAATACTCTTTTTAAAAAGAATGTTAGTCAAATTATTAAGAATGACAAAGATGAAGACCGTGACACTCTTGAAAAAATTCAAAATACTGTCAATGAACTAAATGATCACATTGCCGAATTATCTGGTATCAAAGAATTTGAAGATAGACTTACTCCTGAATATAAAAAATTTCACGATGAAGGAATATCTGTATCAATCAAATCCGAAATAGCAATAAAAGGACTATACTCTAATGTTATTCCGTATATAAAACAGGACGATGATGATAATTTGTATCCCACCGCCGGTGAAGGACGAAAAAAATTATTAGCTTATTCAATATATGATATTTTGTCAGATGATATTTCAGAAAGTAAAATCAATCTATTCTTGATTGAAGAGCCGGAAAATCATCTTCATAAATCAATGCAAATAGCATTATCACAAATACTTTTTAATGACCAAAAGTACACTTATCTGTTTGTTACAACACATTCCCCGTTTGTTCTTTATGAAATGGATAATGTGAATTTAGTGCGAATATATAATCAAAAGAAAACGAACAGCAAAAGCATATTTTATAAAGTACCCGATGATTTTGAAAAGAACAGAAAAATGTTGAATCGCTGTCTGTCAGAAGCAATTTTTACAAATAAAGTGTTATTGGTAGAGGGTCCTTCTGAATATATACTGTTCAACAAAGTGCTTTCCGTAATTCACCCATTTTATGAGGCGGATGGTATATACATTTTACCGGTAGACGGTGTTGGATTTGAAAAGTATTTTTCAATATTGGATAAACTTGAGATTTTCAACGCAATAAAAACTGATAATGATTTAAAGCCAGTTAAAAATAAAAACACTTTTAGCGTCTTAGGATTTTCAAGATGCAATAATTTTGTGGGCAAAAACATTTTACCCACAGAACAGATTAACGAAAACAATGTTACTGCAAAAAGAGAGTTATATAATACAAATATAAAAATTTTAGATGATATTAGAAATGATTACCATATTTTCTTATCGAAAGTAGACCTGGAGAACGATTTGGATGAGGCTATTCACGATAGACTATCAACACTTCTGCGTGTCGATGAACCGGTTGAATATTTACAAAAATTAAAGCATTACAATATGGTAAAATTGGTTGGAAAACTATCTGATGAAGATTGTGCTGCAATTTATAACCATTATAATTTTGCTTGTCTAAAGGAGGTTTCTGAATGAAATTATCTCCTATTCAAGAAGAAATAGTAAATACACCGGGTAATTTAATAGTCCAAGCAAGTGCGGGAATCGGAAAAACACATACAATGGTAAACAAAATTGCCAAAGAAATTGAAAAAAATCATAATCATAAAGTTATTGCGGCAATCACTTTTACAATAAAGGCCGCACAAGAAATAAAGGATAGGTTGTCAGTTGATGTAACACGACATTTTATCGGTACAAATAATAGTTTTGCTATTGATGAAGTTATCAAACCGTTTATGAAAGATGTTTTTGGTGCCGATTTTGATATAGATATGAGCACAGACTACTCGGCTAAAGTTGATTCTTTCCAAGATGGTATTGAAAAAATAAAGAATGAAGGCATTTTATCTTCTTATAAAAACAATAAAGAAAATTTCATATTTGATTTGGCACAAGTAATTGTAGAAAAATCATTAGTCTGCAGATTATATCTTCAAGCAAAATATATAAAAATTTATATTGACGAATATCAGGATTGCGACAAATCAATGCATAAGTTTTTTATGTATCTATGTGATGAATTGAAAATTGAAACTTTCATTGTCGGAGATGAAAAGCAATCTATTTACATTTGGCGAGGAGCTTATCCGGAAGCTTTTAAGTCAATTTTGGAAAAACCCAATTTCAAAAAAATATTCATGGGGGATAATTTTCGTTCTTGCCAACAAATACAAAATTATTCGAATTTGCTATGCAAAGAGACTCGACACTTATATAAACCGATATCTGACTTGAATAGCATTATTTGGCTGACTCCTAGCGAAGCAAACTGGGTATCAGAGGCATTGTCATACATAAATCCAAACCATAAAACAGCGCTCTTAAGATTCAGTAATGACAATGCAAAACTAGGAGCTAATCAATTAAGTGCTAACGGTGTGGAATTTATATACATTCCTCAAACGCCAATCGCAGATATAACTACCGAAACAGCGTGGCTCTATTCTGCAGTTGCTAAATTTCTTTTAATTGAAACTTATTCCGTATATGATTTGATTTCAGAAATACCGGTTGAAGGAAATGAAAGTCGCAAAAATGTTTCTACAATAAAAAAACTACTTGAAAATATTGAAAATACAAAATGTGATAAGCGGTCATTTGAAGAATGTGTTATTAAGCTGGCTAAATATATTGGGTATGATACACGTGCAGACCACATTCAGAAATTGTATAAAACCATTTCTGATACCAGTTATCGAGTAGCATTTGAGCCAGACAAGTATCAACATATTTCAATTACATTTCATTCCTCAAAAGGATTAGAATTTGAACAGGTAATTGTATTTGCAGAAGATTATAGGTTGTCTGATATGGCAAGTGTATATAATCATTATGTTGCGGTTACAAGAGGGAAAACAAAATTAATTATTGTAAATCTGAGCAACTATAACACTTTATGTTTTAAAAAGAATTTAGAAAAAATATTAGCCGAAAGCAATTTAACAATAAGTGATATTGTAACTATAAGATAACCGAATACTGTAAAGGTCTTAGGGCATACCCCCTAACGAGGTATTTATGGAATTTATCCATAAATACACTGCTCGCTGAAAGCACGAGCGACAGCACCGTTTTGGACAACCTGTCCATAAATGGTCTGCTCGCTCAGTATGTGCAGAAAGCGGGCAGATTACCGTTTGGTTATCCAACCGGTCTGCTCGCTGAGATTGCACACGCCTTTTTATCTGTGGCAGTTTTTACATTCAAAATTAAATATCAAACAAAAAAATAAGCACGGACAACAGAGTGTTTCTGCAATCCGTGCTCAATTCTTATGCGTATCCGATGTAGAGTTCATACTGTGTGTCGGATATTTTTTCTGCCCATATCCACACCGAAGTAAATCCCTCAACATTCTTGTATCTGTTCAATCTGCTTTCAATATCAGCGCCGATATTCTTATTACTTGCATTTGCGGATATTGGATTGTCCCAACATTCTGTTGCGGTTTCATCGAGTGAAAAACCAATACTTTGAGCACAATTCTGAGCGTAAGAAATCCAATACGATATATCAAATTCTTCAATTTGTTCAACTGCTGTTGTGACTTCCGAAACAGTATTTGTTGTAATTTCAGGAGTTGATATTCCGCTTTTGGGCGTTTCTTTTTGCCTTTGAGTATCTTGCTTCGGCTCGTTATTTGCTGTTGTGGTTTGAGAAAAGACCGGCTCTTTTGACACCTTTTCTTCATCAATTTTAGCAGTAGGCGGCTGTGTTGTTTCTTCCGCAAATGTGCTTTTCTCAACTGTTTCATTCTCTGTTTTCTCAGACAATTTTTCCGCTTGCGTTGTATCAATTACAGCGTTAGTCGATGTGCTTTCAACCGCTTTTTTGTCCGGCTCGCTACGGGCAGCACAACCTACCATAGCGAAAATGATTGTCAATATCATTGTGAATATTACGATTCTTCTCATACAAAAATCACCTCGCTATTCACAATTCCCATCGCTCTGTTACGGATGTTGTTCATCTTCCGCACCCATAACATAGGATTATCCGCTTTCAGCTTTTCTGTAACATTTTCTTTTTTGGCAAACGATTTGACAAGCTGTGCAAACATTGCTTCTGCCTGTTTCTCAATGTCCGCAAGGTAAGGATACAGCCTTTCCGATGTAAGCAGATTGTAATATCTTATACGATGATGTTGTTTAAGATATTGCCTGTGACGGTTTGCCCACACGCCGATATGCAGTTCATTTTGCTCTTTGGCAGTAATGCAAGGCAGTTGATAATCACCTTGATTTTGATAATGCACATTCATTTCTTTCATAGTATTCAAACCTCCGTATAAATGATTTTTAATTTCTTTTTCTTTGCGCTGATAGCTTTTACAAGAACATCATCGACTCCGTCCGTATATTTGCCTTGTGCCATTAGTCTGTTCCTTAAACTGTTGAGAGAACGGATAATCATACTGCGTTCGCCTACATCAAGTGAAAGATAAAATGTAGTTTTCATAATCTTTCCTCCTTCGACTACATTGTAGCAAAAGGATTTATATTATACGAATGTGCGGATTTGAGCATAGAAAAAGACATCAACCTTTCGATTGATGTCTTGATTTATACCTATGCAATGCCACGAATGTATTAAAGTTTATTGTACTTCCTTATTTACTTAGGGCAATCTTTTTGCAAAACATCTTTCCGAATATTTTCGAGCTTTTCATAAAGGTAAGATAATTCTTGCTACCTCTCCATATTCTTCCGGCACTGACATTGTTGAATTCGACGAGAGCTAGGTTAAAGGCTTGGTCAGATAACCGTCTGGGATGACCACTTCACGGTGGAGCTCAAGTCTGGACTGAAAATTGATATTAAAGGATAATGCCCTTAGATGCAAAAAAGGCTACTCACCACTGGAATATATCCAATGATGGGGAGTCTTTACTTATGCTAATTCTTTTATTGCATATATTGCGACAACAGACAATGGAATCGACATTATTGCAAAAGCAGCTGGCCACCCTGATAGGGATACAGATACACTACTTCTCTTTGCTAATTCCGATGCTACGTATGTCAAATTATCTGCGTATGCATTATCCATATTTTACCTCACTCTCATATAATAATCATTTTTCAATATAATCGTACCACCATTTACTGCCCCGCCTAGAGAACCTGCAGCCTTTTTCGTTGGATAAATTTGATTAGAATATAACGAAATCAATGCCGTATATGCGTCAGCTATGCTCAATGTACTACCAACGCTCTTAAATACTTGTAATATCATTTTGGTTAACCTCCTTTATTATCATCAATATTTTACTAATCGCATCCAAGGCTTCTTCATCAGACCTTTCAAGCAATTTTGCAAACTTTGAAACAGCCTCCAGTCTATCTTCCATACGGAATTTATTTTCAGACGCATCAGGAACTGCAATTTCTGTATAACTCAATAAGCGTTTTCCTACAAGATAATCATCATATCTACCATTACATTGCTTAAGTAAATATGCAGCAACACCTTTTAAATGAGGGCCTATTGCAAATGTTTCCACAATTTCTTCTGGAATTTTGACTTCTACTACCACCTTATCCTCACCATAAACCGTCGGGGTCTGTATCTGTACACCGTATCTAGAATAAAGATTCAACGATGCACTCCTGACACCTTCTCTTATATCATGAATGGCATCAATGGCTTTTATTGTTGAATCAGCAAATTCGATTTGTATATTCTTAGAAATAAGCATTCTTATCACCTCTTTTTAGTAATCTTTATTATCGGCGTTTGTAATAATTATACTATCTCTCAACCCAAATGTCAATACCTTGTATTACTAGTGCTAGTAATATTTTTATTAGTAAAAATATTAAAATGACAAATTAACAATAATTTACATATTAAATTGAAAATCCTCTCGACTGTGATAGCCGAGAGGATTTATTCTTTTGTTTATATGCTCAGAACCCCGAGTAATCGGGATAGGAAGTTACAATCAATTACAGCGCTCAACAAAAATACCACAAATGATAAAACAGTTAAGATATTACTAATCATAGACATCCCTCCTCGAATACTTGCTAATGTTATATGTCCTCATTTATACAAGTTAGCATACACCATCATCTGGTTCCGGAGCAGGACTTAATTATTATATCATTTTTTATTCCAATTTTCAATTAGCAACATATACGAAAATACAGTGTACATATTATTCCACTTTTCTTTCTTGCATAGAATCCTACTAAGTGTGTCTATTCCATCGATACCATACTTGTCATAAATTAAGCCAATCGTCCATTGATTTAATTTATTCTTATTCACATGAAGTACCTTAGCATTAAATATCGACTCATTCTTAGCCACTACTAATAATCTGTCCTCAACTAATCTATCAATGTTAATCGTCCTATAAGTACGTAAAATTCTGATTTCAGGATTATCAAGATTAAGGTTCTTTGGCTCCTGCAGATTTGTACTAATAAATGTAACATTATCAAATTGTGCTCCTGCAAAATCCACGCCTTTGAGATTACAATTAAAAAATACTACATTCTTTAATCGTGCATTTTTAAATGATGTTTCACGCATATTGCAGTTGAAATAATCCACTCCAATAATACTTGCATCTCGATAATTACAATCTGTCATAATAGATGCCTGATATTTAACGTTATAAAAACGTGCACCCACAAAACAAACCTTATGCATATTGGCTTTATAATTGTATTTATTCGATATTCCACTCAATTTTTTATTACAATGAGTCAAAGTAAAAAAAACTGGTTTTCCCATCTTTGCTCTAATAGCATTTCTTGTAAACATACGCTTTTTTCTTTTGGCCACTCTTTTTTTCTTTCCTCTCCCCAAGGGAATCTCCTCCTATAACATCAAATCCACTGCCCGAAAATACCCTTAGTATCGAGTTGCTGGATTTGTTGTCAACTTTTTCCTCTTGCAAAAATCACTTCAAAATCCCTGACATCTAATCCACACACTCAACCCTTTGTTATCTAATCCGAGGTTACAACCTGACACACATTTTCGTAGTAAGTATGTTTCCATATAAAACAACCGGACTTTTTCAGCAGTCAGGCTTCTTGTCCTAAATTCCGAAAAAGTCCGGAAATACGCCACTTTCTGGCTCCTATTTATCTTTCCTTGACATCAACGCCACAGGCTCGATTGATAACTTTATGCCATGCGATACGGTATCATCTTAAAATGTCGTAATGCTTCCTCAATCAACTTTACCTTTTCCGGCGGACATTGAGGTTGTTTTGGGTTATCTTTTTTAGGATTGTTGTAGCAGTCTCTTTCGATAATACAGTGCTTTTGCTTTACCTGAGCAATATAAAGCGAAGATACTTTTACACTATACTTGTCAAATATGTAATCTTTGATTTCTTCATAAGTTGCCTTTGCTTCGGATGCTGTTAAATCCAGCTCGTCCATGTCAACGGTAATGTCGATATATGTATCTGGCTTTTTTCTAACCAACTGAACAACCGTTTCCACATGAACGGTACGGGGGAAAAGGTCGGCGGCGGCGAGCCGTTTTGTCTCGTATCCGAGATCTTTAAGCCTAAAGCAGTCCCTTGCGAGAGTAGACGGGTCGCATGACACATAAACTATGCGTTCGGGCGACATTTTTACGATTTCCGCCAAAAGCATTTCGGAGCAGCCTTTGCGCGGCGGGTCAAGCAGCACCACATCGGGCTTTATTCCGCGTGACGACAGCTCCTGTGCCGCCTCTCCTGCGTCGGCACATATAAATTCGGCGTTTTCTATGCCGTTTTCGAGGGCGTTGCGCTTTGCGTCAAGCACAGCCTCCGGAACTATCTCCGCCCCTATTATCCTCTTTGCTTTTTTTGCCATGGAAAGACCTATTGTGCCCGTTCCGCAATACATATCGAGCACGGTCTCTTTGCCGCTGAGACAGGCATACTCTGCCGCCTTTTCATAAAGCTGCTGTGCCATATCGTGGTTTACCTGGTAGAACGACAGCGGCGACAATCTGACCTTAACTCCGCAAAGCACGTCATATATGCAGTCGTTTCCCCAAACAGTCACGCACTCTTTACCGAGAATTACATTGGTCCTGTCACGGTTGATATTTAAAACTATGCTCTTAACCGAGGGTATTTCGGTAAGCTTTTTAATCAGCTCGTTCTTGTGCGGCAAATCCTCACCGTTTATAACGGCGCATACCATAACCTCGCCCGTAGCTTCGGCAAGACGGAGATATATATGCCTTAAAAGCCCTGTATGCTTTTCGGAATCATAGACCGTTATACCGTTTTTAATTATAAATTTTCTGAAAATCTTAACTATATCCGCAAATATCGGCGGCTGTAATATGCAGTTTTCGCAATCTACCACGCGGTGCGAGCGCGGAGCGAAAAAGCCTATTTTAAGCTGCCTGTCAAACGATACGGGATACTGTGCCTTATTGCGATAACAGGTCGTTTTATTGTCGGACAGAAGCGTTTCCGCCTCTATATTGATATGGGCTATATGAGAAAACGCATCTTCGACGCGCTTTTTCTTATGCTCCTTTTCTTTTTCGTACGATATGTGCTGAAAAGCGCAGCCGCCGCATGACGGAAAATACAGGCAAGCAGGCATTATACGCGATTTTGCCGGCTTGAGCACCTTTTCGACGCGGGCGACGGCATACGTCTTTTTAACCTTAATTATATGCGCCGTTACCTTATCGCCTGCCGCTGCGCCCGAAACGAAAACAGCCATATTTTCATATCTTCCGACGCCGCTGCCCTCGCTCGTAAAGCTGTCTATATAGAGTTCTACATTCTGATTTTTACTGAGTGACATCACTTTTTCTCCGAATCGTTTTTATGTTTTTTTATCGCCCTTTTAAGGCAAATACAAAACAGCAGCAAAAGCACCGCGGCTATTGCCGCCGTAATTATAAATTCAAGTCTTTGCTGCGGCTCGTCGAATATATATTCGCCGGCAAACGGGTTTACCGCATCCCAAAATGTAAGTTTCATTTTCTAAAAGCACCGTTTCTTTTTTAGACATTGTAACACAAAAAAATGCAAATATAAAGCGTATTATATCGAAAACGGACGTATTCAAACAAATGTTTTATTATTTTCAACAAAAAATCACCATATACAAAAAAAGAGTAAAAAATAACTTTTAATTTACGCTGCTCGGTGGTATAATAACCATATTATATGCCTCGAGGTACGGCGAAGTGCGCCCGTTTTTGCCTCAGGCTTGCTTGATTTTAATTTTTTCTTTACATAAAAACTTTAGGGAGTGAACCGTCCTTTGGATAAATTCGTTATTACCGGCGGTCATAGGCTTAAGGGAGAGGTTACTGTCAGCGGCGCAAAAAACGCCGTTGTTGCCATCCTTCCGGCTACAATTTTAGCCGAAGATGTATGCCGCATAGAAAATATACCGAATATCAGCGACGTTACCGCAATGCTCAACATTTTGAGCAATATGGGTGCGTCAATTAAATTCATCAACAATTCCACTATTGAAATAGATACGCGTCACATAAATTCATTTGTAGTAGAGCACGAGCTTTCAAAACAGCTTCGCGCGTCATATTACCTTATAGGCGCACTTCTCGGCAGATTTAACAAGGCCAAGGTTGCAATGCCCGGCGGCTGCTATCTCGGAGTTCGCCCCATTGACCAGCATATAAAGGGCTTTGAGGCTCTCGGTGCCGAGGTGACCATGGAGGAAAACGCGATGGTCAACGCAAGAGCCGAGTCTCTTTTGGGCAACGCTGTTTACCTTGACGTTGTGTCGGTCGGCGCTACCATAAACGTGATGCTGGCAGCAGTAAAGGCAAAGGGTCTTACAATAATCGAAAACGCAGCGAAAGAGCCTCACATAGTAGACCTCGCAAACTTTCTTAACACCATGGGTGCCGACGTCAGAGGCGCAGGCACGGACGTTATTAAAATTCGCGGCGTAGAGCATCTGCACGGCTGCGAATATTCCATAATTCCCGACCAGATTGAAGCCGGAACCTATATGGTTGCGGCAGCCGCCACAATGGGTAACGTGCTTATAAAAAACGTTATTCCGAAGCATCTCGAGAGCATTTCGGCAAAGCTTATAGAATGCGGCGTCACCGTCACCGAATATGATGACTCCGTAAGAGTTTCATGCGACCGCAGACCGGGCAAGTGCAACATCAAAACTATGCCTCACCCGGGATTTCCGACCGATATGCAGCCGCAGTTCGCCGTGCTTTTATGCCTGGCTGACGGTACAAGCATTATTTCCGAGAGCGTTTGGGACAATCGTTTCCGCTATGCGGAGCAGCTCACAAGAATGGGTGCCAAAATACACGTCGACGGAAAAACGGCCATTATCGAGGGCGTTCCGTCGCTTAAGGGTGCACCTATAAGAGCGGACGACCTTCGCGCAGGCGCGGCTATGATGATAGCAGGCATGGTCGCTACGGGCGTTACAGAGATTGAAGAAATTTATCACATAGAGCGCGGATATGAAAATGTCGTTGAAAAATTCCGCTCGCTCGGCGCTGTTATTGAGAGAAAGACCTTCCCGGACGAAGATAAAAAATCTCATAAAAACGCCGGTTAATGTTATCCTAATATTAAGCCGCCGAGAGCGGCTTTTTGCTTTTATTCAGGGGTGTACCGATATGACTGACAATCAAAAACTCGCGGAGCTTTTGTTCCCCGAAATCACAAAAACACCGGAGGACTACGAAAAGCTCTATCCGGAAAGAAATTTGAAGGAGGGTGCGCGCGTCACGCGATTTGCACCGAGCCCCACGGGCTACCTTCACCTCGGCGGCTTTTTCGGCGCGCTGACGGACTATTTGACGGCAAAGGCCTCGGGCGGAATAGTGTATCTGAGAATTGAGGATACTGACAAAAAGAGAGAAATTGCCGACGGCGTTTCCGCCATCATAAACGGCTTTAAGTCGTTCGGCATTACATTTGACGAGGGCGTTACCGGCATAGACAGCGAAAAGGGCGACTACGGCCCTTACACGCAGAGCAAGCGTGAAGAGATTTATAAAACAGTAGCAAAAAGTCTTGTCTTAAAGGGACTTGCATACCCTTGCTTCTGCACGGCGGAGGAGCTTACGGCTCTTCGCGACAGACAGGAAAAGGACGGTGCTCTTATAAGAGGTTATTTCGGCAAATATGCAAAGTGCCGTAATTTAACCTACGAAGAAATCGAAAAGAACATAAAAGAGGGCAAGCCGTATGTGCTTCGTTTCCGTTCAAACGGCGATGAAAACAAAAGAATTGTCTTTGACGATATGATACGCGGCAAAATCGAAATGCCCGAAAACATTATAGATGAAGTGCTTTTAAAGAGCGACGGCATACCCACTTACCACTTTGCGCACGTTTGCGATGACCATTTTATGCGTACAACTCACGTTATAAGAGGCGAAGAGTGGATTTCCTCCGTCCCCAAACACATAGCTTTATTTAAGGCGTGCGGTTTTAAGGTTCCGAAATACGCGCACACTCCGCAGGTTATGAAAACGGACGAAACGGACGGCACGAAGCGCAAGCTCTCAAAGCGCAAGGACCCCGAGGCGTCGGTAAGCTATTTCGCGCAGAGCGGCTACCCGAAGGAAGCGCTCACCGAATACATTATGACTCTCTTAAATTCGAATTTTGAGGATTGGCGCAGAGCAAACAAGACGGCGGATATATTTTCTTTCCCGTTCAACCTTAAAAAGATGAGCGTCAGCGGTTGCCTTTTTGACCTTGCAAAATTAAATGATATAAGCAAAAACGTAATTTCCGTTATGACCGCAGACGAGGTGTATGAGAGAACCCTTGAATGGGCAAAGGAATACGACGACGAATATTATGCCGTTCTTTCGGAAAACGAAAGCAAAGCAAAGCTTATGATGGACCTTGACCGCGGAGGCAAAAAGCCGCGCAAGGATATAGCAAAGTGGAGTGAAGTCAAGAATTACTTCTCTTACTTTTATCCCATGTATTACAAAAAAGACTATACGCTGCCCGAAAACATCGCTCCCTCGGACGCCGAAAAAATTCTCACCGAGTATTTAAAGGTATACAATGAGGAGGACGAAAAAGACATCTGGTTCCAAAAGATAAAGGAGCTTTGCGAGCCCCTCGGCTTCACGCCTAATGTCAAGGAATACAAGCAAAATCCCGAAAAATACAAGGGTCACGTCGGCGATGTTTCCACGGTTATCAGAATAGCCGTAACGTCAAGGACAAACACGCCCGACCTTTGCGCGATTATGAAAATACTCGGCAAAGACGAAACAGAAAGCCGTATAGCGGACGCAATAAATTACTACAAGGAGGTAAAATAATGGACGAAGAAATAATGTCGTCGAATTTTATTCACGACTTTATCGACGAGGACTTAAAAGAAGGGGTTTACGACCACGTCCAGACACGTTTTCCTCCGGAGCCCAACGGTTATCTGCATATAGGCCACGCAAAGGCGATTTGCATAAACTTCGGTACGGCGCAGAAATACGGCGGAGTATGCAATTTGCGTCTCGACGACACAAATCCCCAGAAAGAGGACACCGAATACGTAGACGCCATAAAAGAGGATATAGAGTGGCTCGGCTTCAAATGGAACAAGTGCCTTTATGCGTCGAGCTATTTTGATTTTATCTATGAATGTGCGGTAAAGCTTATTAAGGACGGTAAGGCATATGTTGACGACCTCTCCGCAGACGAAATAAGAGAATACCGCGGAACCCTTACCGAGCCAGGTAAAAACAGTCCTTACCGCGACAGAACAACAGAGGAAAACCTCGACCTTTTCACGCGTATGACAAACGGCGAATTCCCGAACGGTGCAAGAGTTTTGCGTGCAAAAATCGATATGGCGTCGCCTAACATAAATATGCGCGACCCCGTTATTTACCGCATTGCGCACGTTCCGCATCATCAGACCGGCGACAAGTGGTGCGTATATCCCATGTATGATTTCGCACACCCGCTCTCCGACTACAAAGAGGGTGTAACACACTCGCTGTGCTCTCTAGAATTTGAAAATCACAGACCGCTTTACGATTGGTTCCTTCGTGAGCTCGGCTTTAAAAATGTGCCGAGGCAGATAGAATTTGCAAGACTCAATTTGAATTACTGTCTCACAAGCAAACGCAAATGTCTCGCGCTTGTAAACGAGCACATTGTTGACGGCTGGGACGACCCGAGAATGGCTACAATAAGCGGTATGAGACGCCGCGGATACCCGGCAAAGGCAATACGCACTTTCTGCGAAAAAATCGGTGTTTCAAAGGCTTATTCGGTAGTAAGTATGGATCTTCTCGAATCCTGCGTCCGTGACGAGCTTAACGAAAACGCTCCGAGAGCAATGGCTGTTCTCGACCCGCTCAAGGTAGTTATAGACAATTATCCCGAGGGTAAGACCGAAGAAATAGAAGTTGAGGTTCACCCTAATCACCCCGAAATGGGCACAAGAAAAGTTCTTTTCGGAAGAGAGCTTTTTGTTGAGCGCGAGGACTTTATGGCTGAGCCTGTTAAAAAGTATTTCAGGCTTTTCCCCGGCAACGAGGTAAGATTCAAGAGTGCATACTTTGTGAAATGCGTCGGCTTTGACTGTGACGAAAACGGCGAAGTCACCACGGTTCACTGCACTTACGACCCCGAGAGCCGCGGCGGAAATTCACCCGACGGCAGAAAGGTCAAGGGAACCATTCATTGGGTATCGGCAGAAGGCAGCTTTAAGGCTACCGTAAATATGTACGACAGGCTCTTTAACGTGCCGAACCCGTCCGACGAAAGCACCGGCAGCTTTAAGGACAACTTAAATCCCGACTCTTTAAAGGTGTTAACGGGATGCCTTATAGAGAGCGGCTTAAAGGACGTAAAACCGGGCGATGTTTTCCAGTTTATGCGCAAGGGCTACTTCTGTGTTGACAAAAATTCAACTTGTGATAATATTATATTCAACTTGACTGTTCCGCTGAATTCCTCGTGGGGCAAATAAAGGAGAGTTTAAATGGCAAAAACCAAGCAAAAAAATAAAAATCTCGGCACCGATATTCTGTACCGCATTATTATGGCGGCAATGGCGGTGTGTGTACCGATAGTCGCATATTTCGGGAATCTTGTTTACACCGTTATCGAGTCTGATATATATAAGCTTGTAGCCAAGCTAAAGGGCGACTCAAGCGACGACGGCACATCATATGATTATTGGAGCATAAAGCGTGTTGTCTCGCTCGTTCACGACGGCAGCGGCGACAAGGGCAGCCTCTCTTCTATATGGGACGCTCTGTCACCGGTACATGGCGCGCTGCTCGGCACATTGATATTCTTTGCGATAGCTCTTCTTTTGGCTGTTGTCATATTCTTCTTTGCGCTTATAAGCAAGAAGAAAATCCCTCAGCTCATAATTTCCGGCGTCGGGCTTGTATCCGTAATCGGAATGCTGATTTGCTTTAAATCTATTGCCGCCGCTATCGTTAACGGCACAATTACAATCGCGGATTTTCTCTCCGGTGTATCGGGCCTTTTCGGCTCTGCCGTAATAACGCAGATAATTCCGTACATAGCCAAATTCACCGTGGTTCAGGTGAGCTCCGGCTGGTTTATGCTGCTCTTCCTCTATATAGGAATGGTCGTTTGGTCGGGCTCATATGTGCTTATAGAGTCGGGCGAAAAAAAGTAAAGCATCAAAAATAATCCGCAAACAAAAAACAGAGCGCGGTTTTTCAGCCGCTCAGCTTACAAAAAAACCGGGAGTTGTCGTCTCAGACGATTGCTCCCCTTTTCTTTTATATAGTAATTGCAAAAGCGTTCGTAAAATGTTAAAATATATTTTAATATTCAATAAAAAAAGGATTTTTACATATGAATAAATCATCAACCAAAAAAGCCGTATCGGTTATAATGTGTCTCGTGCTTGTGTTGCTGCTCGGGGCTTGCCAAAAAAAGACCGGCAACGACACAACCGCAACATATGATCCCGACGCACCCACTACGCAAAAATCGGGCAATAAAGAGAGCTCCTCGGACAGTAACACCGCTACGGTGACAATTCCCGAAGGATATACGCTCGTTAAAATTTCGTGGCTTATGGAGGATAACGGGGTTTGCTCTTCTGCGGATTTCATTTCCGCGGCACAAAGCTACGACCTTTCGAAATACGGGATTCTCGCAGACGTCAAAAATGCACAGAACGTTTGCTTCCCTCTTGAGGGCTATCTTTTCCCCGCTACATATACATTCAAGAAAAACAGCGACCCGACAGCGGTAATAGACAAGCTCGTCGAGACGTTTCAGTCACGCTTTACCGACGATATGAAGGCAAAGGCTGCCTCTATGGGAAGGAGCGTTCACGAGGTTCTCACGGTAGCCTCCATAATCGAAAAAGAGGCGTACACTCCCGAGCAGAGGACGCTTATTTCCTCCGTTTTATACAACAGGCTCAACACAAAAATGAAGCTGCAATGCGACGTAACGGTAAAATACTGCACCGGCGTTATAGAGCTTCAGTATCCCGATAAAATAGATGAATACAAGTATTACTATAACACATACCGTTGTCAGGGACTTCCGGCCGGCCCTATCTGTAATCCCGGCATAGAGTCGATCAACGCCGCGCTGCAGCCAGACAACACGGATTATCTATACTTTGTAATAAACACCGAGCCGCCCTATGATTCGGCATTCTCGGCGTCATACGATGAGCATATAGAGAATTGCACAAGAATGGGCTACACAGCAAAATAATACATTCACGAACAGGAGATAACAGATGAATATAGAAATAGCCGACAGACTCGTTAAGCTTCGCAAGGAGCATAATCTCTCACAGGAAGCACTTGCCTCAAAGCTCGGACTCAGCCGCCAGGCTGTTTCGAAATGGGAGCGCGCGGAGGCGTCGCCCGACACGGATAATTTAGTCGCTCTCGCGGAGCTTTACGGCGTACCGCTTGACGAAATTCTCAACGGTCCCAAAGCGCAGGAAGATGATACGCCGAACAATGAGCCGACAAAGGCAGAGCTTAAAGAAAAGAAGCTTGCCGATATGTCCGAGAGACAAAGGGTCGGCCGCAAAATGGTAAAATTCCCGTTTCCGATTTTAATTGCCGCAGCATATCTGCTTCTCGGCTTTATGAACGGTAACTGGCATCCCGGCTGGATAATACTGCTGCTTATACCTGTTTACTACTGCGTCGGCGGTGCTCTTTGCTGCCGAACCAAAAAGGCAATGCTTCTCACTATGCCGATACATCTTGTATTGGTCGCGGTGTACCTGCTCTTTGGCTTTACCGCGGGAATGTGGCATCCGCAATGGCTTATTTTCCTTATAATTCCGCTGTATTATTGGATCATCAGCGTGTTTTACAAGGAAAAGAAAAATAAATCATAATTTTAAGGGGCTAAAAAAGTGAATTCCAAATGCGGTAAAAAGAAAAATGTAATTATTATTATAATCGGTATCGTTACGGTTGCGATATGCATAACCGCCGCAGTGCTTGTATCGAGAGCAAAGAAAAAAGCGGCGGCAGCGCAATTTGTGCCCGAAACCGAGACTTACTCGGAGGAATCGGAAGAAGCTCTCTTTGGGGAAGAAACCGTGTCGGAGACAGCATCCGAAACAGCTCCGATTGTAAAACCCGTCGGCACAACAGCTCCGGTAGAGCGAGCCGCTCCGGCGATACCTAAAAAACTGACGCAGCCGAAGCCGAGCATAACGCCCACAAAGCTTTTAAACGTGCCGTTTATCGACCAGAGGAAAAAATATCCCACAGGCTGTGAAAGCATCTCTGCGGTTATGGCGCTTCAATACTTCGGTATATCTATTTCGCCCGAAACCTTTATAGACAATTATCTCGACAAAGGACGCACACCGTACAGCGACGAAAGCGGAAATTTATTCGGAGACGATCCGCGCAAGGTGTTTTTGGGCGACCCTTACAGCAAAAACGGGTGGGGCTGTTGGGCACCGGTAATTGAGAACGCAGTCAATAAATTCATCGGCAAAAATTACACCGTAAAAACAATATACGGCAGCTCCATAGACGAGCTTTGCTCAAAATATATAGATAACGACATTCCGGTGCTTGTATGGGCTACGCAAAATATGGCTCCGGCAAGAAGATACAAGACTTGGTATATCACGGGTACATCCGACCAATTCACGTGGATAACTCCCATGCACTGCCTGCTTCTTGTGGGCTACGACGACAGCGGATACTACTTTAACGACCCGTTACAATGTAAAAATATGCGTTACGACAAGAGTAGGGTTATATCCGCATACAACGCGCTGAATTGTCAAGCGGTGGTAATTGCACCGAAATCGGCATCCGATGAACCGCCAAGCAGCACAAAGCCCGAAATAACAACATCGCCTGCAACAACAAAGCCGCAGAATACGACCGACCCGTCAGCCGCAACAAAGCCGGACGCAACGGACAGTCACGGCACGACATCGGCCACAACCGCTGCGGAAAAAGATACCGCGTCTCCCTTAAAGAATAACGAGCACAATTAAACAAAAGCATAAAAAAGCGAGTGTATTATGGCCAAACCAAAATACACTCGCTGATTTTTTTTACTTTGAGTTATCGCTTATTCGGTAATCATAAGCTTCTTGACTATCTGAGTCATTTTGTCCTCGTCAAAGATAACGGGAACGGGATAGAGCGGATTTGCCTCTTTAAGAGCCCTTGATACGATAGTCGGAATATCCTCTTCCTTAATCTGGGTAAAGCCCTTTGGAATATTCATTCTCTCGTTCATGGCATAAACCTCGGCAATGAACTTCTTGGCCTTATCATCATCGCTTGTGCCTTCAATGCCGGCAAAGTTGGCAAGCTTTGAAAGCTGCGGATAGATGGCTGCGCCGTATTCCTCAAGCATAACCGGAAGAATAACGGCATTTGCAAGGCCGTGCGGAATACCGTACATACCACCGAGATTATGAGCAACAGCGTGAACGTAGCCTACATAAGCTCTTGTGAAAGCCATACCGCCGTAGAACGAACCGAGAAGCATTTGGCCTCTTGCATTTATGTTTTTACCGTCCTTGTAAGCGGTCTCGAGGTTAGCAAATATAATTGCGACCGCCTTTTCTGCATAATCGCGTGTTGATTTTGTATTGCTCTTGCCTATATAAGCCTCAACCGCGTGGGTGAGCGCGTCCATACCCGTTGTGGAGGTGATATGCGGAGGAAGACCTACGGTAAGCTCCGGGTCAAGAACCGCAAACTTCGGACGAAGGCACGGGTCGTTTATGGCATATTTCTCATGAGTCTTGGTATTTGAAACAACAGCGGCAAGAGTGGTCTCTGAGCCTGTTCCGGCCGTTGTGGGTACTGCGAAGAACGGAGGAAGCTTGTGCATAACCTTGAGCTGACCGCGCATCTGCGGAATGGTCTTGTTAGGTCTTACTACTCTTGCACAGGCAGCCTTTGCACAATCCATCGGAGAACCGCCGCCGAAAGCTATCATAGCCTGGCAACCGTTTGCTACGAACTGAGCGCGAGCCTCTTCGATATTTTCAATCGAGGGGTTGGGCTGAACACCGTCATATACGGTATATGAAATGCCGTCCTCTTCGAGCTGTTTGAAAAGCCCGTCAAGAAGATGAAGGCTCATAAGGCCTTTATCGGTGACGATCATAACATTGTTGATACCTTTGTCTTTAATGACGCCGGGAAGCTTTTTGATAGCTCCGGGTCCTGTAAGCAGCTGCGGTTCAGACCAGTCAAGGAACATCATAAAGATTTTCATGACCTTCTGAAAAGCACGGTAATAAGCTACCTTCATTGCCCACATAGATAACACCATCCCTTTTTGTAAATTATAAATTGAATTTATAGGTTAATTCTACCTTTTTTAAGCATTTTTTGCAATAGTATTTTCAAATATTTTCACAGCACTCTCGCTGTCCGCTTTTATTTGTGCGGAAAGAGACGAAAGGCCGTCAAACTTTTTTTCCGCCCGTAAAAATTCAAGCAAATGCACTTCAGTATCGGTACCGTACAAATCGCCCGAAAAGCCGAGTATGCAAGTCTCGCTGCGAACCGAGGGAGTACCTATTGTCGGACGCCGACCGAAATTTGTCACCGCCGGATAAGCCTTGCCGCCTATTTCTACGTACGAAGCGTAAACTCCGTGCTTCGGTTGCACAAATCCGTCGGGAAAAAACTGATTTATTGTAGGAAAGCCCAGAAGGTGGCCGCGTCTGTCGCCGGCAACCACGGTGAAGTCATAGGAAAACGGCCTGCCGAGCATTTTCGCCGCCGTTTGCATATCACCGCTTCTTATCGCCTCTCTTATGCGCGTTGAGCTTATTTCTATGCCGTCAAACTCAACCATCGGTGCCACATAAAGCTCTATACCGTATTTTCGGCATAATCTGCGCAGCACCTCAACGTTTCCTGAGCCGTTGTCTCCGAAGGTGTAATTCTCACCGCAGGAGACTGCCCCTGCCGAAAATCTTCCGACAAGAATATCACGCACAAAGCTTTCGGGAGACAGGTGCATTATTTCCGAAAAATCTATTTCCAAAGCGCCTACGTTCATTTCTCCGAGCAAGCTTTTGCGCAAACCGTCCGTCAGTATTTCGGGAGGAGCCTCGCCCTTGATGCACTTGAGCGGATGAACGGAAAACAACAGCACATACGGCATATATCCGCTCTTTTTAGAAAGCTCTATAACTTTTTGATGCCCCAAATGAAAACCATCGAAGGTTCCGAGGGCTATTGATTTTTTATATTCATTCACCTTGAAGCACCCTCTTTACCGCGAGACATCCCGTTTCGACGTTTTTTTCTCCTATTCCGAGAAACTCATTCTCCGGCGAAAAAACTCTGAAAAAGCCGTCGCCCTTCGGATTTCCTATGCGGTCGAGAAACAGCTCTCCGCCGTTTTTAAATCTGACCGCCTGCGCCGCAGTTACGTGTACCTCTTTGTACTGTGACAAAACTCTTGAAACCGGCATAACATAATTGCCGAGCTCGCCGTTTTCGCATATTTCACGCAGCTTCTCTATCGTAATGCAGTCGTCCGTAGAAAATCCGTTTGCCCTTGTCCTGCGAAGCGACTTGAGAACCGCACCGCAGCCGAGCTTTTTGCCGATATCGTCGGCAAGGCTTCTTATATATGTTCCTGCGGAACAGGTCACATCGAGAGAAAACTCATTATCCGAAAAATCGTATGCGCGAATTTCGGTTATATTTATCTTGCGCTTTTCGCGCTCAATCTCCTTGCCCTGCCTTGCGAGATCATAAAGACGAACTCCGTCCTTGCTCACGGCAGAATACATAGGCGGAGTCTGAAGCTGCTCGCCGTAAAAGGAGAGCGCCGCCTCCTTAGCTTCACTCGGAGTAACGCTTACCGGGAAGCTGCCCGTTACGGTTCCGGTAATATCAAGCGTATCGGTTGTGACGCCGAGCAAAATTCTCGCTGTGTAGCTCTTTTCATGGTCCGGAATAAGCTCTATAAAGCGCGTCGCCCCCGAGAGGGCAACAGTCAACACGCCCGTTGCCATAGGGTCGAGCGTACCTGTATGCCCGGCTTTTTTGGAGCCGGTTATTCTCTTTACCAAATTTGCCGCCGTAAACGACGTCATATTTTCAGGCTTGTCAATGCAGATAAATCCTGTCATGCTTTTTCAAGCTCCGTTTTGATTATTTCAAGAAGCTGCTTTTTGCCGTCGGCATAATCGGCCGAAAAATCACAGCCCGCCGCACGCGCGTGACCTCCGCCGCCCATCTTGGCGCAAATAGCCGAGGCGTCTACGGGAGCGTAGGTTCTGAGTGATACCTTAAACGTGCCGTCAACCCGTTCTCTAAGCGTAACGCCTACCTTAACGCCCTCGATTTTACGCGGAAGAGAAGCTATGCCGTCACACTCGGTCTCGTTTGAGCCGCTCTGTTTAAACATATCCTTAGTGATTGTGATAACGGCGCATTTCCCGCCGAAGTACATTTCAATCGAATTTAAAACGAGCTCCTCAAGCCGCAAATAAGTTCTGGTCTTTGTCTCAAACATAACTCGGTTTATCTCGTCAAATCGTGCTCCGAGTGAAATGAGCTCCGCTGCCTTAACATGAGTTTCGGGAGTTACGTTTGAATACCTGAAGCAGCCTGTGTCCGTTGAGATTCCCGTATACAGACAGTCTGCCGTGCAAGCGTCCGGTTTTACTCCCAGGCACTTTATTACGTCGTAAACTATCTCGCACGCCGCCGCACTGTCTTTAAGACAGAGCATATCGGCATATCCCGTATTTGAAATATGATGGTCTATGCACAGCGGTATTTCGGGGTATTTTTCCGTAAGACGCGCGCCGAGCAGCTTTGGATCGGCAACATCAACCGCCAACACAAAATCGGGAGAAAAATCCATACTCTTTTGCGGATTGTAATTTTCCTCCGACTCTCCCCACATATACGAATACTTCTTAGGTATGTCGTCGGAGCAATCAACCATAACCGTTTTGCCCATCCCGGCGAGAACGCGTCGGAGCGCAAAAGCACACCCGAGCGTGTCGCCGTCGGGACTGCGGTGCGTCAAAATCAGAATGTTGTCTTTACTTTTGAGAATTTCTGCCGCCTCGGCCTCATTTATCCTCTTCATCGTCTTTTTTCAGAGCCTCAATCTTTCTGAAAATTTCCATACCGTGCTCAACCGAATCATCTGCCGCAAATTTAAGCTCGGGGGCCTTTCTCAAACGAAGTCGTTTTCCGACCTCGTGCCGTATAAGCCCCGTTGCGCTCTCAAGCCCCTTTACAGCCTGCTTTGCGTCATCTATGCCTGAGAGTGAGCTTACAAAAACCTTTGCATAGCTCAAGTCCTGACTTACCTCAACCCTTACCACGGTGAGCATTTTATCTTTTACGCGCGGATCCTTGAGTTCGCGGATAAGCGCAACTATTTCGCGCTTAATATCCTCCGCGACTCTGTCTTTTCTGTATCCTGCCATAGCTTAATTCCTTTCATATAAAAGGAATCAGTCCTTGTATTCCTCCATAACGAATGCCTCGAGGATGTCTCCCTCTTTAATGTCGTTGAATTTCTCAAGACCGATTCCGCATTCGTAGCCGGACTGAACCTCTTTTACGTCGTCCTTAAAGCGCTTTAAGGATGCGATGCTGTCCTCCGAAACAACTATGCCGTCGCGGACAACACGAATTTGTGAATTTCTTGTAATTTTGCCGTCAAGAACGTAGCTGCCGGCTATCATACCGGCGGAGGAGAGCTTAAATACGTTTCTTACCTCTGCCTTGCCGAGCGTTACCTCACGGTACTTCGGTGCGAGCATGCCCTTAATTGCGTCGCTTATCTCTTCTATGCAGTCATAGATTATTCTGTACATTCTCATATCTACGCCGTCGCGCTCCGCTATTGACTCGGCTACGGAGTCGGGGCGGACGTTAAAGCCTACTATAATCGCATTTGAAGC
>ERZ773113.91-NODE-91-length-46387-cov-19.656889_pt1 | contig 46387 bp, 71 predicted proteins | sample MGYA00580565_ERZ773113 | MGnify/ENA primary metagenome ERZ773113 (study PRJEB29015, sample SAMEA2737827) | human gut metagenome | biome: human gut; feature: human-associated habitat; material: faeces | place: China | collected 2012 ...
ATAATCTCGGGGTCGTAGCCGGATCAATAGCAAGCGTAGGTCTTACACTGGCTGTTAATCTTGTAGGCGGTTTTGAAAGCTATCTAAGCAGAAATAAGGATAGAGTCAAGAAATTCTTGGTTGATATTTTTAACGTCGGCACAGAAATGGCAGATCAGTTTGGTCTTATTGCAAAAACCATAGCCGAAGTGTTTGCAAACACGTTTGGAACACAGACGGCACAGGATCTGACTGGAAATATTATTGGAATTTTTGCAACTTTGGGAGGTCTGGCCGTAGAAATTTTTTCACGATACGAACGGGATAAGATGTATCTTATTTCACAGCCGTGGATTGACAACAAGGATAAGATAACAGAAGCAATTAATAATACAATTGCTCCGATACAACATCTCGCGCAGGTTATCGAGGACTTTTTAAACGATACATCCGACAAAATTATTGCATTTTATGATGAGAGCGTTAAGCCATTTATTGATGACTTCGAATCAGGCTGTGCGTCTATTTTGGAAACACTGCTTGATCTTTACAATAGTTATGTAGTGCCTATCATCGATGAATGGGGAACGCGGCTCGAAGATTTGATTAATGGACCTCTTACAGATTTTGTCGATAAATTCCTTGATGTGTGCGCAAAAATCATTGATGCGCTACAGCAAATTTGGAATAACGTTCTTGTTCCCCTTATTAATTGGATTCTTCAAAATGTAATTCCGTTATTGGCTCCTGTAGTACAATGGCTAGGCGACGCGGCTATTGATTTATTGGGCGCTGCGGTAGAAATGGCGAACGGAATTCTGGATATGCTCGGCGGTTTGATCGATTTCCTTGTTGGTGTGTTTACGGGCGACTGGAAAAAAGCTTTTTCCGGTGCAGGACAAATAGCACAGGGATTTGCGGATACATGCGGCGCTGTAATTGAATGGATTGGAGACTATATTTTAACTCCATTTATGTCACTGGTGAAAAAATTATTCTCTGTTGACTGGGTAAAATATTTTGGCGTAGCTGGCATTGCTCCGCAGGTTCTTTGCGATTTGATTAAGTCAATATTCGGAACTATGAAAAACGTATTTATTGGGATTATGAATTTTATTAAATACGCGTTTACTGGTGACTGGCGGAATGCTTGGCAGAGCGTCAAAAATATCTTTTCGAGTATCATGAGCGGAATTGGTGATGTTGTGCGTGCTCCGATTAATGGGATCATCAGCATGGTTAATCAGGCAATCGGAGCAATCAATAATCTGATCCGCGGCGTGAATAGAATTCCGCATGTAAATATTCCAACTATCGGAAGAATCCCACATCTGGCATCCGGTGCGGTCATCCCACCAAACCAGGAGTTTCTGGCAATGCTCGGAGATCAGAAAAGCGGAAACAATATCGAAGCACCAGAGGGGCTTATCCGTAAGATTGTCCGGGAAGAGTCTGGAAAAGGCAATGGAAGCTATACTTTCGTTGCACAGTTGGACAGAAAAGTCCTGTTCAAGGAAACAATCAGCGAAGCAAAGCTGCAGCAGATACAGGGTGGAAATAACCCATTCGAGCTGTCTACGACTTAAGGAGGGCATACATGGCACAAAATCATTTGCAGTTTGATGGCTACACGCCGCCAGATGTTGACGAAGATGGTTACACAATTGCTTTTGCAGCAACATCTTCGGACGATTCCGGGCGGCTTATGAACGGCAAAATGGTCAACACAAGGTTATTCACCGTTGAAGCGTATAACCTTAAATGGACCGATATTACCCTTGAAGCAGCAGCGGAAATCCTTTCAAAGACTGTTTTCAAGTCTCAGTTCAATTTCCATTATTTCAATATCAAAACCGCAAAATGGGAGACACATGCTTTTTATGTTGCAAACGTTGACACAGCGATGTATTCCCTCAAAGAGGGCGAGGAAAAATGCACAAGTCTTAGTTTCCAGGTAACGAGGATTGACCCATCATGAAAAATGTAAGCACAGAATTTAGGAAAAAAGTAGAAAACGGTTCTGCATGTTATGCGTACGCGAACGTGGTTTTACGGAACGGCACAAAATTGACTCTGGATCCGTCCAAAGATTTTCGAATTGACGGTAACAGCATCACCACCAATGGGGGAAGTTCATTCCCCCTCGGTGTGGCGCTTTCAAGAACAATAGAGCTTAATTTGGATAACTACGACGGAAGATTTGATGCCATTGACTTTTACGGCGCAGAAATCACGCTTTTTACGGGAATGACGCTGGATGATGGAAGCGTAGAAAAAATCAAAGAGGGAATCTTTTCTGTAGTTGAGCCGACCACGCCGGGATCCACAATTACGCTTGTTGCTGCAGATTACATGGCGAAAACATCCGATAGTTACGTTGCAAATACGACGTTTCCGGCGACTATATTTAATATCTATCGGGATGTCTGCATTCAGTGTAATCTTGTTGCTGGCAGCGCGAAATTCACAAATGGTGATTTCGTGGTAGATGCAATTTCTGAAAATGTTACATGCAGGGAGATGCTCGGATATATCGCTATGATTGCTGGCGGAAATGCCATGTGCGATTCCAACGGTGCTGTTATTATTAAGAGCTATGATTTTTCCGGCCTTAAAAAGTCAGATGGCACGTATGATTACACGAAAGCACAGAATTTTTCTGGATTTCAGAAGAATCCGAGCATTTCGACAGATATGATTCGGATAACTGGAGTTAAGGCGGAGAACGACGATGGAGATGAAAAGCAATCTTATATTGTAGGTTCGGAAGATTACTGCTTCTTGATCGAAAATCCATTGATTTCCGGCAAAGAAGCACAGGCACTGCAGCTAATCGGAAATGTTATTGTCGGGCTGGAATTTTACACATTCAGCGGAGATCACATTTCAAACCCGCTTGCTGAGTTTATGGACCCGTGTTTCGTGCAGGATATGAAAGGAAATCTTTTCTTTTCCGTTCTGAGCAATATTACTTACACGTACCTTGGCAGTACGTCTATTTCCTGCGATACAGACAGCCCAGAAACCGTAAAGTCGCAAAAGGCGACATCTGGCTCGAAAGTATACCAGAATCTCAAAAAGCAGCAGCAGGTTATTAAAAAAGAATTTGAAAAACAGATGGACGCTCTCGAAAAACAGGTTTCCAACGCACCTGGAACCTATATTTCGAGCGAAGTGCAGCCAGATGGCAGCAGCATCTACTATCTGCACGATAAGCCTACGCTTGCAGAATCCAAAAGTGTTTTCAAAATTACAGCTGATACCATCACAGCATCGACCGACGGCGGAAAGACTTGGAACGGTGGATTTTCTGTAGATGGAGTCATGATAGCTAAGATCATGACTGCTATTGGCATCAATTTCGATTGGGGAGTTGGCGGCACCCTTATCATCCAGGACAGAAACGGAAAACAGACCGTCTACATGGATGCTGAAACGGGAGAAGTCCGGCTTAGCGTGGTTTCTCTTTCCATTCAGGGCGAAACGGTGGCAGATATTGCCGAAAAAAAAGCGGAATCTTCTCTGAACGACTTTACGAGCAATATATACAACCCTATGATTTCCAGCCTGCAAAAGCAGATTGACGGTCAGATCGAAACGTTCTATTACGATTACGAGCCTACGCTCAACAACGTTCCGGCGAAAGAATGGGATACCGAGGAGAAGAAGACTGCTCATGAGGGAGACTTATTCTATTGGAAGTCGAAAGGCTATGCGTACCGCTTCCAGAAAGACGGATCGGCGTGGAACTGGCAGCTCGTACAGGATACCGATATCACGCTTGCCATGCAGAAAGCCGCAGAAGCCAAAGACACAGCAGACTCAAAGCGCCGCGTTTTTACAGCTACGCCGTATCCTCCGTACGATGTAGGTGACCTGTGGGTGGGCAATGATACTTCCGATCTTATGAGATGCCAGCGCTCACGACAGTCTGGTGCCTATGATTCTTCTGACTGGATCAAGGCGGTTAAGTATACAGACGATTCTGAACTTAACAATTTCATCTACACGGATTATGCAGAAACGCTTGTCGAAATCTCTAATTCGATTGACAAGAAAGCCGAAACGTGGTTCCAGGCAACAGATCCGGCGCTCCAATGGACAGATAATAGCACATCTGAACCATTGCAGGACCATACCGGCGCGAATATTACGGACAGCACCGGTGCAAACATTCTGACCGTATGGGAGCGCGAAAAAGCGGCTCATAACGGCGACTTGTGGCATAACACAACCAATAACGTCGAGTACATCTATAAGGATGGAACCTGGCACGAAATGAGCGTTCCAGACGATGTTTTTGACAGAATCGACGGCAAGGCGCAGATTTTTGTTGGCGAACCGATTCCCCCTTATGACGTAGGCGATACATGGTTCACCGGAACAACTATCCTTGTCTGCGTAGTTAAGCGCACATCTGGAAAGTATAATGCGTCCGACTGGGCGAAAAAAGATACTTATACAGACGATACCGCGCTTGAAAACTTCCTTTCTGGCGACTACAAAGAGACGATTGCCGACTTGTCTACTCAGATTGACGGTAAGGCGGAAACGTGGCGGCAGAGCACTGATCCGGCGGCCAATTGGACAACGGATGAGCTGAAAGCCCAGCATAAGGGCGACTTGTGGAACAACACAGAGAACCAGAAAACTTATATCTATAATGGCTCAGCATGGCAGGAAATGACATCAACGCCGCCACAAGCCGTATTTGACGCGATTGATGGCAAGGCTCAGATTTTCGTTAAGCAGCCAACTACGCCGTATGATGTGGGTGACTTATGGTTCGATTCTTCCAGTGCAGATATTATGACCTGTACGACTGCGAGAGAGAGCGGAAATTTTAATGCTGCAGACTGGGAAAAAAGAAATAAATATACTGATGATTCCTCTCTTAACAACTGGATCAAGGGAGACTATGCAAAAACGCTCAAGGATGTGCAGACGCAGATAGACGGAAAATCCGAAACGTGGAGACAGAGCACAGACCCGTCTAAGTCGTGGACAACGGATGCACTGAAAAAACAGCATAAGGGTGATCTTTGGTACAACACGACCGAGCAGAAATCCTATATCTACAACGGTAGCGCGTGGGAACAGATGAAAGCAGAGCCGCCGAGCGGTGTTTACGATGCCATCGACGGAAAGGCTCAGATTTTCGTAAGTCAGCCAAAACCTCCATACTCTGTAGGTGACCTCTGGTTTGACTCGACGAGTGCCGATATCATGACCTGCGTAACCGCCAGAGAGTCCGGCTTGTATGTTGCCGGAGATTGGCAGAAGAGAAATAAGTATACGGATGACTCCGCCGTAAAAGCAGTCAGCAAGGAGCTGGGCGATTTCATCACCGCGTATGACGACAAAATAGATAAAATCTCCAATTCGATCGACAAAAAAGCCGAAACATGGTATCAGACAACCGACCCATCCTTACAGTGGACGGGAACGACCGAAGAAGCGTTGCTGGATCACACCGGAGCGACCGTTACGGACAACACCGGCGCGGCGATCATGACCGTGATTGAGAGTGAAAAGATGGTTCACGATGGCGATCTCTGGAAAAACCCATCGACTAATAAGGAATACATCTATCAAGCCGGAATTTGGCATGAAATGAGCATCCCGAACGATGTTTTCGACATCATTGATGGAAAGGCTCAGATTTTCGTAAGCCAGCCAAAACCTCCGTACTCGATCGGCGACCTCTGGTTCAGCTCGGCGACATCCGACATTCTGACCTGCGTTGTGGCTCGTGAGTCTGGCTCATACGTGGCATCCGATTGGCAGAAGCGGAATAAATACACGGATGACTCCTCTCTTAACAACTGGATCAAGGGAGAGTACGCAAACACTCTTGCTGATGTTAAGAATCAGATAGACGGAAAAGCGGAAACGTGGCGGCAGAGCACAGACCCAGCTAAGTCGTGGACAACGGACGCACTGAAAAAGCAGCATAAGGGTGATTTGTGGTACAACACGACCGAGCAGAAGTCCTATATCTACAGCGGCACCGCGTGGGAGCCGATGAAAGCAGAGCCGCCGAGCGGTGTTTACGATGCCATCGACGGAAAGGCTCAGATTTTCGTAAGTCAGCCAAAACCTCCATACTCTGTAGGTGACCTCTGGTTTGACTCGACGAGTGCCGATATCATGACCTGCGTAACCGCCAGAGAGTCCGGCTCGTATGTTGCCGGAGATTGGCAGAAGCGGAACAAATACACGGATGACTCCGCCGTAGATGCACTTGACAAGGCCTTAACACAGCTTGAAATTTTTAACCGACTCACCAATAACGGCGCTGCACAGGGCGTTTTCTTGAAAGATGGAAAACTGTACCTCAATTTCTCGTACGCACAAGGAGGAACCTTAAAACTTGGCGGAATCAACAACGGCAACGGTCAAGCGGAAGTGTATGATTCCAGTGGAAATAAGATCGGAAGCTGGAACAAAGACGGTTTTAATTTGCAAAAAGGTTCCATATATGGTACGCAGATCCACCTTGAGTCACAAAATGACTATATACAAGGCACGGTCAACGGAAATGAAGCTGTCAAAATCTCCACAGGCGGCGTAAAAGTTGACAGTACGGCTAACTGGGGACTTGGCGTTACTCGGAAAGAATATATTTTTGAAATGAATCCGTACTTATTCTCTGGCGTTCGATTGCTTGATCGATCAACGGGAGCTGGAATTGGTAGCACGTGGACAAGCGGACACTTCGGAATGTGTTACACGGACGATCTTTCCGGATATTCCTCTGTCACTGATTCACTCTCGAATTATGGCGTATACATGAAAGCCGGAAAAGAGGATGCAAACGGCGGCTTCTATGTAATAGGAAATGGACTTGGAAAAGGTTCACATGTAACCGCAGAGGGAATCTATACTTCTGGAACCAAAAATAGAATTGTAGATACCGAAAACTACGGTCAGCGTCTCCAGTATTGCTATGAGATGCCAAGCCCGTTCTTCGGAGACATCGGAGAAGCGGAAACGGACGAAAACGGCCTGTGCTACGTTCAGATTGACGATATTTTCGGCGAAACAGTGCTGAGAAATGACAAGTATAACGTGTTCTTGCAGAAAGAGGGATGCGGCGACCTGTGGATCGAGGAAAAAACGGCAGACTACTTTTTGGTCAAAGGAACACCAAATCTTAGCTTTTCATGGGAGCTGAAAGCTAAACAGGCAGATTACACGCTAGAAAGACTGGAAAAGAACGAAACTCCATATGAAAAAGAGCCGGAATTGGACTACAGCGAAATCGGCTATCAGACGTATATTGATTATGTAGAATCGAAAATCATAGCATGAAAGGAGCACGTATGAAAGTCTTAACAAGTTTTACTAAATTAGTAACCGGTGAGGGCATCCGGATCGCTTACACCTATTCAGAGGTGGATGATTCCGGCGACCTTATCAGTCAGAATAACCGCGGCAATTTTGTCGCGGTTAACCCGGAATTGAAAAAACATATCGCCGCAATTGATGAATATATTGAAAATAATCAGCTCAATAAGGGGGAAAACTAATATGGCAAATTTCACAAACTACACAGAAAAAACAGAACCGGTAGACACCGACCTTGTTCTTATCTACGACACCCCAGCCAAAGTGAATAAAAAGTTTACTTTCGGTAATCTGTGGAAATGGATTGCTAAGAAAATCGTGTCTGAGGGTATCTCTCAGCTCGAGACGACTAATAAGACAATCCCGGGAGCTATTAACGAGTTAAATAGTAATACACAATTTATGTTACAAACCAGCTCCAAAAACAAAAATAATATTAATATCGTAATTAACTCTCGGTGTTCGATTATATTATTACTTAACAATTACAGTGGATATCTAGCCGTATATGCAATCGAAATCGATTCACAATACAATTGTTCGCAGATAGAAATTATAAACAAGAAACAAATCAAACCAATTATTACTGTAGATAATAAAATTTTAACTATATCAGAAAATGCCTGGATTTCTGCTTTGATATTATCCACAATCCCAATTACCGAAATTAAATAGTAAGACACAAATGTCTGTATATTGTAAAACTGATTTGCTTATTTATGCTGAATCTTTGTACACGGGCAGGTACTTTTTCAACATAACAAACGAAACTAAAAATTCTCCTTGCGATTATGGATTTTGTATTATTTATATGCGGATTTAATTTATTAAAAATCTTGCTTAAATCTTGCTTTTTGAAAAAAGACTTCCTATTTTCAAACAACGTGGTATAATGTAAGCGCAACTAAAAAAAGGAACCGGGCTATCCGACCAAAGACACACCCGGTTCCAAACTGCACCACAAAGGGTACGTGTATTATTATATCACAATACCCTCCCTTTGTGAACCACAAAAGGAGGTTTTTTTATGGCAGATTTTGCGACCGAGTTTATTACAAAGTTGAACGGCAAGCTCACACCGGAGCAGATGAAAGTTGTGCTTAACGAATTGGAGATCTTTTCGGACGATTACAATATTGAAAAGAAGTGCAGGAATGTAGCGGTTCCGGATGATCTCTTACCAGCGTGCTATAAGGTCTACATGGTATCGAAAAAGATTGAGGGCATGAGTCCGCAGTCGCTTATAACTTACAAATGTTATCTGGAACAGTTTTTGTACGCCGTTGGCAAGCCAGTTGAGAAAATCACGGCAAACGATATCCGCTTATATTTGTACGGGCTGGTTGGGAAGAACTCGGATCATACCATTGACACTAAGCGCATCGTTATCAATACGTTTCTTGACTGGTGTTGTCGGGAATATTACATTCCGGAGAACCCATGTGCGAAAATCCACGCCATTAAGTACGAGGAGAAGCCGCGAGAGCCACTTGATGGCATAGAGATGGAAATGGTACGGGATGCGTGCGTTGATCTTCGAGAAATAGCAATGATCGAGTTTTTCTACAGTACCGGATGCCGTGTTTCGGAAATGGCGATCCTCAAAAAAGAAGATATTGATTTCTCCACGAAAGAAGTCAGATTGTTCGGAAAAGGCCGCAAACACCGAGTTTCTTATCTTAACGCCCGCGCAGAATACACTCTGCAGAAGTATTGGACTACCAGAAAAGACGATACAGATGCCGTTTTTTGTACAATACGTAAGCCTTACCATGCTCTGCAAAAGCAAGCTATAGAGCAGGTCATCCACAACATCGGCGTGCGATCCGGCATCGGGAGACCGCTATTTCCTCATCTGATCCGGCACACCACAGCTACAAATGCGATAGACCACGGCATGGACGTGACGGATCTGCAGAAACTCCTCGGTCATACGCGGATCAGTACCACGATGATCTACGCAAAAGTAACGCAGGAAAACGTAAGATACAGCCATCACCGATACGTAGTCTAACAAGCCTACAAAGAGCCGTGAGAAAAAGAGTACAATGTTCCTAAGAATCGAAATTTTGGGAAAAGGAGCATCGACAAATGAGAATTGACAGATCATTAATCAGTAACACGAATACTTACAGTGAGAACGATCCTAAATGTATCGTAGTCCACAACACGGATAACTTCGCCGCCGGAGCAGACGCGCTGGCACACGCACGAGCGCAGTATAACGGCAATTTTCAGAATATGTCCGCCCATTATTACGTGGATGATGGTGACACCGCCTATCAGGCGGCACCGCACAGCTGTGGCTGCTGGCACGTCGGGGTTAATTACGGCGGTAATAACCTGTTTGGACGCTACGGCAACCGTAGCAGCATTGGTGTGGAGATGTGCGTGCAGGCGGGATATAATTACGAAAAAGCGTTTCAGAACACGGTAGCGGTCGTCAAAGAGATCATGCGGGAGACTGGTATTCCGGCCAGCCGCGTATACCGCCACTATGATATCTGCAGCAAGCACTGCCCGAGCCAGATCATCGAGAGAGGGGATTGGGAGCGGTTTAAGAGCCTGATCAGTGGTGCGGCATCGGCCGAACAGCCAGCAAGTGGAAAATATGAGCCGGGTATCTACAAGGTTAATACCGACCTTAATATTAGAGAGCAGCCAAACGCAGACAGCCGCATCGTCGGCATGATCACGGATCATGGTAGCTATACGGTAACAGAAATTCAGAATACAAGCTGGGGACGACTGCTCTCCGGTGCGGGCTGGATCAACTGCCATTCAAAATTCTGCACGTATGGCGGCGCGGCCAAAGAATCAACCTCAAAAGCGATCACAGTCGATGGTGTGTGGGGTCATGAGCTGACCAAACGCTTGCAGGAGATTTTTAAGATTGGAGTAGACGGCGTGATCAGCGATCAGCCGACGAGCAACAAAAAATACTGTGCTGGCATCGCGGCGGCTGAATGGTCTGGCAAGCTGTCCGGCGGCTCCGATCTGATCAAAGCCATGCAGAGATGGGCAGGAGTGACCGCAGACGGCTACCTCGGACCGCAGACCATCCGCGCGCTCCAGAAAAGGCTCGGCACACCGGTAGACGGCGTGATCAGTTACCCGTCTGCGATGGTCAAGGCTTTACAGGAGTGGTGTAACCGCCAGTAAAAAATATAAAAGATATCAAGAGGCGTGGGGATTTTCCCCGCGCCTTTTTTTATTACAAAAAATAAAAAAACTAAAATAACCTATTGACGTATACGCCGATGAGTGGTATTATATAATCAAAGTTAAGGCATAACAAAAATCAAGGAGGAATTTAAAATGGAAAAAGCAAAAAAAATTAAAAGTCTGGAAGGAATCCAGAGAGTAAGATTTAATGATTTTTCGGAGTATGATTCTGAGAAGTCAGCAAACGGTGGAGCGTATGGCTTCTGGACGGACTACACCCGTTTGGAAAACGGGATGTGGGAGGTTTCCTATGGAACCACCGCAGAATTTGACTTCTGCCCGGTGTGCGGAAGCTTCGATGATCACCGTCTAGAAGACGGAACTTACGAGTGCGGTGAGTTCCAGACGGTCAGCGAAGAGGAGCTGATCGAAGAAATCAATAAATTCGTTGAGACAGACGACGAATTTATTGAATATAAAGGAGAAAAACAATGAAAATAAAAGAAATCCGGAACGCCTCCGGCTTAACACAGGAGGCGTTCGCAAGAAAATACAACATCCCGAAGAGGACTCTTGAGGGATGGGAGGCGGGAAAAAGAAACCCGCCGGGGTATGTGCTTGAACTGCTTGAGAGAGTAGTAAAAGAGGATACCGAAAAAACAGAAAAGGAGAAAACAGAAATGTATTACAATACGATAATTTTAAAACATGGTGTAGGAAGCTACACAAAGAAACAATTTGATAATTTCGTCGAAGGAGATTGTGTTTGCGGTGAAAACGCAAACCCGGAAGAGCTGAAACGTTGGTCTAGCGACCAGTACGGATTAGCAAAAGCCGAGTTAAACAAATACAAATGCTCGTACAAGAAAAGCGGCGGATACGTATTTGCAGACGAATACGCGCTCGAATACTGTAATACGGACGAAGACGGGGAATTTCTCGATGGATCAGACCTCGATCTCGCGGAAAAAGAAGCATGAGAAAAAAATAAAAGAGTCGTGCCATTTTGACACGACTCTTTTATGTGAAAAAAGCAAAAACACTTGAAAAACCAGACAAGTGATCCGGGAAAACAAAGGAATCACAAACGAAGTTATAAACAAAATTGAAAACGAGCGTGAAATGATGGAAAAAGAAAAGAAAAGGTTTGAGGAGAAAATAGAAAAAAGTTATAACGCGATAGCAAAAAACAAAGAATGGATGGAAAAGAAAAAAGAGGAAGAATGACAATTAAAGAAATAAGAGAGCATTCCGGACTTTCACAAGGGGAGTTTTGCAAGCGGTACGGGATCCCAAAAGGGACCCTGTGCCATTGGGAGAGCGGGGAAAGAAAGCCACCTTCATACGTGCTCAATCTTCTGGAAAAAGTAGTGGAGCAAGATAGAGAAAAATGAGTTGTAGAAAAACCGTGTCAAAAATTGACGCGGTTTTTTATTTGACATGATGGACACAATATGCTAGAATCTGAATGTGTCATTTTCGTGTCATGTAAGTGTTGGAAAATGGCGTATTTATGGGCATTTTAGGTGGTAAGGAAACTTGACTTTTAATCAAGTTGTCCGGGGTTCGAATCCCCGATGCTTCACTAATTGAAAAGGCTGGAAACCATTGATTTTACTAGGGTTTTCAGCCTTTTTACGTTGCCGGAATGAAATTATCGGAAAATCAAAGTAAGGTATTGTAAAGGAATGTAGAGGAATGTAAATGTGTCATTTTTGTGTCACATGGAAAGAGCAGCTTCCACCGCTCCGGCGGTATCCTCTTTTTCCAGCATAATGTGATTGTAAATCCTCAAAACCATTGCTTCGTCATCCCCCAGGAGAGACGCAATATTCTTGATCGAGATACGCGGGATCTGGTAGCAAAGCGATGTACAATAGTTGTGGCGGAAAATATGGGCTGTGAGTCCGCAGACGGGCTTTTCGGCGACTCTATTCATTTCCTTTATGATTCTTTCCCACTTCCGGCGGTAAGAGGATTTAGACACCATTTTGCCGCCCTGCATAGCAAATAGCAATGTCCCTTTGATGTAAAACCGAACGTAGTTTTCCAGCGACGCGCAGAGCTTGGACGGGATCGGCACCTTCCGGAAGCCGTTTTTTGATTTTGGGTCTTTGATGCTCGGCCTTCCAGCCTCATCAAACTCAACGGCCTTGTTGACGTTGATTGTTTTCTCGACAAAATCAATATCAAACCGTGTAAGCGCAAGAGCTTCTCCACAGCGTAGGCCGGTGGAATAAAGGATATCCACAAAAATCCGGTCAGATGGGGATAACTCAGCGTCTTTCATGGCTTTTTTCTCGTTTTCCGTCAACGGCCGTTTCTCGTCGGCCTTGTAGTCGATCGGCTTCATAACGTCTTTTAGATCCTCCAGCAAGTTAGCCGGATAGAGCCGATCATGTACCGCAGACCGCATGATCTGCGAAAAAGTGAGTTGGATCTGCTGCTGAATCCGCTTTTTCCCGGCCGCGTCGTTGATAACCGTCTGATAGTGGATCGGCAGGATGTCGCAGAGCCGCACGCCGTCAAGCTGTCCCAGGTGCTTGTCTATGATGTTTTTATACATCCTTTTGGTGTTATTCGCCGCTTCGGCCTTGTAGACTTTCAGCCATCGCCCCGCGTAGTCATTAAACTGTATATTTTTATTCTGTACTGCCTGCAAGTTGCTCACTCTGTCATTGTAAGCTGCCACTTTTGCTTCCAGATCCTTACTGCTTTTTCTGGATCTGATCGTGATGTAGTGCTTTTTTCCATCAACATAACTTCCATCCCACACACGGGCTTGAAAATACCCGTTCTTTTGCTTTGTATATTTCGCCTTTGCCATCTATAGGCTCCTTTCGTTTAGTGGCTGGAAAAGCCACAGAGACGGCGCAAAATGGGTGCAAAAAAGCGGCCGCAAACAGACGGGAAAAAATAGTCGAAAAAAATCGAAAATTTTCCCGTTCCACTTGCGAAGCCGCCGGAAGTGTGATAACATAATCATGTTCATTAGATTATTCCTTCCGGGGAGTAACCTCTTATGAAAGGCCTAACAGATTGCGCCACAGTCTGTTAGGCCATTTTTTATTATCTATACATAATACGGATTCGGTTTTCCGAGAATCGCAAACAGGTCGATAATCCAGCCTATTCCGAAAAGACCCATAGTACAGAGGTACAGGATACCCATTCCGAACTTTCCTTCGTAAAATTTGTGTCCGCATAAAGTAAAAAGACACAGAAAGAAAGCAACCCATTTATTTTTTGGCTTTCCTGTGACGTATACTCCTTGGCTTGCACTCGCCGCCGCTGCTGAAGAAGCAGAAGAGGATGCGCTGCTACTGTTGTTGTTATTAATAATAACGTTCTTCTGATCTGTTTTAAGATCCTCAACCTGCTTTCCACACTTCGGACACACGACACAATCCGCGTCAATAACCTGTCCGCAATACTTGCAATATTTTGTCTCTGCCATATTGACTCCCCCTATCTGCGCAGAACCGTGATAACCACGCCAAATATAACCCATTCCCTCATCTCGTCCGGGTTGTTGTGATCTATGGTTATGATATCCCCATACCCGTTTATCGGCTCCATTCTGCACGGTTCCGACTGGATAAATTTACGGATGTACGCCCGCCCGTTCTTTTTATTGACCAGGACGCATGTATCACCGTCCCTGGGCGGCCGCTTCGAGATTCCGATGATATCACCCTTGATATATACGGGATGTAAGTGGTTCGATGTTATCCGGATGCCACAGTGCAGCCGCTCTCCGTATTTCTTGATATATTCCGAGCAATACACATGCTCTTCATGTGCGGAATCCAGAACCATCCCATCTTCCATGTTTCCTGTCAGAAGCAGGACATCCAACATGTTCGCAGGGTCTTCCTCTTTGGCTTTCATCTCAAGCTCGAATTCTATTTTGGCGGTTATGTAGGCTTTCTGCCGATCTGTTAATTTGCGGAATTTGTTCAGCACTTCAATCTCGATACTGCGTTGCCCGAACATCTCGTATAAGAATCTTCCTGTCAGCTCATAGAGTTTCGGCGCAAGCATGATACTGAACGTGTCCACGCGGCGGGAAATGATGTTCCGGTAAGAAGATGCCGAAATTCCCAGCTTTTTCGCGAATTCACATTGAGTATACCCGAGCTTTATGCGCTCTTTTTCCAGATTTTCCGCAAACGTGTCTAACATCTCTTTCTTTGTAGTCACCTTAAATTCCCCCTTTGTATCAAGATTCTGACGAAAATTATCAAGCAAAAGAGCAAGCACACATGAAATTACGTCAACATCTTGTGCGGTATCCGGTGTAATATAAGTATAAAGATGTTATACAGAAAATTTTATCATATTTTTAAAAACTGTCAATAAGGGGGGAGAAAAAAGTTGAAAAATTAGAGATTCTGTATATCGAAATAGGCAGATACGTGGCGCACGATTGACATTTTCGAACGAATGTTCTATAATCGTGGTATCACTATTTTGATTGGCACTGTCAGGGAGGTACATAATCATGAGAGATGAACAACCGGAAGACAAAAAGAAAGAAATAAAACGGATGGTAGACGAAATTTACAATCCAGCGTACATTGATATGATTTATGGCTTTGTAAAAAGATTATACGCGGAAAATAAGAAGCAGGGGAACTGACCCCTGCTTCTTTTATTTCGAAAAACGATCCATGAACTTCCAAAAAAGTTCCTTGTCTTCTTTTGACAGATGATAATATTTCATAATTGCTTCTTTGGCTTTCAAGTCTTCAATTCCGATTTCAGCACATATAGTTCCGAAATCTACATCAACATCACGAAACATTTCACCTTCTCCATCTCGGAGCCATTCTTCCCGCACATTATATTTCTCACAAATTAATTTAATGACGGCATCAGAAGGGGTTCGCCTTCCCATCTCATAACTTGAGACGTTCGAAAACGATATCCCAAGATCGTTTGCGAATTTTTGCTGGCTACCTATATTTAAGGCTTTACGCAGCATTTTCAATCTTTCATGCAACATTTTCACCTCCTGTCTAATGATAGTTTACACCAGAATGAGCAAAATATCAATAGAAAAAATCGTACAAAGTACGAAAAAACATGTTGACAAAGTATGTACATGGTGCTATATTGAGAATGTACAAAGTACAAAGGAGGTGAGTACATGGTAGCAGAAAAAGATAAAGAAGAGTGCAAGAAATTTGCAGATATTTTCATGTCACTGCCAGAAGACAGTAAGAACATGGTTATCATCTATCTTTCGGCACTTCGCGATAGAGAAGAAGCCGATAAAGCCCGGTTACAGAAAACGTAAGGAGCGGAAAAGAAGTGAATAGAGATGTAGAAGATACATGCTTCGATGAATCCGGCGAGTACGAATTTGACGAAGACGACCTGCGGCGTATCGAAGCATGGGAGAAAATCGTTAAGTGTACGAGAAGAGCGCACATTGGCTCACTGGTTATGCTTGCGGCATCACTCGTATCACTGGTTGTTCAGATCATCAATCTTTTTTAGCTTCTCTACAGTGTCATCAAGGTGACGAATGGAACGGGAAATGCTTTCGAGCTGAGTGACTATACCGAGTTTAGGTTTTTTGGTTTCGTCAAGTTGCTCTTGAGCAATTCGGTTTGCAACGTTGGCTTGACGCGCCGCGAATATGGCGCTTGTGACACTGACAGCAACTGATACGAGATTGATAACATTCGAAATATTCAATTATTTCACCTCCTCGTAAAGAGGATAACACACGAAAGGTGTAAAGACTATGGGAATCTTGAAAACATTACTTTCGTTACCACATCTGGCGGACGATCTGGAAAGTGAAGAGTATGCAAGTGCAAAGCTGTTCGGAAAAATCGCAGATCTGGAAAAGAAAATCGAAAAACTGGAAGCCGGAGAGCCGCGGCCGATCACCAAAGAAGAACTTGAAAAAGTCGCTGCGGCAGATGAACTTTACCGACGCATCCGGCACTGGAACGAGAAATATTGAACAGCAAAATGCAACTAGGAATATTGCAATTTGCTAAGTAACGTTATCATAACGTTACGCTAACAGAGGTGTATCGTCACAGTAACGCCCCTAGAATAAGAATAAGAAAGAGAATAAGAAAAAGATATAAAACATATTGAGCATCGCAAGCGTTGCTCAGTACGCAAAATAGCTTTTCTTGACCACAGAAAGAAGGTGGAAGCATGAACGAAATGATTATCACGAATGCAGAATTCGGGAGTATTCGAATCGAGATGCGAAACGGAGAACCGTGGTTTATTGGCTCCAGTGTCGCAAAGGTCTTGAAGTACCAGAACCAGCAGAAAGCCATTCGGGACCACGTAGACGCTGAGGACAAACTGACCGAACAAATCGTTCTGGCAGGTCAGCGACGGGAAGTGACGCTGATTAACGAATCCGGGCTGTATAGCTTGATTCTCTCGAGCAAGATGGAAGAAGCAAAGAGATTCAAACACTGGATAACGTCGGAGGTTCTCCCGGCGATCCGGAAAACCGGCGGGTATCAGCAGACAGCACCGCAGGGCAAAGAGTTACTTGCTCTGGCAGTCCTCGAAGCGCAGAAAACCATTGAGGAGCAGAACCGGACGATTGAACGGATGCGACCGAAAGAGATTTTCGCGGACGCGGTGAGCGCAAGCAAAACGTCAATTCTGATCGGAGACCTCGCAAAGCTGATTAAGCAGAACGGGGTTGACATCGGCGAGAAGCGGCTCTTCCAGTGGATGCGGGAACACGGCTATCTGATCCGGAAGGACGGAGCCAGTTACAACATGCCGACGCAGAAGAGCATGGACCTAGGCGTTATGGAGATTAAGGAGTCAACCATAACCCAGCCGAACGGAAATGTTCGGATCAGCCGCACACCGAAAGTAACGGGGAAAGGGCAGAGATATTTCGTCAACAAAATTCTATCCGCAATGGCATATCAGAGATGGCAATGCTAAGGAAAAGCGCAGCGGAGAATTGAAATGCGAGGGCAAGGAAAAGAATAGACTAGCATAGAGATGCAAAGGAGTAGCAACGCGTGGGCATGATCAGCGATGGCAAGGAAAAACGTTGAGTAGAAGGGCTATGGAATAGTGATGCACCGTCATGAGCTGAAAAGCAAAGGAATAGCCATGAAAGACTGGGCAACGGCATAACAAGGCAATTCATAGATGCGAGCAGACAAGCAAAGGAAATGAAGTGCGGCGGATTGATACGCAGGTGCGCAGCGAAGAGGGCAGAGCGCCGAAATCAAAAAATAAAAACGAAAAGGAGAAAGCAACATGCAGGAAATCAAAGTAAGATTAACATTCACCGAGGAAATTCTTGGAACAGCGGCGGCAGATAAGGAGATTCACAAGACCTATATTGCGTCTCTTGCGCCGAATGCGCCAAGCAAGAAGGAAGAGGTCGAAGCAGTCGGCGTGGAAGAGACGATTGAGAAAGCAATGACCGTTTTCCCGAGAAACAAAGAGGGCGTGCCGATCTATTGGGACTACCAGATTAAGGGATTTTTCAAAGATGCGGCCGGAATGCTGCGTAAGGTTCCGAACACGAAAAGCTCGAAAATTAAGGCGTATAAGAAAGAGATTGACGGGCTGATTTTCGTGAAAGAGCGTCAGATCCCGATTCATTTTGACGGAGAGATCGGAAACTGCGAGCGGCCGCTGAGAGGACAGACACCGCAGGGCGAGCGCGTGGCGTTAGCCAACAGCGAGAGCATCCCGGCGGGGGCGTGGATCGAATTCACGGTGCAGTGCTTGACTGATGGATTGGCGGGAGCCGTGATAGAGTGGCTTGATTACGGAATGCTCAGGGGTCTTGGACAGTGGCGAAACTCAGGGAAAGGCCGCTACCTGTGGGACTGGCTGGACGAAAAAGGGAACGTGATAGGAGGAAACAGAAGTGTCCATAAGGACGGAAAATAAAAGCATCTACTGGGCTTGGAAAGCCATGAAACAAAGATGCAAAAATCCAAAATGCAAAGCGTACAAAAATTACGGAGCACGGGGAATAAAAGTTTGTGATGAATGGGAAAAATTTGAGCCGTTTTTAAGTTGGTGTTTAGAGAATGGATATCAAAAGGGCTTAGATTTAGACAGACGTGATAATAACGGAAATTATTCTCCAGATAACTGCAGGTGGATTTCACGAAAAGAAAATCTAAACAATCGAAGAAACACGATTTTCATTGATGTGAACGGAGAAATCCTTCCGGAAACTGTTTGGTCAGAAAAACTCGGAATAGATAGGGCGCTCATCAAGTATTGGATAAAAACAGGAGGAAAATCTTATGCAGAAAAAAGGGCAAAAGAAATTTTAAGAAATGGTTACAAACCGAAAGATTTTGGATATAGCCATAGAAAAGCGATCCAACACGTAGAAACAGGAATCGTTTTTGAATCTGTTAGGAAAGCGGCAAATTATTTTGGAATTGCTCCGTGTACTATTTCCAATGCAATGAGAAGCGGAAGGAAAACAGGAAAAGGTAAATTTGTTTGGGCAGAATCATAGGAGGAACATGGAAGAAACGACATGGGAGCAGGCGGAAGGCTTCGCAGTCAGCGTGATACGAGAAGCCAGAATAAGAGCAAAATTCTGGTTTACGGCGTGGCTGGTAACTTTCGTGGTGCTGATAACGGTTGTGGCGGCCGTGTTGGTGATGTAGTAAGGAGGTTCCCCGGATGGAAGAAATTACGAAAGCAGAAGCAGAAAAAATGATTTTCATGTTTCTGGGACGAGAAGTCCGGATCAAAGAAAAAGAAGAAAGTCGGATATCGTATCCGGCGCGGTATATGCGGAAATCGGAATTGCTGAAAATGCAGAATCCCCTGTTGGGGGAAACAGTGCTCGAGCGCGCCGAGAGGTACGCACCAGCGGGCGTTGTACGAAAAATTAACCCGCTGAAAAGAAACAGTCCATTAGTGTTTGATACCGTGGAGCTGGAGAAATGGAGGGTGAAACATTGAAAAAAAAGATTGTAGCAGCCGAAGTAATGCTTTGGGTGGCGGCGCTCGTGGCCATCAGCGACATCAACTGGGGCGGGTTCTTCTGGTGCTTTTCACTGATGATTCTTGGATTCCTTGCTTTTCTGGCGGTTGACGCGGAGGAGAAGCGAAAGAGAACAGAAGCGGAAAAGGCAAAAAAGAAGAAAGACAGAGTGTTCCAGATGTGGTTGAGAATATAAAAAATGCCCTCCGGAGAGACGAAGGGCATCCATAAAAAGACAACATCATCATAGCACATGAAAGGAGAAAAGGCAATGGGAATGAAAGGTTTTAAGGGATTCGAGAAAGATTTTTCCTGCGGAGGGAAACAGTGCGAGGAAAACACGACATATGAGGAGTACGGTGAGGGATGCTGCTATAAAGGCGTTATGCATTTCTACGAGGACCCGTGGGAGGTTCTGAACCATTACGACCTCGTGGATGGCAACGGAAATTTGTCTGAATTTGCGGAAGTGGAAGCATTGGGTCAGGTATGGAATGACGGAGAAAAGCGGGCAACAAATAAAATTCACGTCGGCGCAAAACTCGGACTTAAAGGGTTCTTGAAAGCGTGCATTGATTTTACACTTGAAAAAACGAATGGAACGAATCTGTCCGGTGACTCCGCGAAGATCGGCTCGTCCGGTGACTACGCGCAGATCGGCTCGTCCGGTGACTCCGCGCAGATCGGCTCGTCCGGTGACTCCGCGCAGATCGGCTCGTCCGGTAACTACGCGCAGATCGGCTCGTCCGGTAACTACGCGCAGATCGGCTCGTCCGGTTACTACGCGCAGATCAACAGCACCGGAGAAGACGCTGTGATTATGTGCGCGGGCAGAAAATCAAAAGCAAAAGGCAAAAAGGGGAGCTGGATCACGCTTGCAGAATGGGTGAAAGATGAAGAAAAAGGACGCTATGTGCCGATCTGCGTAAAAACAGAGCGTGTAGACGGCGAAAAAATCAAAGAGGACGCTTATTACACGCTGAAAAACGGAGAATTTTCGGAGGTAGAAGAATGAAACATTATGAATATGCAGGAATGGACGTAAGCACAGAAAAAAGTGTAGAGGACGGCGCAAGATGCTATATCGAAGCAGTACGCCGGTATCTGGAATCTGAAAAATTCCCGCAGGTTGAGACAATCGCGGCGATTCTTGGATTGCAGAAAGTAGAAGAAAACAGAAAAGAAGGAGAAAAAGAAAATGAATGAATTAAAGATCGAAATTAGTCAGGAACCGGCTGTGATCCGGTGTAACTTTGAGGATGTGAAAGCTAAGTTGTCCGAAAAGATGGCGGAGTATCAGGGAGCGGTATTCACTGAGGAATCTAAGAGCGTGGCCAAGGCGGAACTGGCGTCTCTCCGGAAGACCAGAGAAGAAGTAGAGAAACGTCGGAAAGAAGTAAAGGCGCAGTGCCTGGTGCCTTACAACGACTTCGAGGAGAAGGTAAAAGAGCTTCTTGAAATCATCGACGAACCGATTTGCCTGATCGATAGTCAGCTGAAAGAGATGGAGGCAGAGCGCATCCGCAAGCGTCATGGGGATGTTGAGAAGCTGTATGCAGAATGCACCGGTGAATGGGCGGAGTACCTGCCACTCAAGGAGATCTATGTGAAAAAGTGGGACAACGCCACCACCAGCCTGAAACAGATCGAAAAAGAGCTTCTGGCGATGGCTGAAAAGGTTGCTTCTGAGATCGGCATTATCAGCAATACGCAGTCGGAGGTTTTGGAAGATGCGTTGCAGGTCTATCAGAAGAGCCGTGACCTTGGTGCCGCCCTTACCCTGATTAATACATACGAGGACAACAAAAAGCGGGCATTGGAGGCGGAACGCATCCGCCGCGAGCAGGAAGAGGAGCAGCGTCGGCAGGCTGAGATTGAGAGAGCACGGGAGGAAGAGCGAAAAAAAATCGAAGAAATCGCCAGAGTAAGAGAAGAGGAACGGAAAAAGGCGGAAGAAGCGCTGAAAGCTGCTACAGTGGCGGCGCAAGAACCGGAAGTACCTTTTACACTCGATGATTCTGAGGACGGCGACGATCTGCCGTTTCCGCAGCTGCAGACGGTTACCATGTGGTACAAGGTTGTTGTTACACCGGAGGAGCTGGAACAGGTGGAAATTGCTTTTAACAGCATCGGAATCTATTTTGAGAGGAGACAGGCATAATGGGAGCTGTGGAGGTTGACAGAAGCAGAGACTACCCGATGATTTACCGCTCGATTGCTGGCGTGATCGCGGATGTCGGAGCGGTCGGGAAAGACAAGGTTAATAAGCAACAGGGCTTTAAATTCCGGAGCGTTGACGACGTTTACAACGCTTTGCATCCTGCTTTGGCAAAAAACAAGGTGGTAATTGTCCCGAATATTCTGGAACGAGATGTGAAAGAAATGCAAACAAAAAACGGTTCAATGATGCATTATGTGACCTGCAAAATCAAATTCACATTTTATGCGGAAGATGGTTCCTTTGTCGAATCGACCATTGCAGGAGAAGCAATGGACACAGGAGATAAGGCAACCAATAAGGCAATGGCAATTGCTTACAAATACGCATGTTTCCAGGTGTTCTGCATTCCAACGGCGGATATGGTAGACGATCCAGATGCAGAATCTCCAGAAGCACGAAAAACAAATGAACAATCAACTGCGGATGCAGGGAAATCATTAATTAACGAGGAGATGGTACGCAGAATCAACGCTGAATTAAGCCGTACCGGTGTGAGAAAAGAACAGATTTTTGCATTATTTGGAGTCGATGCATTAGAAAAATTGAATATTCTGCAGTACAACAAAGCAATGAAAAAATTACAAAAGACACCGAATGCAGTAGAGATGCCAACGGGTGATGCATAATGCACGCTCTGGCTGAAATCGTAAAATCCGTGGAAAAAGACGGTGATACGTGGCTTGTAGTGCGGCTGCCGAAAAGCAGGCTGAAAGAAGAAATTGAAAATAAAACCATCACGAACACAGAAATGCGTTTTGACGATGGGCGGCACATCTCCAATCTGCAGCGGAAGAAAGCATACGCGACCATCCGGGATATAGCTATTGAGTTGGGCTATCTCCCGGAGGAGATGAAAGAGATTATGAAATGCAATTACATGATCGAGACCGGAGAGCCGTATTTCTCCCTTTCAGACTGTTCGATGGGGACGGCGCGGGATTTCATCACGTTTCTGATGGATTTCGTGCTTAAAGAGGGAATACCGCTCTCAGACAGCGGAATAGAGCGCGCGGATGACGTCGGGAAGTACCTGTACGCGTGCATCAAGCACAGAAAATGCGCGGTGTGCGGGAAAGATGGCGAAATCCACCACGTTGACACAATCGGCATGGGAAATGACCGGCGGCGGGTGGATGATTCTGGATACCGGAAAATCTGCCTGTGCAGGACGCACCACACGATCGCGCATCAACGCGGAATGCCGAGCTTCGAAAAAATGTATCACGTATACGGAATTGTTGTAGATGATAACCCGGATGGGAAGTCATAGAGTCCAGCATGGAACTGTCAACAGAGTATCTCAAAACGGTTCATGTTTTATATGTCACGACAAAAAAGGCGGCTGGCTGGAGCCGCCGGAAAGGGGCAGAAATGCCGATTAACAGCAAACAGAAAGGGAAACGCTTCGAGTTGGAGCTTTCCAGAAAGTTCCGGGAGTATGGCTACACGGAGTCCCGCCGGACCGCGCAATACTGCGGGAACACCGGGGACGCATCCGATGTTGTAGGCCTCCCGGGAATCCACGTGGAAGCGAAACATCAAGAGCGAATGCAGCTCTATGATTGGATGGATCAGGCGAAACACGACGCGAAAGAAAGCGGAAAAGACGTTTTGCCCGCAGTATTCCACAAAAGAAACAATCATAAGATCCTGGTCACGATGGAACTCGACGATTGGATGACAATATTCCGCGAATACGAAGCGGGAATGAGTCTGAAAGAAGGTGCGGACGATGGGCGAGGTTAAGTGGGTTAAGATGTCGATAGACATGTTCGATAATCGAAAGATCAAGTATCTGCGCGGCCTGCCGGAGGGAAACAACATCGTTCTTATCTGGGTCATGCTGCTGACGCTGGCCGGACGGTGCAATTCCAATGGCTATATTTTCCTTACCGAAAACATCCCGTACACTCCGGCGATGCTCGCAAATGAGCTTGGATTCCCAGAAAGTACCATTCTGGTAGCCATGAAAGCGCTGGAAAGTATGGGAATGATAAGCCGAAACGAGGAAAACACGCTTCTGATCCCTGGATGGGAAGAACATCAGAACGTAGCCGCGTTGGAACAGATCCGGGCGAGCAACCGGAAGCGGCAGGCGCGGTACAGGGAACAGGCGAAAATAGAAGCTGTGGAGCAGGAAACACCGCCGCCGGTAGAGGAGAAGCAAGAGGAACACGAAGAACCAGAAGAGCCGAAGCCGTCGAAAAAGGCGGAGGAAACCAAAGAAGCAAAGATTCTTTTCGAGCGGTTGTGGAGCCTGTATCCGAACAAAAAAGGCAAGGGGAAGGTAAGTGATACAGCAAAGAAAAAACTGCTTAAAATCGGGCAGGAAGAGCTTGAGAGAGCAATTAAGAGGTATAAGACGGAACTGGAAAAGGAGGGCTGGAGACTGCCGCAGTACGGCAGTACCTTTTTCAATTCTGGTTACGTGGATTATCTCGACGCGAATTATGAGCCGGGAAAAAGAGAGCCGACAAAGCAGCAGAAAGAAAACAAATTCAACAATTTCAACCAGCGGGACTATGATTTCACGGCACTGGAGCGGGCATTGACAGGAGGTTAAGCATGGTATCAGTAATCAAAACAGCAATTATCTGCGCAACAGTAGCGTTTTGCTTCTTCCAGATGATGAAACGTTAAGAAAAGGACAGGGGAGGGACCTATGAGCAACAAATTGAAAAAAAAGTCGTCAACTAAGTTAAGCCCTGAGACGATGACAGCCGCAGAGGTAAGCGGGATCACAGGCGTAAAGCTCGAGATCCTGCGGAAATGGGTGGACAGGATGCAGAGAAACCTGTCCGAAGCCTACCAGAAAGAAGCACAGGAAAAGCTGCTGAAAGCAGAGGACTGCATCAGCGCGGCGAACGTCGTGTGCTCGGCACTGGCGATCTATGAGACCTGGGGGTACAAAAAGGCGCTTGACCGGTACATGGACAACTACACTGCGGCAGTACGGAAGATGAACAGTGTAGGTCTGGCTAAGATGTACGAGGAGCTACACGAAAAGACCGGCGCGACGCTGGAATTTGAGGATATGGATCTCGCAAAAGAGTTTGGCTTTGGAGGGGCGGAAGAATGAAAGAAACGAAATACTATAAAAACAATTTCCCGGATGCTCTTCTGAAAGAATGGGATAAAACGAGAAAACAGATTCTTGGAAAGGCAGGAAAAGAGAATGGAAATAATCGGAATCATTCTGTTCTGCGCGGTGATTCTCGCGTCAGCAAAACTAATACTTGACCCGCCGGATCGGAAAAAAGATCCGAAAGAGGATGAGGAGCAAATTGAATTTCTGAACGAGTGGAACAAGAAACATAAAAAATAACAAACACAAAGAAAGGAGCCAGCCTCCGGCCGGGGCAAGGGTATACCGGGCTTCTGAATGAAAAACATATGAATTTATTCGACAAGGTAAAATGCAAAGGATTTTATAAAAAATTTAACGACGGAAAATGGTTGCGACTCGACAGAAAAACTTTAACTGCTGATGCAATGGACAATAATCTTGTGAGCATGGGCAATGATGGAACTGTCGAAAAAGACGTTGAGTATATCGAAAAAACCTATTTCAAACATGTTGACAAGAATTTCATCGGAGTAATTGTTGGATATAGAGATGTTATTGTAAAAGGTTGTCTTGATGCAGAGTATCAAGAGGAATGTGATGTAGGTGTCGGAGTTATTCCGGAAGCGTTTTATGTATCCAAAAGAGCGAAAGAAACTGTAAAATGTGCTGTTGTCTACTATGCGAATAACATGAAACACTATGTCCCTTTGGAAGATATTCTGGAGGTAATTCTATGAAAAAGAATCTTATCGTTGACTGTTTTGCCGGCGGAGGCGGTGCCTCCGTTGGCATTGAGATGGCACTGGGGCGGCCGGTAGATATTGCGATCAATCACGACCCGGATGCCATCCTGATGCACAAAAACATGGTTTGAATGACCAATCTGCGGGAGTGATGTATTTTGTTCAAATTTGCGTTGCCCGGATTGCGGGCAGAAATTGGAGTGGAAGTGATAAAATGTTAATTCCGACAGTAAAAGCAAAGGAATTTGAAAAATTTGGTTTTAAAAAATGCAAAGGAATCCAGAAAGATTGCGAATGCTACTACATGTGCGTAGCAAGAGGAGTACAGATGCTTTTTGTGAGTGATGTATGTTTTGCAATAGATGGGTGGCGGAATGATGACCAAAGGATTCACAAGAATCCTAACTGCAGGTACCGAGACAAGCGAAGTAGCCTTGATATTGTATACGAACTGATTAAGGCAGGAATGCTGAAAAGCAGCTTTGAAGAGGAGAAAGAGAATGATAATTAAAAGCCAAAACAAAGATCTTGTGGTGGACACAAACGGAAATGAATTCCGTATGTTCTGCGGATCAGATGGCCGGTACGCTATTAAGACAAGAGCGGGTGTATTGGCAGTCTATAAAACCAAAAAGAAAGCAGAAAAGGTCCTTGATGAAATTGCTGAGCAAATTGGATGTTGCAAAGCGGATGAGATCATCTATGCGGGGCGAGGAATCGGCGGACTCCGTGTAACGGTATATCAAGCCCTCGCACAAGAATACGTGTATCAGATGCCAGAAGAAGAGGAGGAAGAAGATGCTGATTAGAAGCCAGGACAAGAAAACAGTAGTGAACACCGGTGATCTGACAATGTTCGTGTACAAGAAAAACGAAAATTGTCATTGCATCTGCACAGAACGGTGTGAGGAGTTGGGAAGCTACAAAACAGAGGAAAGAGCGATGGAAGTGCTGCATCTGATCGCAAAACAGAGTGCACAGTGCAAAACAGTAGAGATTCTGTGTGGGCCGGTGCATGATGGACAAACGCAAAGCATTGCTCTTTTGATGGCGGAAGAAATCGAAAAAATGTTGTATGTGGATATGCCGGATGAGTGAAGATGGGAAGAGTGAAAAGGATGAGTAGAGCATACAAATGTGACAAATGCGGCGCGCTGTATGAGCCGTATGAGGCAGAAAATATATATGATGGATTAAAGGCGACTAAAATAAGGTTTCGATGCAACACAAATGATGGAAAATATTATGATACAAATTTTTTTGACTTATGCCAGAAATGCATGAAAGAAATTTTGGAAAGCATGAACCTGGATGAAGAAGGAGAGAAAAAATCAAAATGACTAAAGAAGAACTTGTGATAGGGAACAGGTATAAGATCCGCCGCCCGTCAATCGCGGATGGCAACGTAAATTCGTATCAGTGGAGTGATGCAACTTTGGTTGACATTTCGACGCATATAGCAGTATTCAGTGTGGGAGAGTATTGCGTAACCTACAAATTCTGCCAGTTAAGAGATGAGGTAAAAGAAGCGTAACGCAGAAAGGAGCTGCACCATGAGCACTCGGAATACATTTTTGAAAGATTACGGGATTTCGAAAGAACTTGGGGATAAGATCGTATCATATTGCAGAAACGCGCACGACTACGACCAGAATCTTATCTTGCAGGCCGCACAGAAGACTTGCCCGGAGATATCGAGTGCCCTGTTCGCGAATCTGACGCTTGGAATTGGGTATGACCGAATCAGCCAGGTGCAGTACATTCCAATGCAGCGGAAAGATTTCCAGGGATACAGGCGGAAGACAATCGAGGAGCTGTATAGATTACTGCTTCTGCACGGGAAGGAGTTATGATGAAAATTGGACTTATTGATGTTGACGGTCATAACTTCCCTAATCTTCCTTTGATGAAGCTTTCTGCATATCATAAGGCAAACGGGGATCTTGTAGAATGGTATGACCCGTTGATGGCATGGAAAAAACCTTATGATTTGGTGTATATGAGTAAAGTATTCACTTTTTCACCGGACTATGCGCATCCAATTTGCGCGAATAAAATTATTAGAGGTGGAACAGGATATGATTATCCAACTGGTGGGAATCCTCTTCCTTATGAAATAGAACACATTTATCCGGATTATTCATTATATCATGAATGCAAAGATACGGCATATGGGTTTTTGACAAGAGGTTGTCCGAGAGGATGCAAGTTTTGCATAGTAGGAGAAAAAGAGGGAAAATGCTCAAGGAAAGTTGCAAATTTAAATGAATTTTGGAACGGACAAAGAAATATAGTATTACTTGATCCAAATATGTTTGCGTGCCAGGAATGGCGTAACTTAAGTGAACAGCTTATCAAAAGCAAAGCGTATATAGATTTTTCACAAGGATGCGATATTCGCATAATGTCCGAGGAAAAAGCAGAGTATGTAAAGAATATGAAAATAAAACAAATACACTTTGCGTGGGACAGATATGAAGACAAGGAAAAAATAATCCCCAAATTTGAGATGTTTAAAGCAAAAACGGGGTGGGACTATCACAAAATGACAGTGTACGTCCTCTGCGGGTTTGACAGCACAGTAGAACAAGATTTAGATAGAATCTATACGCTTCGAGATATAGGATATCGACCTTATGTAATGATATATGATAAGCAAAAATTAAGAAGCGGCGATACACTAAAGAAAATGCAAAGATGGGTCAATTCTGTCTACACGTTCATGAAGGTAAAAAGGTTTGAGGACTATAGCGGATAAGGAAGAAGAAAAATCATGAAGATTGGAAACAAAAATGTTGCAGAAATCCAGATATTGAATAGAGACAATGATCTGATCGTAAGCATGGTTGATGAAAACGTAATTATTGAGAAAGATTATAAGGTGGTTTTAAGACTGGAAGGAGAAGAAAAAACAGAAACATATCCAGAAGAGTAACAAAAAGGGTACAACGAAAAGCCCCCATACCAGTACACTAAGAATAGAAGTGTATTAGTATGGGGGTGATTTTTATGCCTACAAACAAGACTTATGACAATCTCGAGAAAATGATCTTCTCCGGCGTGGGAGAATACGGAATCCCCGAAATTATGCCAGAACAGTACAAGAAGTGCGAGTGGATCGGATTCAATTACGCTGCGAGCACTGCGAGGCGAGCCGGGAAGGGCGTGCATTTCTTCCTGGATGACTACCAGTTCGAACGGGTATGGAACAACCCGGACAGGTATATTGAGGTACTGAGAGACTATGACTACGTGCTTTCACCGGATTTCAGCATGTACACGGACTTTCCGAAAGCCATGCAGATTTACAACCATTACAGAAAACACTGGTGCGCGGCATATATGCAAATGAATGGACTGCGTGTAATACCTACGATCGCATGGAGCGATGAAAGCTCGTTCGAGTGGTGCTTTGATGGCGAGCCGGTGGGAAGCGTGGTGGCAGTATCCAGTGTGGGAACGCAGAACAGCAAGGCGAAAAAGGCGGCATTCCTGCGTGGATATGAAGAAATGATGAAACGATTATCACCGGAGCATGTGATCTTCTTCGGGAAAGTTCCGGAAGAACTGGAAGGGGACGTGGAAAAGGTCGCAGCATTCCAGGAGAGATACAAGAAGGAGGGAACCTAGATGGGGGGACGAGGGGGGCAAGCGGCATAGGCAAGAAAAGCCAATCCGCGTTGGACCCGAAAGCGAAAGAGCAGACGATCACGACATTCTACCGCCGGAATTCTATCTATGGTCCACACTATAGAGATGATGTGTATGAAGCGGTAGAACAAAAGAACGAAAAAGGCGGAATAGAGATTTTAAAAGCCTATGGAACGTTCGATAACAGCAACCAGAAAGCGAACACAAAAGATGTGACGTATAAAATTCAACATGGTATTGTGAGCTACGATGATTCAAGGGGAATTGAAAGTTACGGTATCAGATGGGACAAGGTAAGCAGCGTATCGGGACAAACTTACAACATACGAAGCATGTTAAAAGAAAAAGGCTTTCGGTGGGACGGAAAGACGAAGAGCTGGGTAAAGAAAGACTGATCGATAGGACGGGGAGGATATTATGGCAAACCTAAACGCGATCATTAAAAAATTGCAACGCGCGCTGGTGAAGAATGGGCAAATCGTGAAGATAGGGACAACACAGTTCTATTCGAAGGAGCAACAGAGAATGATAACCATGTATATACTCTCAACCCCTGTTGATTTCCTCGGGAAAGCTGGCGTGTGGAAACAAATGGACTATCAGATCATCAGGACAGCATCACAGCTTGACTTGCTGAACTGTCTGGTAGATATGTGGAGGGCACTGCAAGAATGGCAATAGACAGAGGTGATTAGATGAGCGTAACGAAAAAACAAAAAGATTTCTGCCATGAGCTGATGGAATGCGGAAACAAGGCGGAAGCGGCAAGAAAAGCGGGGTATTCTGAGAAGACAGCGCCGCAAATGGCAAGTGAGAACTTAAAAAAGCCGAATGTCAGAGAGTATTTACGCCATCTGGAGGAGCAAGTGGAGAGCGAAAAGGTCGCTACTATCAAGGAAATACAGGAATTTTACACTTCGGTTATGAGAGGTGAAATAAAGGATCAGTTTGGACTTGAAGTGTCGATTGATACTAGGATGGCGGCAGGCCGGGAGCTTATGAAACGAATTGAACTGACGGAGAAAACGAAAGCAAACGGCGAGGGTATCACGATTATCAACAACATTCCGCGCCCGGAGGGAAAGAATGGAAAGCAGCGTAAACGCAGTAAATCTAACTGACATCATAGCGCCTGCATTCTATTCTGTGCATTGGGATATTCTGGACGGAAACCACACCTATTATGATCTGTACGGCGGGCGTGGATCCGCAAAGTCATCATTCGTAGGTGCTGAGATTCCGTTTGGGATGATGATGGATGCGGAAAAAGGAGAGCACACAAACGCTGTAATATTCCGAAAAGTTGGAAATACACTGCGAGAGTCGGTATTTGAGCAGATTGCATGGGGAATTGATGCGCTCGGTGCAAATGATCTCTGGTCTGCGAGTGTAAGTCCTATGCAGTACACTTATAAGCCGACCGGACAGAAGATTATCTTTCGCGGGCTGGATAAGGCAAAGAAAACGAAATCAATCAAGGCAAGCCGCGGATGGTTTAAATATCTGTGGTTTGAGGAACTTGACGAGTTCGCCGGAATCGAAGAAATCAGAACCGTACAACAGTCCGTGCTGCGTGGTGGCGATAAGTTCGTTGTGTTCAAGACGTTCAACCCGCCGATCAGCCGGAGCAACTGGGCGAATGTATACGTTGAAGAGCCACGAGACGACAGTTACAGGCACAAGAGCGACTACACAAGCGTTCCTGTTGAATGGCTTGGACAGCAGTTCATCGACGATGCAGAACACCTTAAAAAGACCAATGAGCGCGCGTATAAGCATGAGTATCTCGGTATTCCGGTTGGACTTGGAACGAATATATTTGAGCTTCTTGAGATCCGAACCATTACGGACGAGGAAATACAGAAATTCCAGTCTATCTACCAGGGACAAGACTGGGGTTGGTATCCGGATCCGAAAGCATTTATTCGGGCGGCTTATGTGCCTAGTCAAGAAAAAGTGTATCTGCTTGACGAACTGGGCGGATGTAAGATCAGAAATGCCGCCATGGCGAAGCAGATCAAAGATAAGAGCTATGATGATTATTCTATATACTGTGGTGTAGACGAAGAGGAAAGCATAGTAGACTTCCGAGATGCAGGACTTCCGGCCAGAAGAGCGCTTGTTACTCCGGGCAGCCGAAAATATACTTTCGAATGGCTCCAGTGCAGAACGCTTGTTATTGATCCGGCACGGACACCACGAGCATACAAAGAAATCATCAATTACGAACATGAAATTGATGCAAACGGAGAAGTGATAGCAGATTATCCAGACGGTGATGATCATTGGATAGATTCTCTCAGGTATGCTACGTCTCCAATATCAATGCGCAGGGGGTATAGTGCATAATGTGCGAATTTTGCGATGAGCTGAAAAACTGGAAAACATTAGAAAGATTCGATCAGCGTGCACGGTACGTCTATAAGTGTAAGCTGATACGCAAGACGATGGTCGAGACAAGAGCGGCGGGGAGCATCGAGGGAACGCCGCATAACGTCAATTATTGCCCGATGTGCGGCAGAAAAGTGACAGAGGGCTAGGAATGGGACTGATAACAACTATTAAGAGGTGGCTAAGCATGTTTTTTCGAAGCGAAGCGGAGCAGGCGTTTAACGTTGATACGATCGAATCGCCGGTAATGGATACGGTCATAAAAAAGTGCGCGGCTGTTTATTCCGGAGAACCGCCGTGGAAAGATGTAAAAAACGGCATCCGAACAATCAATTTTGCAAAATCGTTAAGCTCCGAAACAGCTCGGCTTGCGACATTAGCAATCAAAATCACAATCGAGGGATCAGCACGGGCGGAATGGCTGCAGCAACAGACGGATGCAGTGTTTTTTAGTATCCGCAAATGGGTGGAATATGGCTGTGCGTATGGCACGGTAGTCATCAAGCCGAACGGGAAGACGTTGGATGTATTCACGCCGGATGAAGTGCTTATAACCGATTATGACAACCAGAATATCACCGGAATGATATTCAAAGATACGTACACGCAAGGAAAATGGTACTACACGCGGCTGGAATATCACCGATTTGCAGAAGAGAAGCAGGGCGAGGAAACAGTACGCCCTTACTATATTTCCAACCGGGCGTATCGGTCGAAATCTCCCGATTCAATCGGCGATCCGGTGGCGCTGAAAGATACGAAATGGTCTGAGCTTATGGCAGACTCCCCGCCGATTCTGAAAGCGAACGGAGAAAGCCTGGATGGCCCGATGTTTGGCGTGTTCGTGACACCGCAGGCGAATAACGTAGATAAGTCTACGCCACTCGGCCTGCCGGTATATGCCGAAGCTCTGGAAGAACTGAAAGACCTTGATATCGCGTACTCGCGCATGACCGGAGAAATCAATGACAGTGAACGAATCGTTCTGGCAGATGATCGGTTATTGTCTCCGGCTGGCACGCCGGTTAATAAGGTGAACCCGGGAGCTGCCGCAACAAAGAACTTGCCGAAGTACGTTCGAAACGTCTACGGCGATGGGCCGGATTCTTTCTACCAGGAAATCAACCCGACACTCAACACAGAAGTGAGGGTTAAGGGAATCAATGCGTTATTGTCGCAGATCGGCTATAAGGCTGGATTCTCCAACGGCTATTTCGTGTTCGACCAAAAAACCGGTATGGTAACAGCAACTCAGGTTGAATCCGATGACCGGCGGACGATCCAATACATCAAGGATGTTCGGGATCAGCTCGAGAAGTGCATGGATGCCGTCTATTACGCGCTGAGCGTCTATGCGGATCTGTACGGCGAGAGTCCGGCGGGAGAGTACGAAGTAACGTATGATTTCGGTGATATTACGTACAACCGCGAGGAGGACCGCGCACGCTGGTGGAATTACGTTAATGCCGGAAAAGTACCGGCGTGGATGTATTTCGTCAAGTTCGAGGGATTCTCGGAGGAAGACGCAAAGGCAATGGTCGAAGAAGCCACTCCGAAAGAGGATGAGCTTTTTGACAGCAAATATAAGGAGGAATGATAACATGGATATGAGTGGAGTAGCAACAGTAGTATGCATCACAGTAGTCTGCTATCTGGTAGGCATGGTGATGAAAGCAACGGATATTAGCAACAAGTGGATTCCGTGCGCAGTAGGATTGGCGGGAGCGGTGCTTGGCGTTGTTGGTATGTACACAATCCCGGACTTTCCGGCGCATGACGTGCTTAATGCGGTAGCAGTCGGCATTGTCAGCGGATTAGCAAGCACCGGAGCAAACCAGATCATCAAACAGGCACAGAAAGAGGAATAAGACATGCTTACCCCGGAGTATCTGCAGCACGCGGCAGAGGGCGCAGAAGCCATCACAGAGGATTTACACAACCGGATCATGCGGAAGATCGTCAAGGCGATTTTAACACGCATGGAACGCGGCGAAAACTACATGCTGACGGCGGCGGACAAGTGGAGAATCGAAGCACTGCAGGAAGCTGGCTATCTGCTGGAAGATATCCAGAAAGAGATAGCAAAGGCGACCAATCAGCAGCTATCAGAGATCAAATCAGCCTGCGTTGACGCGGGAATACAGACGCTCAAGTGGGACGACGCGGTATATAAGGCGGCTGGGCTGGTACCTACGCCGCTTCTTCTTTCCCCCACACTGATGCGCGTACTGGAAAGAGACTATAAGGCGACCGCGGGCACATGGCGGAACTTCACCCGGACGACCGCAGAAGAAGCGCAGAGACTTTTTATCAACGAGCTTGACAGCGCCTATCACAGGGTTCTGAGCGGCGGAGAGTCTTACGGCGCTGTGGTGGCTGATCTGATCGAGAAAGTGTCCGAGGAGGGGCTGACAGTCAAGTACCCGACAGGATACCGGCAGAGCCTTGAATCTGCGACCATGACCATCGTACGCACCGGTATAGCGCAGGCGGCGTGCGATGTATCAGAAACGCGGATGGAGGAGATGGACTGGGATATTATTCTTGTTTCTGCTCATGTAGGCGCACGAACGGGAGACGGCGGGCAGAACCCGGGAAATCATCTTTGGTGGCAAGGACGATTCTATTCCCGAACCGGAAAAAACAAGAAATACCCGAATTTCTACGAGGTGACCGGATACGGCACCGGCGAGGGACTGGGCGGCTGGAATTGCCGTCATAGTTTCGGATCGGGAGACGGAAAGAACAACCCATTTGACGCTAAGAACATCTCATACGCAGATAATCGTAAGGTTGAAGAAGCACAGAAGCGGCAACGATTGTTGGAGCGCAGAATACGAAACAGCAAAAGGCAAATTCAAACTTTGCAATATGCTATAGACAACGCAAGCGATGACGAGACGAAAAGCAAATTGCAAAGTAGAACAGAGCAAAAAGCTAATTTGCTTAGTAAGCAAAATAAAGCATATCGCAAGTTTTGCGAAGACAACAACCTGCGCCCTTATGATGAGCGATTGAAAATAGCCCATTGGGACCGAAAACAGGCAGCAAGAGCCGCAGCGGATGCACGGCGATATCAAAAACGCAAAAAGGAAAAAGCAGATGATTGAGACGATTAATCAAATCATGATTCTCTGCGGCTGGATAACTACAGTAGGTGGCGCGATTGTGGTTCTGACCGGAGCATGGAAGAAATTCAAAAAGCCAGAGAGGGATCTGGAAAAGAGGATGCAGACGATGGAGGAGGATATCAAGGATATCAAGTCAAAACTTGAGAAAGATTATACCTCTATCCGCACCCAACGAGATGATATGAATCTGATAATGAGGAGCATGTTCAATCTGATCGAAAATAAGATTACAGGGAACAACATCGAGGGCTTAAAAAAAACGAGGGAAGAACTTGTAAATGCGATGACCGACAAGAAAAATTAAGAGGGCTTATCTTGAAAGTGTATGAATTCACAGTACCGGAGCTGGAATATTTTCGCACGTATTGTAATTTTACGCGTGACGAACGTACACTTTTTGATTATCGGAGTAGGAATATTCCGCTCGAAAAGTGTGCGGAACTAATGAACATTTCTGTTTCTACTGTAAAACGGATCAGCAGAAACGTAAACACCAAAATCATTAAAGTATGTTGATTGATACTTTTTTAAGCATTTCATGGGACTTTGACGAACTGTCAGAGTCCTTTTTTTGCGCCTAAAATATGAGTAGAAAGAGAACGGAGGGATGAATATGTATCCGTATATTGACCCGCAGGCATTTGCGAACGAACAGGCAATGCTTCAGCAGAGAATCAATCAGTTGGAACAGGCGAGAAACCAGCAGATGAGCATGTATGCACCACAGAGTCAGCAACAGCCGCAGGCACCGACCAGCAACGTGAATTGGATACAGGTTGCGGGCATCGAGGGCGCAAGAAATCAGATTGTCCAGCCTGGACATACTGCTTGGATGATGGATAACAACAGCCCTGTGTTCTACGTTAAGTCTGTGGACGGAATGGGAAGCGCGACTTTCAAGGTATTTCAGTTCGCCGAGATCTCGCCGGAAGCCCTAAACCCGGCACAGAGCCAGTCGAAAGAAGAAAGACAAGAATACGTTACGCGGCAGGAATTTGACGCTCTGCTGACGCGATTAGGCGAAAAGCCGGAGAATAAGGAGGAACCCGTATGAATCCATTAATGAGCATGATAGGCAATATGGGCGGCGGTAACAACCCGATGGGCGCGATGATGCAGGCTATACAGATGGTCAATAAGCTCAAACAGGCGGGCAACCCGCAGGCCGCAGTAGAACAGATGGCGCAGACAAACCCGAATGTTAAAAAGGCTATGGATATGTGCAAGGGAAAGAACCCGAAGCAGGTATTCGAGGAAATGTGCAGACAGAACGGGATGGACCCGGGGCAGTTCTCCGGGCTGATGAAATAAGATATTAGGGCGGTGCACAGCCTTAATAAATAGAAGGATAAGGAGAAATAACCATGACAGATGGAACAATGGGACTTAGCGCGGCTGATGTAGCAGCCGTAACGAGAAACAATGACGATGACTGGGGCGGTGGCTGCTGGTGGATCTGGATTATTCTGCTGGCATTTCTGTTCCCGATGATGGGCGGATGGAACCGTGGCGGCGTTGAGACTGGCGTGCAGGACAATTTCATTTCTGATGAATTTGTCAAACGTGACATTTTCAATACCAATCAGAACGTTTCCAACACAGCTTGCCAGACGCAGAGAGACGTACTGGAAAACCGGTATACCAATCAGCTCGGCTTACAGCAGGTGCAGGCGGCACAGCAGAATTGTTGCTGTGAAACACAGAAAGAGATCCTGCAGAGCCGATATGATGCGGCACTCATGGCACAGAATATGCAGGCTCAGATGGCACAGTGTTGCTGTGACATCAAAGAGAGCATTCTGGCCGACGGAAACGCAACCAGACAGATGATGCAGGAAAACACCATCCAGGCACTCAGGGATAAGCTGTCAGACCGTGACCGCGATCTGCAGAACGCGTACAATCAGATTTCACAGGTTTCGCAGACCCGTACAATCATTGATGCGGTACGCCCGACACCTACACCGGCTTATCTTACATGTTCCCCGTATTTCGCGTACAACATGACCGGATACGGCGGATGTTGCGGAAATGGCGGTAACGTGCTGTGATGAGCACAAGCGAGCTGTCCGCGCTCGATCTTCTGAACCTGTTCGGTGTATTCCTGCAGGCGATGAATTATCAGAGCGACCTATCGCAGGCGAGCAATGCGGATATCGCAAAACACCTGCAGGAACAGGACAGAAAGTACCTTGACCGGATCATCGAAAATCAAAATAAAATAATCAGCATGTTGGAAGATTCCAAATCTACGAAACAGTAGTTGTGCAAAATTGCAGGGGTAGGCGTGGAGCTTGCCCCTGTTTCATTTCAAAAAGGAGAGAAATTATGTTAAATGTAATTGCAAAAGCAGAACAGACAGTAGCAGCAGGACAGAATATTGTATTCACCAATACCCGCGTAAAATCCCGTCGTTGTGGATGCTCCAGCGGATGGCTGAACCACATCGAGGGAAGCGGAATTTTCACAATCACGAACCGGACGAACCTTCCTATCGCGGTAGAATTACAGTTCAACGGAAACGTAACAGCGGCGGCAGCGGGCGCGACCGTGCTTACGCTGAAATTGAACGGAGAAGCGGTTGGAGGAACAGAGATGGATTATACCGTAGTTACTGCGAACACTTATCAGAACGTGAGCGCAGACACACTGATCCCTGTGCCGGCGGGAACGAGCCTTACTGTGTCAGTCGGAAATATTTCTGCAACCGAAGTTCTCGTAAAAGACGCGAACCTCATCATCAAAAAAGTTGCGTAGGGGGTGACGAATCATGATTACTTTCCGAAGCAAAACAGACGTAACAGATGCGGATGCTATCTTTTCGGAAATCAACAGCCGCTTCATCGCGGCTATCATGATGCACGATCAGCTCGCGGACTATTTCGATTTTCTCGGATTGAAGGGATATAAGCGGCTCCATGAGTACCAGCACCTCGCGGAAAGCATCGAAAGAAGAAAAATATGCAAATATCGCATCGAAAGACACGGAAAACTGATTCAAAATGCGTTTTCTGGTGAAGTGAAGATGATTCCGGATAGCTGGTACTCCGCGAAAAGCATATCTGTCGGAAAAGGAACTAAGCAGAAAGCTGTAGAAGATGGATTCTTAGCATATCGGGAATGGGAAGAGGAAACAAAAGAGGTGTATCAGATCTATGCCGCCGCGCTCCTTGAGAAAGGTAACGTGGAAGATTTCACGCTTGTAACTTCTCTGGTGGACGACGTAAGTAATGAGCTGAAAGAAATCGACAAGATTATTCTGGACCTGATCTCAACCGGCTATGATATGGTCCATATCACAGAATCGCAAAAAGAGTTGCACAAGAAATACAAGAAACGCATGAAAGAAATTGAGGTGGAATGATGGGAAACGTGAAAGAAGTGCTGGAAAAGCAGTTGGAAAGAGAAAAAGAATCTGCGATGCAGAAACTCACGACAGATAACCTTGACGCAATGTTCAAAATCACAACCACACTGTGCAATATGCGGAAAATGGAGTGTGAGAGCATTCCATCGGTCATGATGGATGCATCAGAGACACTGATTAAGAAGTACAGCAACGGAAAATATGATAAGAATATTGATGCATTGTATGACGAATACATTGCGGCAAAAATGGCGTACCAGGAACACGGAGACGCGGCGCACAAAGATAAGCTTATGGATTCCGTCGGCCGCCTGATGGTTGAGGTGTTCGATATGCTGCAGGCGATGATTCTTGATGCGGATTTTCGCGACGAAAGACAGGCTATCATGCAGCAGATTCGAAAACTTGCTGATTCGTGATGACAAGATGGGTACAACGAAAAACATTGAATGTAGTACGATAGGAGCGTGAAAAGAAGTTGGGATGGGCTTGTAAGTCATTTTGATGTTCAATTCACCTCCTTTCGACGTTCTAGGGGATCCTGTTAAGAGCCTGCACAAGGCTCGGAACGTGTCTGAAATATGCCGCGTTTTCCGTTCCTCAAGCCTTTCTGAAAACGCGGCGTGTTTCTTATTATTTTATGAATTACACAATTGGGAAACAGTAATGGAAAACTGGCATCATCCCCCTTGATTCTGCCATAAGATGCTGGATCTTTGGACTGCTTGATAGGTTCGAATCCTATTTTCCCATTACCCCGGCAGAGGTTGATCTGCCTTAATCCATTACTGCCGACGGGCAGTTAAAAACAACGTTTAGGAGGATAGAAAATGCAGAACTACGAAGCAATTCTTTCAGAACTCGAAATCGAGATTCCGGAAGACAAAAAAGCAGATCTGAAAAAGAAGATGGAAGAAAACTATCGGACCAAATCAGATTATGACAAGGTAGTTACAAAGCGTGATGAGTACAAGAACTCGCTGGACGATGTGCAGAAAGAGCTGGAGGGATTCAAAGACGTGAACGTCGAAGAATTACAGACGAAAGTTACAACCCTCACCACACAGCTCAACGAAGAGAAAGCTGGACGGGCAGCAGATGCCAGAAAGGCAGAAGTCGAAAAACAGGTAAATGATTTCTTGACGGCTACAGACGAAAAGGGAGCGAAGAAATACGAGTTTTTGAACGATATTACTGCCGACTACTACCGCGCAGAGCTTGCAAAAGCGCTGGATGCTGATTCTGCAAAAGGAAAGTCCATTTCGGATATCTTCACAGAGATGATTACCGACAAGGACGGAAAACAGAAAGCAGGGATTTTCACGGATGCCGGAGCCGAAAAGGCAAAGAGCAATGCAGCCAAGTTCACACAGCCTACAACCGGCGGCAATGGAGGCGAGATTACGAAAGAAACTTTCCGCAAAATGAATCTTGATGAAAGACTCAAATTAAGAGAAGAAGATCCCGAGCTGTACGAAGCACTCTCGAAATAACACCGTTATCACGCGATAACGCTTGACCGCAAAAAGTTACGCGGTAGAAAGGAAACACAATGCCAAGAACTGGTACTTTTGGCGGCTTTTCATTTGATCCGGAGGTGTTCTCCGACTACATGAGCGAGCAGCCGACCTGGAATGACCGAATCTTAGCGTCTGGAATCCTTGTACAGGATCAGACGATCATGGATCTGATCGGAACAAAAGGAAACGTTGCAACACTTCCGTTCTATGTTCCGATTGATGAGGATGAATCTCACGCGCTCAACAATGATGGTGAAACCGACAACACCCCGACAGAGATCAGTGGAAAGAAACAGACTTGTATGCTGACCCAGCGTATGAAAGCATGGAAATCCCAGGATTTCACAAAAGAGCTGACCGGCGCTGACCCGATGACGCACGTTGCGAATTCAGTTGCTGGATTCTATCGGCAGGTAAGAACCCGTGATCTCATGACTATTGTTGATGCAGTTCTTTCACTGGACGGTATGAAAGATCATGTTACGGATCTTTCGGCGACGGCATCTTCTGGGGTTACAACCGTAACCGATGCAAACAAAATCAATGATACAACACTGATTTTCGCGCAGCAGAAAGCAGTTGGAGACGCAGACGAGAACATGGGTCTGCTGGTCCTTAACTCTTACATCTACGCTCGTTACAAGGCTATGGGGCTGGTTGATTACAACAAGTACACTATCACCAATGCTATCGAGCGAGATGTTGAGCTTCCGACGATCGGCGGATTCATTCCAGTTGTATCTGATCGTTTCACGGTAGACACATCTACAGACGTTCCGATCTATAAGAGCTATATGATCGGATCTGGAACGGTGCTCACCTGCGATAAAACCAACTACGAGGACCCGTACTATGCAGACTACGATCCGGAAACCAAAGCCGGTATTCGTAAGTTGTACACAAAACAGGGCTACGTGCTGCATCCGAACGGATTCTCAATCAATGCAAACAGAATCACAAAAGAATCCCCGACCAATGCGGAACTCGGAGCAAAAGCGAACTGGTCACTTGCATTCAATCACAAAAACATCCGTATGGGACTGATTAAGTCCAACGGTTGACGGAGGTATCTGGCATGGCTTATGCAGATTATGAATTTTACACAACTTCATATTTCGGCGATACCGTGCCAGAATCCGACTTTCCGCGGTACGCCGAGCGGGCAAGTGATCGAATTGATGTTTTGACATTCGACCGGCTTGCAGACGGGCTGCCGGAAAACGAACGGGCACAGAAAAAGATCAAGAAAGCGGTCTGTACACTGGCGGATGCGCTTTTTCAGATCGACACCGTAAAAAATGCTGCGATGGAAACAGTAGGAACCGTAAAGAGAGAAGATGGAACGGTCATCAATAAGGCCGTTTCTTCGATTTCTTCCGGCAGTGAAAGCATCTCCTACGTGACCGGAACTAGCGGTACAAATTCTAGCGTCTACGGACAAGCGGCGATGGACAAAAAGGTAGAAAACGTGCTCGTGACACAGATTATTCTCGAAAATCTACAGGGCGTTATGACGGATGACGGCGTTCCGGTCCTGTATGCAGGAGTGAGGTTGTGATATGGGCGGAAGAGGTAGCAACAGTGGAATGATGAAAACTGTAAACGGTAAGACGGTAAAACGCTTCAATACCCCCCCTAAAGGCTGGAAACCCGTAGAAAATGCTCTTACGAATCCCAAAGGCTATACGTGGTACTCAAATGGAAAATCACGTTTTAGCGGTCAATATGAAACGGCTCTCGTGAAGAATAAGAAGTAGGTGGAAACATGTATGACGAAACCATAACTCTTTTCAACAGGTACGAAGATCAAACCGGGAATGTATTCTGGTATCCGACTGTGTTGCAGCATGTGGATCTTATCACGGACAAGGTCGCAAATATTGTCCGAACCGGCATTGACAGCGCCGATACGGCCAGCCTGCACGTGGCATATACGCCAGATAACGGCACTATTATGGTGCAGGGAAAGAAGTGGTTATCACCGAAAGCCTGGAAAGCTCAGACGAATGAAGAACTCCCGGGAACAATCACTTTTGCTAACGAAGATTTTTTCGTGCTCGGCGATTACTGCGTCAAGAAAGAACAGGCTTATCTTATCGACCATAACGGAGTATACGTGCAGGATCACGAGAAAAGGCCGATTGCCACAATTGTTGAACGGCAGATGTACGGCGTGGTGAAAGACGCGGAATACACAAGCAGAGTAGACCGCGGATTCTATGACTACATGAATAAAAAATACGATAATGTGTTTTCCATCAGCAATGTAGGCGGTCCGTACAGGCTTATTCCTCATTTTGAAATAGGGGGAAAATAATGAGCAATACGAAACATTTCCCCAGTTTTTCGGTCGTGAATGGACATGTTAAGGTACAGGTAGACCTTACGAGGTTCGACAAGCAGTTCCAGGAAGCGCAGTTCTGGCTTGATGGACAGGTTATGAATGATATGATCCCGTACATGCCTTTTCGTGACGGAATCATGGTGGATGCAACCAGAGTGCGCAGTGCATCCATGCAGGGAACTGGAAAGGTATGCGCAGGCGCTCCACCGTATGGACGGTTCCTGTACGAGGGAAAACTTATGGTTGATCCGGAGACGCGTTCAGCGTGGGCGAGACCTGGCGCAAAAAAAGTTGTTACTGATACACCACTAAAATTCGATAGAACCGCGCATCCGTCTGCTACGGATCACTGGTTTGATGCCGCAAAAGCGGCACACGGCAAAGAATGGGTGAAGGGAGTGAAGAAACGTGCCGGAGGAGGTTAAAAAACCTGTTACATACGATGTGGACGGATACGACATCGTAACGAAAGCGCTGGAAACAGTTCTGAACACTTTCCCCGGACTTCAGCCGACCGAAAAGATCAAGTTTTCTTCGCTCAAAGAGGATGAAGGGATTGCATTCTATCCAGTGAGTGGAGCTGTGGTTGCTTCTGAAAAGAAATACATCACAGGAATTGTGGATCAGCTTTGCAACTATCCGTTTTACATCGTGTATCGTTCAGCACCTACAACGCCGGGAATTAAGACAGAAATCAAAGAATTTCTTGACACTCTCGGAAAATGGCTGGAAAAACAGCCTGTGCAGGTGGATGGGAAAGAATATCATCTGGAATCTTACCCGACACTTACAGAAGGAAGAGTTATTGAATCTATAACCCGCCTTACGCCATCTTATCTTGATACGGTGGCAGAAAACAAAGTGGAGGACTGGGTTGTCAGCATGTCATTAAAATATCGAAAGAAATTCAAAAAATAATCATACCGGCACCGATTCGGCAGCCGCTGACCGCGAAAAGTTACGCGGTAGAAAGGAAAAAACATGTCTAAACTTGAGCGTGAAGCAATGGCCACTTACCTCGATTCGACATTCAAGAGAGTCGTGGCATCCGCAAGCTGGGTGCTGGTAGGTGACGACATCGAGGATATGTCCGTAGAGCTTAACCCGGACACCGAAACAACCAAAAATATTCTCGGCCAGACCAAAACGAGAGACAACGGATATGAGCCGTCTATGGACGCTGATCCGTTCTATGCTGACCCGGATAACAAACTGTATCCGGTACTGCGAGATATCGCCCTTGAACGTAAAAAAGGCGATGCCTGTAAAACCCTTATGCTGGAAGTCATCGTGGAGGACACAGCGGCGACCAATCATCTTGCGTACGTGCGTGAGGTCATCGTAAAACCGCAGTCTTACGGCGGCGATACTGCAGGCCTTAATATCCCGTTTGCCGTTTCCGAGGATGGCAAATTCACCAAAGGATACGTAAGCGCAGCTTCTCTTAAAACCGGAACTCCGGAATTTAATGAGGGCGCAGCGCCAGCTTCCGATAAAAGCACATCCCTGGCGTAAGATCACACACGAATAGAAAGGAGCTTTTAGATGAGCAATAAACTGGTAAAACCGCAGAGTAACGACATCATTATTGATGATGGCTTAAAAACTTATTATATCAAAAATAAGCAGGGCCATGTATACGGGAAATTTGATTTTCGACCGTCCGACACCAATCTTATCTCGCGATATGATGAGGTTGTAGAGCATCTGAACAGCTTTTCAGCGCCTGAAAACGAACCGGCGGACATCAAAAAGGTTGAAAACATGGTTGCTGATGAGCTTTCCTATCTGATCGGATCGGATTCAAAAGAATCATTTTTCAGCATCTTAGGCCCGTTCTCTCCGCTTGCTTCTGGAAAACTGTTTTTCGAAGAAGTTGTTGACGCTATCGGCCGCGTGATCGAAACTGAGACCGAACACAGGGCGAAAAAAGTTCGAACACGTATGAATAAGTACGTTACAAAATATCGTAAATAATGGACGCGTGGAGCCTTCCGACATCGCTCAACGTTGCAGGAAAAGAATATCCAATACGCTCAGATTATCGAGTGGTATTGGATATTTTGCAATGTATGAACGATCCCGAGATTTTCGAACCAGATATGACCGAGGACGAAAAGAGGGCGGAACAGGTCATAAGTATGTTAGCTATCCTCTATATTGATTTTGACGATATGCCACCCGGAGAATGGGAAGAAGCTGCGGAAAAAGCATGTGAATTTATTGACTGCGGTTTTTCAGAGGACACAAAGCGAAAAAGGCCAAAATTAATGGACTGGATACAGGATGCAACCATTATTATTCCGTCCATCAATAAGGTTGCCGGAAAAGATGTGCGCGGTCAGAAGTATCTGCACTGGTGGACTTTTTTTGCTTTCTACATGGAGATCGGGGAAGGCACGTTCGCAACTGTGGTAAGTATCCGAGATAAAAAAGCCAAAGGAAAGAAACTGGACAAGTGGGAACAGGAATATTACAGGGATAATAAGGCTATCATCGATCTCAAATCGGCAAGCGGCCAGAGAAGCGAAGAAGAAAAAGCAGCTCTTAGAGAGCTTTTTGGAATATCAAAATAACTGCCGGAGCATACGGAGCACCGGCACAAACCGTTAAAAGTTACACGGTAGGAAGGAAAAACGCATGGCGGGACAGGCTGACGGCTATATCATCATTGATACGGAGATTGACACCAACGGCGCAAAAGCTGGCAGTAAGGAGCTGGAAGCGAATGTGCGGCAGTGTATCTCGTCTATTAATGGTCTTGGAGACAAGGCCAAAGCATCACTCAACAAACAGGCGAACGCGTTCTCGAAGCTGAACGATCAGTACAGAGAGCAGGAAAAAAGAGTCGAACAGCTCAAAGAAAAGGTTGCTGAACTCGGAAAACAGCAGATACCGACCGACGAATACAAAGAGATTCAGGCACAGATAGAGTCTGCTAAGACGCAGATGGACAAACTAATCTATGCGCAGGAAAAATTTGTGGCGCTGGGCGGAAGTGAAGACAGCAAAAAGTATAAGAGCTATCAGTATGATATTGACCAGCTCGCAAAAACAATTGAATATGCAAAAGGTGAGTTGCAGGATCTTGAAGAAACAGGAAGAGCGTTCACGTCCGCACTAGGATCAGAAACTCCAACCCAGCAGTACGCACAGCTTGAGTCAGAACTTGCGAAATTGGATGAGAAAATTTCGATTACCAAAGAAAAATGTGATGAACTTTGGTCGTCGAATGATGACGGAAGTAAGACGGCAGAAATGGGAGAGCTTGCGGTTGACCTTGACTTTTTACGTGACAAATACGATTCGGTCGCAAACAAAATGCGTGAGATGGAAGAAGCCGGTACTGCAACGATTAATACCGAACCTACAAAAGAAGCAGCAGCGTCGACGGAAAAACTGGCGCAGGAAGAAGAAAAGCTGGCAAATATCAATGACCGGCTGAAAACGTCATATGACGGCGTAAAAGACAGCATTGATAATTATTCGAAATCAGCAAGCAGCGCAGCAACAAAAAAAGCCGCTGGCGACGGAGAAAAGCTGGCAAATTCAAATAAAAAAGTGGCTGACAGCGGAAGGAAAGCCGCAAATTCGCTGAAAGAGACCGGAAGCGCGGCGGGAAATGCCAAAAACGGAATTATGACGTTGCTAAAATACGGTCTAGGCATCCGCTCATTATTCGTTCTTTTCAATAAGCTGAGAAGCGCGGTTGTGGCTGGAATGTCAAATTTGGCGCAGGAATCCGGCTCAACCAACTCGGCTATCTCTATGTTGTGGGGCAGCTTGGAACGGCTCAAAAACAGTCTTGCGACAGCATTTGCGCCGATTCTTACAGCGATTGCACCGATTCTGTCAAAATTCATCGACATGCTTAGCACCGCGGCAACTTACGTAAGCATGTTCTTTTCGATGCTGTCTGGTAAGAAAACATATACTCGAGCATTAGCTGTTCAGAAGGATTACGCGGCATCTCTAAGCGATACGGCATCGAGTGCGGAAGATGTAGCGGACGCAACCAACGACGCGGCAGATGCGGCAGATGCGGCCGCAGAAGCAACGGAAAAATACCTTTCTCCTCTCGATGATCTGAACAAGATGGATTCGAAAAGCGACAGCGGTTCCGGCAGCGGCGGGGGCGGCAAATCCCCGGGAGCTGGCGGCGGTGGAGGAGGAACAGGCAGTGCGCCGATGTTCACGGAAGAGCAGATCCCTAACGCTTTTCTGGATAATCTGCAGAAAGTTTTTGATTTACTGAAAAAGATTAAAGACATGTTTATGTCCGGCTTCTGGGATGGCCTTGGAGATTACAAACCGCAGCTTGCAGAGCTGAAAAAGGATCTGGCATCCATCAAAAGGAATCTTGCGGAGATCTTCACGGACCCGGAAGTAGTAGGAGCCGCAAAACGCTTTGCAGAATCTGTAATCTATAATCTCGGGGTCGTAGCCGGATCAATAGCAAGCGTAGGTCTTACACTGGCTGT
>ERZ773113.98-NODE-98-length-45247-cov-48.970946_pt1 | contig 45247 bp, 58 predicted proteins | sample MGYA00580565_ERZ773113 | MGnify/ENA primary metagenome ERZ773113 (study PRJEB29015, sample SAMEA2737827) | human gut metagenome | biome: human gut; feature: human-associated habitat; material: faeces | place: China | collected 2012 ...
TCAAACTTAAGAACCCTCCGGCCGTCAGGCCGGTCCATCTTAAGAACCCTTTTCCTCAATCCTTCTACACAACCCTCGGGCCAAAGGCCCGTCAACCCTCACACCGCAGGTGTGTCCCACATCCCTTTACGCACAATAAAAAATCCGCTAAACTGCTGTTTAGCGGATTTCATGGTGACCCAAGAGGGATTCGAACCCCCGACACCTTGATTCGTAGTCATATCGATAGCAATTCAATAAAATTTAGCAGAACTCAGAATACCGATAATTACTGACTTTTTTGTTATGGCCCCGTGTTCGTCGCAATGAATTTTGGACCCATTTGGTAGAAATTTGGTAGAAGTTTGGTAGAAACCCTTCCCTTTTTTACTTTGCTTTATGGAAAAGGTCGTCCATGGCGTCAGCGCTGGTTCGGGCCAGTTTTTCGGTGACGTGTTCATAGAGGTTCTGGGTAATTGAGACATCGCTGTGGCGGAGCTGGTGGCTTACCAGTTTTATATCAACTCCCTGGGCAAGGAGCAGGGTGGCGGCTGTGTGGCGGAGGTCGTGGACTCTGAGGTGGAGGAAGTTATTTGCTTTGAGGAGTTTCTGGAAGCAGTGGTAAATATAGCTTGGTTCGCATGGGCTGCCATCTTCGTGGCAGAGGACAAGGTCATTATCCTTGTAGCACTGGCCAAGGAGGATGCGGTTTTTGTTCTGCCAGAGTTTCATGCGGTGCAGGGCGTCGGAGACTATGGAGGGGATGCAGATGGGGGCGGCGGATGCGTCGGTTTTTACTTTATCCATTACCAGGGAGGATTTCTGTCCGTGGAAAACCTTGTAGTAGGTGCCGCCTGCAAGGATGTCGTTGTCTTTACGGCTCATGCTGTGCCGGATGTAAAGGATATTGGCGTCCAGGTCCACATCTGCTCATTCCAGGGCGCACATCTCTCCACGGCGAAGGCCGGCCAGGGCGCCAAGGCAGATGACAAGGTGGTTGATGGGGACGCTGTCTTTGGATGTGATGTCAAGAAGCTGCTGCACTTCGTCGATGGTGGCCACTTTGGCGGGGGACGGGGTGGGAGATGGTGGATCCACGGCTTCGCAGGGATTGACTGCAATCAGTTTCCATCGGACTGCTGACTTCAGTGCTACTTTCAGTACCCTGTATTCAAGCCGGATGCAGGTGTGGGACGTTCCGGCGGCCAGTTCTTCTTTGATGTACTTTTCAAGGATTTCAGGAGTGATCCGGTTCACTTTCATGTTGCCCAGGGAGCGGCATATCTTATTGGAAACATATTTATAGTTTTCATAGGTGGCGGGCTTCCGGCTTGGCGGCTTGACGCAGACATCCATCCATTGGTCGAAGAAAGCACGCAGGGTGGGGATGTCTTTTTCCGCTTTTACTTTGATAATGCCTTCGGTAGCCTTGTATTCGATATCCTTTTCAATCCGTTTCGCTTCCCTGGCGGAAGGTGTGCCGGTGGAAATCCATTTCTTTTTCCATTTATTCCCTTCTTTATAGTTCAAGACGACATACCAGATTTTACCTTTTTTCTGTAACATAAAAATCAGCTCCTTTAGTAAATTCGGGGCTGATTTGCTATAATAGTAGAGTAATCAGCCCTTGCTGGGAAATAGATTACAACCGACCGCAAAGCTTGTCAGAGCCGCCGGCCGCCAGCCTCATCCATATGGCGGTATGGGTGGGGCTATTTATTTTGGAGAATTTGGCACTCTTACTTTAGCCATTCCTTAAAATCTTTATTCCATGGTATAATAAACCATCAGGAATCGATACAAGGAAGAGGTGATTTGTATGATCAATCATATTGAAAACTATCTTGATTGGCTTCGAAAGAACATGAAAGAAGAAGTGATCAAGAAAGGACTGGTAGAAATTACTATGCCTTTTTTGGACCGTCATAATGATTATATACAAATTTACCTCCAAACCATTGCGGATGGCAGATATCGCGTCACGGACCTTGGGTATACAGTTGATGACCTGGAAATGTGCGGAGTTGATATTACTACCGGTAAAAGATATGAAATACTGAGGAGAACATTGAATGTAATGGGGGCTCAGTTTGACAATAAGTCCAAAGAGCTTTACATAGAATGCGACGGCTCCAAATTGGCAGAAGCACAGCATGCTCTTATCCAGTGCATGCTGGACGTAAACGATTTATTCTATCTCTCCAGTGAATCAGTATTCAATATTTTCTACGAAGATGTGAAGAAATATTTCTCTGAAAGCAAGATCTTCTACACACCTGATATAAAAATCACAGGACGATCCGGGCTTAACCATCATTTCCCCTTTGTACTTCAAGAAAATACAAATCAGCCGGAACGGCTTGTCCGAATATCCAGCAACCTTACCAGGGCGGAGGCGGAACGGTTCATGTTTGTGTGGGATGATATCTATAAGATGAGGCCGAAATCTAATCTGATTATTCTTGTCAATGATACGGCTAAAGTAAATAAAAATCTTATGACAGGAATGACAAGATTCAATTCCAGTATTGTCCCCGTCCGCTGGTCAGAAAGAGATGAAAAGAAGAACCTGTTTGCTTAATTAATGAATATCAAGAGGTATTTGAAAGAGCGGATAGTTAGTGAAATTGCACAATTTGCAGAAATAATTGAATCTGGCCTCCTGGTCCATTGATATGAGCTTTTTAAAATCGAAATTACATTTAAGGATGTTATTTAACTCCTCAGAATCCAGTGGATAAGCCCAGGCATCATTGTACCCTTCCTGATAGATGTGGAGATGAGTACCGGGAATGATGGTATCATCCGGGTTTTTATGAGGCTTGGTATCAATATCAAGGCGAAGCATTAAGATGGTTTTCTTGGCTCTCTGCTGATATGTAATTCGGGTTAAAGTACACCGCTTCCTGTTAATATCCATCAAGTATTTCTCTTTCGTGGAAATTCCAACCGCGGGTAGAGAAACGGATTCATTTTCAGCTGGGAAAATAGCATTTGTATCCTCAAATAACTTTTCCTCACCGAATAGTTTTAAAAAATCGGTATTTGAAAGTAGAACTTTGGATTTACTCAAAATAACCTCCCGCCGCCTTTTCGGGCGGCTTTTTATTTTACAGTCGCAATGTAAGCAGCAATGTGCCTGCAATGTGACCGCAATGTGACTTTAATACAGTTATCCCATAAGCCTATCCCTGTGATAGGCTTATTTTTAAGCTAAAAATAATTGTATATACCGGAGCTTCTGATAGAAACGTTTTTCGCTCGCACGGATATCCCGAATCTTTTCCAGTAATTCATCGAAATAGTCCGGGCGTCCACCAGGATTCTTTAATCGTTCAACATCCAGGATGTACCCTTTCTGCAGGTATTCTTTCAATGTGGAATTGGCCCATCGGCGGAACTGCGTGCCTCTGGGAGACCGCACGCGGAACCCGACGGCTAAAATCGTATCCAAACTATAGAAAGCTACTTTGTATTTCTTCCCATCGGCAGCAGTTGTTTCCAAAATGGAAACAACTGAATTCTTGTCTACTTCACCATCTTCGAAAAGATTTTTTAAATGCTTACTAATAGCGGCTCTTTGCACGTTGAATAGCTCCGCCATCTGCGCCTGAGTACACCACACAGTGCCATCCTTAGCAAGCAGGCTGACCTTAGCCTGTCCATCATCGGTGTTATAAATAATGAAATTGTCCATATGATTTTCTCCAACAAAAAATGCCTTCCCACATGGAGAAGGCGCCGTACTGGTCCCAGTAGAGATACCAGCACTCCTGCCTCTCCATTATACCATTTTGCCATCGTCGGTAAAATGGTACTTGAAACTGCTTGCAACAAACTTGCAACCGAAAAGGCCCCATAAAAGCCCATTTTGTGGGCATTGGCAAAATAATACTTGAAACCAACTTGAAACCTGGTAAGTTTCAAAAACCATGAAATCCAAGACTTAACAGCCGCTAAGTTTCAGAAATAGTCATTTTGCGGACGTCCGCAAAATCATCCTCCATCAACCTGTCGGAAATCCCGACAGGTTATTTTGAACTGTTCGGAAATCCCGAACGGTTGAAAAGGTGCGTTCGAGGAGCTCGAAGCGATTTTTATTAGATTAGTATGAGAAATTAGTATTTCCGGCGGACCTCCTCAACCTTGCCAATGATTCGGACGGGAAGCGATTCAACTTCATGGGCATTATAGAAATGAGGGGGATAGACAACAGGATTGAATCCGATAAGAGTGATGCCGCTCTCATTCTTCTGTACTTTTTTCACTGTAGCCTCATTGCCATTGACCAGGACTATGCAGATGTCTCCGCTGTCAAAGTAATCCTGCTTGTGCACAATGACCAGGTCACCCTCACGCATCTCCGGCTCCATGCTAGCGCCGGTGATATGAAGGGCATAATAACTGCCGTCTGCGGCGGCGGGATTCGTAACCCGGATGTAGTCAGTAATGTTTTCAATGGCATCAATGGGCGTGCCTGCTACTACCTTGCCCACAACTGGAATTTCATAAATAGGAATGTTAGTGGCGGGCTTCGCCTTGCCATCGATGAGAATATCCCTCGATGGGACATCGTATCCCATAAGCCAAGATGGAGATATATCGTATGCGCTAGCTATTATATAGATTTTGTCTTGCTTGGGCGTTACTTTCCCAGAAACATATTGGCTAATTGCTGATTTGCCTAATCCTGTTTTCTCTACAATATCAGCCTGTCGAAGATTCTTTATTTCCATTAATTGCTTCAAACGTGTGGATGTAGATTCTCTTTTCATGTTGCCGGGCTCCTCCTTTTGAATTTTCTTCATTATATGCTTATTTGAATAATAGTTCAAGAGTTTGAAAACATAAGTAAAAAAAGTTGAACGAAAGTATTGATTTCAAGCAAAAGAGAGATTATACTGTATTTAGTTCAAATAGTTGAACTTCATAAAAGGAGGTGAAAGGAATGCCATTTGATTATGCTAAACTTACTGGACTGATTGTAGAGAAATACGGGACGCGTGGGAAGTTTGCCAAAAGTCTGGGAGTATCGGAGCGTACGTTGTCTTTGAAGTTAAACGATAAGGTTCCGTTCACCCAGCCGGAGATTCTGAGGGCGTCTAGGCTCCTCAATATCTCCCCGAAAGAATTGGATGAATATTTTTTTACCCTCAAAGTTCAATAAATTGAACTAAAGAAGGAGGTAAAGATGAGACAGAGAATCTTAAATCCTGAGCAGCTCTATTCGGCGTATCAGCTGGGGCTTGTCCTTCGGCTGTCCGCTGACACCATCAGAAAGATGGCGCGGAAGCATGAAATCCCCTACGTCATGGTAGGCGGTCGGATGCAGTTCTGCGGATGGCAGATTAAAAACTGGATGCAGCAGAATACGGTGCAGCCGGAAGAGAGGACTTGCTGAAAAAAGAGGGAGGCCTAGATGAAGCATAAGTCAGTCATCGCGCTGAGGAGGAAGAAAAAATACGGGCTCCTCATGGGCCCTTTCTTCGGAATCAAGTCCGTCAAGGAGGCGGAGGACGTGGATAAGGCGGCATCGAAATTCGAAGCCATCCTCTTCACCTGCCTCTACCGACAGCCCCGCGGCCATGGCCTCCGCTGGAGGATGAGGGAAAGGGCCAGAAAGATTTCAAAGTAAAGGAAAGAAAGGAAGAGTACACATGAAAATGGAAGAAATGAAAGAAAGAGCAAAGTACATCGCTGCTGTAGGAAAGGAGATGGGTGTTGATGAAAGAAGATAGGAAAAGGGCCCTTGCCGCGGTAAGGCAGGCACTTGCAGACCTCCTGGAGAGCGCATTATCTGTAAATGACGAGAACAAAATTCCAATGACCATGTTCTTTGCGGGCAAAGCGGACGCTTATGAAACTGCTCTCAGCATTATTGATGCCGCTTTTGGAGAAGAAAATGAAGAAAAGGACTTTGATTAAAAGAATCCGATGGTCCCGCCTCGGCGCCATCCTCTGCATCGCCCTTGCCGCCGGAGCCATTGGTTATGGCTACTACCGCGACGCCACGGAGACCTCCCTTGTTGAGTACCACCGGACGATTGAAGCCGGGGATACTCTCTGGGGAGTCGTAGGGCAGGTGGCCACCGACAAGGTGGACATGTGTAAACTCACATGGCAGGTCATGAAAGACAACAAGATAAAAGACCCGGGCAACCTGCAGCCTGGGACGGTAATCGTAATCAGAGTTAAGGAGGCGAGAAACTTATGAAACTCCATGACCTTCTCGATGTAATGGATGCGCAGATGCGAATCGAAATTATCGTTACGGAAGTTGATGCCTATGGCGGCATCCTTAAGGCTTTCGACGGGAAAGCCGGCCGTATTCCCCTTTCTGTTCTAAGAAGATATGGTGATTACGAAGTTGGGAGAATCGACCGCCCTTCGATAGATTCTGGCGACGATGAGTACCACGTTGCATTTGACGAAAACGGAGTCCTGCGCTTCACGTTTAAGAACACCATACATATTTATTTGTAAGGAGGAAAGCATGAAAACATCTACGGACTGCGAAAAATGCCGGTTTGAAAGCATCTGCCCCATGGCTGGCAAGCGCCAGCGCCTTGCGTTTGATGATGGGGGCCTTGGGCTTTGCCCCAAGCTCCCGGAAATGAAGCTCCTCCGCTGCCGGAACTGTCTGTTCTGCCACCGCATGGAGGGCGTCGAAAACGGGCACCGGGTGTACATCTGCCAGGTCATGCACACCCGGATGAGGGAAGACGGGAAAATCCCGGCTACCACGCCGAGAGACTGCCCCATCAAAGAAGCGAAAAGAAAAGGGCTCTGACGTGGTCAAGACGTCAAAGCCCAGGGCGGAAAGAGCAACCTTCCGCCTCTATTTTATCACAAGAGGTAAATGTAATGCACAATCTGTACTCTGAAAAACCGGACCACCAGGGTCTTGAAACCCAAGAAATAGAAGAGTGGACACCTGAAGAAGTGAGCGACTTCATCGATATTTGGGCAGAAGATAGGAAAAAAGCAAAAAGAACCAGAGTCCTCTGCCGGGATAAAGATGCCTGGGTGGCTGTAGATAACAGTACCGGCGATTGCTGGGTAGAAGATTTCGTATCTAAGAAGGACGCCATTGACTGGCTGAATGGGAAGGAGCTTGAAAACTGAAATGATTACAATCAACGAACTGCAGGTAGAGAACCTGAAAAGAATCAAGGCTGTAAAGCTGGAACCGAGTGCTTCGGGGCTTACAGTCATCGGCGGGAAGAACGGACAAGGCAAGACCTCCGTGCTGGATGCCATTGCATGGGCTCTGGGCGGCGAGCAGTTCCGCCCGACGAATCCAAAGAGGGATGGGGCACTGACTCCTCCAAATCTCCATGTGGTGCTTTCCAATGGCATCGTCGTGGAAAGAAAGGGCATCAATGGCAGTCTGAAGGTCATCGACCCTACAGGAAAGAAGTCGGGCCAGCGGCTGCTGGATGAATTCATCAGCAAGCTGGCGCTGAACCTTCCGGCTTTCCTTCATGCTTCGGAGGCGGAGAAATCAAAGGCCCTGCTCCAGATCATCGGCGTGGGAGACAAACTGACGGTACTGGATCGCAAGGAAGAACAGCTTTACAACCAGCGCCAGGAAGTGGGCCGCATTGCAGACAGGAAGAAGAAAGCCGCTGAAGAAATGCCTTTCTATCCCAATATGCCTACTGAACCGGTCAGCGTGTCCGATCTGCTGAAGAAACAGCAGGATATCCTTGCCAGAAATGGAGAAAATGACCGGAAACGCAGAAATGCCAGAGACATGCAGGAGCGCTTCATGAGGGCTGAGAGCAATTATAAGGCGGCCATGGAAGCGCTGAAGGCGGCAGAGGATACCCTGCGCAAAGCCAGGGCGGATGCCGAAGTGGCTGCAAAATCAGCTCAGGACCTGCAGGATGAAAGCACGGCAGAGCTGGAGGAAAACCTTCACAACGTGGAAGTAATGAATGAGAAAATCCGGGCCAATGCTGCCAAAGAAGGAGCAGAGCTGGAAGCCAATAACCTCCAGCAGGAGTATGAAGGCCTTACAGAACAGATTGAATCTGTCCGTTCAGACCGAGCTGACCTTCTGAAGGAAGCAGACCTGCCGCTCCCGGGCCTTTCCGTGAAGGATGGTCACCTGCTTTACAAGGGCGAACCATGGGACGGTATGTCCGGAGCGGAACAGCTGAAGGTAGCGGTGGCCATCATCCGGAAACTGAATCCGGAATGCGGATTCGTGTTGATGGATAAGCTGGAACAGATGGATACGGATACTCTCAAGGAATTTGGTAAATGGCTGGAAGAAGAAGGTCTGCAGGTCATTGCCACCAGAGTTTCCACAGGCGATGAATGCTCCATCATCATCGAAGACGGCATGGTTAAGGGAGATGAAGAGGCCAATATTCCTAAGGCTCCCAAATACGTGAAAGGGGTGTTTTAAATGCTGAATATTTCAAAAGGCATTATCAGCCGGTCGGTAAAGGGGTGCGTGTATGGTGTGGAAGGCATCGGAAAATCCACCTTCGCCAGCAAGTGGCCGGATCCGCTTTTCTTTGACCTGGACGGCGGCACGGCAAGGCTGGACGTGAAACGTGTAGGAGACATCAAGTCATGGCCGCAGCTGATGGAAAGCATCAAGTTTGTTTATGAGAACCCATCTACCTGCCGGACCCTTGTCATTGATACAGCCGATGCGGCTGAACGGCTCTGCATTGAATACATCTGCGGGAAGTTCGGCAAGAAGGGAATCGAGGACTTCGGCTATGGAAACGGCTACACCTATCTGGTAGAAGAATTCTCCCGCTTCCTGGTGCTTCTGGAAACGTGCATCACCCAGGGAATCAATGTCTGCATTCTTGCCCATGCAGTGCTCAAGACGGTCACCCTGCCGGATGAGATGGGACAGTATGACCACTGGGAACTAAAGCTTTCCAGCAAAACCACCAACAAGGTGGCGCCTCTGGTAAAGGAATGGGCAGACCTGCTTCTCTTCGCCAACTACGAAACCATCCTGGTCACCGATGACAGGAGCAAAAAGCAGAAAGCCCAGGGCGGGCAACGGATGATGTGGACATCTCATACCACCTTTGCCGACGCAAAGAACCGGTTTAACCTGCCGGAGAAACTTCCCTTTGATTACAGCTATATCGCCAAGTGTATTCCTGATGGCGGCAAGGCACAGGAAATCGTCAAGGACCGGCCCATTCTGGCTCCAGAGGCGCCGGCAAGGCCCGAACCACCAACTACAAAGGAAACGCCGCAGGAACCTGCGGCAAAGCCAAATAACCCACTCCTTGATAAGGTATATCAGCTGATGAAGCAGAACAATATCACGGAAGAAGAAATTGTGAAGGCCGTGGCCATGAAAGGGTATTTCCCGGATGATATGAAGCTTGGCGACTATCCGGATGATTTCATCGATGGCGTCCTCATCGGGGCCTGGGACCAGATTAAGCAGTTTATTATTAACAATATTTCACCGTTTAAAGCATAAGGAGATTTCAAAATGGCAGAATATAACAATCATGGCAATTTCTCACAGTTCGGATCCGCGCAGCCGGATGCCGCTGCTTCAGATAAGGCGCTGGACTGGGACAGCGAAATTACAGATGACAGTAAGAGTTTCGTTCTTCTCAAACCGGGAGTCTACAACTTTACAGTGACTAAATTCGAAAGAGGCCACCATGCGGGAAGTGCTAAGATTCCGCCCTGTAATAAGGCCACTCTGGGCCTTATCATTCACGGTGATAAACAGGGAGAAGGTTATGCGCAGGATCAATTATTTCTCACAGCAAATCGCGCATGGACATTAGCACAGTTCTTTGTTTCTATCGGTCAGATGGAAGTCGGAGGCAAACTCAGAATGGATTGGAGCCATATCGTTGGAGCTACCGGACGTTTAGAGCTTCGCAACGAAGAATATAACGGAGAAATGAGAAATAAAGTACGTCGCTATCTTCCACCGTTAAAGGATAAACCTGCAGGTGCCGCAGGCTATAAGGCCGGGACGTTCTAATCATGGAACTTCGGCCGTACCAGAAGGAAGCCATTGCGGCCGTCGAAAAGGAATGGGAGCAGGGCCATAAAAAGACCCTGCTCGTTCTTCCGACAGGCACGGGCAAGACTATTGTTTTTGCCAATGTTGCCAGGGACGAAGTCCGCAGGGGCTCAAAAGTCCTTATCCTGGCACATCGGGATGAGCTGTTGACGCAGGCACAGGAAAAAATCAAATCGGCAACAGGTCTCCTCTGTGCAAAGGAAAAGGCAGATGAAACAAGCCTGCACAGTTTCCGCCGCATCGTGGTAGGTTCCGTGCAGACGCTCATGAGGGATAAAAGGCTGAACCAATTCGCTCCGGATGCCTTTGGGAGCATCATCATCGATGAAGCCCATCACTGTCTGGCAGACAGCTACCAGCATATCTTAAAACATTTCCCGGAGGCCCATGTACTTGGCGTAACGGCCACACCGGAAAGGAATAACCTCATGTGCCTGGGGTCCTATTTTGATTCCCTTGCTTATGAATATTCTCTTCCCCAGGCCGTGCGGGATGGCTATCTCTGTAAAATCAGGGCGCAGGTGGTCCCGCTGAAACTGGATCTTACAAGCGTCAGAATGTCTGCCGGCGATTATGCAGCAGGAAGCCTCAGCACGGCACTGGACCCTTATCTGGAGCAGATTGCCAAGGAAATGAAGAATTACTGCGTGAACCGGAAGACCGTGGTTTTTCTCCCTCTGGTAGCAACAGCGAAGAAATTCACAGCTATTCTGAGACATTATGGATTTTCTGCGGCAGAGGTCAATGGAAACAGCAGGAACAGGGCGCAGGTGCTGCAGGATTTTGAAGATGGGAAGTACAACGTCATCTGCAACGCCATGCTCCTCACCGAAGGATGGGACTGTCCATCAGTAGACTGTGTGGTCATGCTCAGGCCTACGAAAATCCGCTCACTCTACTGCCAGTGCATCGGGCGGGGCACAAGGATTTCCCCGGGGAAAAAAGACCTGCTTATCCTTGATTTCCTTTGGAATACCGCAAAACACGACCTCTGCCGTCCGGCTTCCCTGATCTGTAAGACGCAGGAAATCGCTGATCGCATGACAGAAGACCTGGAAGCTTCCGGTGAAGCCGTGGATATCGAGGATGCGGAAAAGCAGTCCAGGGAAGAAGTCATCGAGGAAAGGGAAAATGCCCTGGCAGAACAGCTCAAGGCCATGAAGGCAAGGAAACGGAAGCTGGTAGACCCTCTCCAATACGAAATGTCTATCCAGGCAGAAGACCTTTCCGGCTATGTACCCACCTTTGCATGGGAAATGGCACCAGCCAGCAAGAACCAGCTGCAGACACTGGAGAAGTTCGGTATTCTTCCGGATGACATTGAAAACGCAGGCAAGGCCAGTCTTATCATTGACAAGCTGGTCAAACGGAAGAATGCAGGGCTGTCTACGCCAAAACAGATTCGATTTCTGGAAAGCCGCGGATTCATGCATGTGGGGACATGGAGCTTCAGCTCTGCCAACAGCATGATTGCCCGAATTTCCAAAAATCACTGGATGATTCCCAAAGGCATAGACCCTGCATCCTACATGCCGGAACCGGAATTATTCGTTGGTGAAGGATTATGATGAAATTCGATTTAAGGGACCCTCTATCTGCCATAGACCCTGCTACCTGCAGTTATGATGAATGGCTGCAGGTGGGCATGGCCCTGCAGCATGAGGGATATCCCTATGAGGTATGGGAAGAGTGGTCACGGAATGACAGCGCCCGATTCCATGAAGGGGAATGTGCCCGAAAATGGAAATCCTTTCAGGGGAATCCGGATCCTGTCACCGGGGCCACCATCACCCAGATGGCCAAGACAAGAGGATGGTCATCGAAAAAGAAATCAGAACCGGACCGGGCTCTGGAATGGGACAGCATGATTTCCGATGTGCAAATCGTAGACACCCATTATCTGGAGGCGGAGAAGGAAATCAAAGAACCGGAGAACTGGGATCAGCTGGGGGACATGATCGCCTATCTGAATGCCATCTTCCTTCCGGATGATATCGTGGCCGTGAGTATGCAGTCCTATGAGAAGGATGGCCGCTATGTGCCATCGGCCGGTACGTATCAACTGACTGCCGGGCATTTCGTAGAACAGCTGAAGAAGTACAAGCTGAAGGCTCAGAAGGGTGAAATGTCTACCAATGATGCTATCGGCTATGCCATGGGCGACTATGATCCCAATGCCGGGGCGTGGATTCGTTTCAATCCTTTCGATGGTCAGGGCGTAAAGAATATCAACGTGGCAGACTACCGCTATGCGCTTGTGGAGTCTGACTCCATGGCACCGGGCCTGCAGGAAGAACTCATCCGGAAGATGGAGCTCCCTGTGGTGGCGCTGGTGTTCTCCGGAAAGAAATCCATCCACGCCATTGTCCACATTGATGCGGCGAACCTGGCGGAGTACAAGGAACGAGTACAGAAGCTCTACGACATCTGCAAGCATAACGGCCTTATGGTGGATGATAATGACCGTAACCCTTCCCGACTTTCCCGGCTGCCGGGCGTCTATAGGAATGGGCACAAACAGTTCCTCATGGCCACGAACATCGGCAAGAAGAATTATGCTGAGTGGCTGGAATGGGTGGAAAGTCTTAATGATGACCTGCCTGATCCAGAAAGCCTGGCCAGTGTATGGGATGATATGCCGGATCTGGCGCCCGCGCTGATTGATAATGTGCTCCGCATGGGGCACAAGATGCTTCTGGCGGGGCCGTCAAAGGCAGGGAAGTCCTTTGCACTCATTGAGATGTGCATCGCCATCGCCGAGGGGACGAAATGGCTCCAGACATTCCAATGCCGACAGGGCAATGTGCTTTACTGCAATCTGGAACTGGACAGGCCTTCCTGCCTGCATCGTTTCCGGGATGTGTATGAAGCGCTTGCCCTCCCTCCGCAAAATTTGGGAAATATCGACATATGGAATCTTCGAGGAAAGGCTATCCCCATGGACCAGCTGGCGCCGAAGCTTATCCGCCGGGCGGCCAAGAAGAATTACACGGCAGTGGTCATCGACCCGATTTACAAGGTCATCACCGGTGATGAGAACAGTGCTGACCAGATGGCTCATTTCTGCAACCAGTTTGACAAAATAGCCAGCGAGCTGCACAGCGCTGTCATTTACTGCCATCACCATTCCAAAGGCGGTCAGGGGATGAAGCGGTCCATCGACCGGTCCTCCGGTTCCGGTGTCTTTGCAAGAGACCCCGACGCCATTCTGGACATGATTCCCCTGGTGGTATCGGATAGCAAAAAAACGCCCTACGATGAGGAGGCAGACAGGGCAGCAGGCGTCCGGTCCAAGCCTACGGCCTTTCGTATCTCCGGAACGCTCCGCGAATTCCCGGCATTCGAACCGGTAAATGTATGGTTCCAGTATCCCATCCATGTGCCGGATGAGGCAGGCTTCCTGAACATGGCTATGGAAGAAGGCAGTCTGGCAGACATCCAGGCCAAAGGGCGGGAAGCAGGGAACCTGGTAAAGAAAGCGAAAAAGGAAAGCCGCGTGGCCCAGGTAGATACGGCGTATGAAACCCTATCAATAGGAGATGAACCGGTGACGGTCAAGTCCATGGCTGAGTACTTCGACGTCTCTGAAAAATCCGTGAAGAGATATATCCTGCAGAATGGTAAGTATGAATACGCTGAAGGCAAAGTTTACCCTAAAAAACAGTCTTAATGTTGCGCTAATATATGGACAAACCAGTTTATATATACAGGTTTGTCCATAAAGAAAAACCGAGGGATGTAGGGGAAAGGGTGTGGCGAGAAGCTGCGCCACACACCCTTCCCTACCTCCATCCCTTTAGTAGGAATGTCAGAAAATGAGAGATTCCTGTGTCCAGTAAGGAGGTAAATATGAAAACGAATCATTTCTTCCTTCCCATGAAGGTACCTACAAAAACATTCCAGGAAAAGAAGCTCCGCACAGTCAAAGGCCGGGCGGTGCTCTACACTCCGTCTGAACTGGTGGAAATCAGACAGAAATATATTTCCGCCCTCATGCCCTATGCGCCTCCTGTGCCGGCAGAAGGTCCTATCTCCCTCTGCCTGATGTTCTGCTTCAAGGATAAGAAACATGAGCCGGGGACGCCAAAGATTACCAAGCCCGATACAGACAACATGGGAAAGATGTTCAAAGACTGCATGACCGCCTGCGGCTTCTGGAAAGATGATGCCCAGATCTGCCGGGACTATATTTCCAAGAGCTACCAAGAGAATGAAGGCATCTATGTGGAAATCATAGAATCTACGGGATTGTGAAAGGAAGGCTAATCATGAACAGGCAGGAAAGACGAAGAAAGGGGATTCTGAGAAAAGATCCCATGATTTCAATAAAAAGTTCTGACATAAAGGCTATTGAAGGAGGGGGCCCAATGAATAAAATCAAGACTGTGGAAATGGATGAGAATTTTCAAGAGATACTTATTTCCGCCGTGCGCTATGCGCTGGGGAGGATGACCTACATCGTAAGCCTTACGGTAGACTACATCACTCCCATGATCCGAAATCTTGACCTGAAATACATCAACATCATGATTGACGACATTGACAGACAGAGGGAATATGGCATGGACATGGATAAGGACGAATGGATGAAGCTGCTTGGCCGGCTGCGTGCGGAAAGAGAAAGGTGGTTTAAAAATGGAAATTACAGATGAGCTGGTTGTGGTGGCGGTAGCCTTCTTCTGCGGCGCCGCATCCGCGTGGATGTGCCTGGAAAATCGAATCAATGAAATCAACGCGGAAAATGATTTCATTCTCCGGCGGAAAGAGAATGTTAAAGCCTGCTGGGAGGACATCGAAGAACTTATCCATTCCCTTCGCGAAGTGAGTGAAGGCAGGGGAACCGTAGTAGGAGGATACGTTGACCGCAGCGATATGGACAGGTACAAGGAACGGATGAAGGAAATGAGAATCCTGATAGAAGACGAATGGAGGCTGAGGTAGACCATGATTACAAAACTGTGCAAGGGAATCCGGAAAAGGGAAGTCATCACGTCGCCGGGGGTTGGCCCGTACACTACCAACCAGAAAGTGACCTACTGGATTGAGTCCGACAAGAAAGGAATCATGGACAGCCAGTGGCACGAGGCAGTCTGGGAACGTTTGCAGTCTAAAGCAATGAAAAGGCATATTGATTTTGTAAGGCGGTTTATGGAAGACGGCTGGCAGGAAGAATCCGGAAAGACTTTGGAGGAAGTCATCCGGAGTATCAGCAAAACGAAAGAGAAGGATGCGCCTGTCATCCATCGGTCTGAGAAAGATATCAGCAAACTTCGGGCTAAGGGAGGCAGGACGGCGCAGGCCAGGGCAAGGGCTAGAAAGGCGGCGGAATGATGGAACTGGTATGGTTTATTGCCGGAGTATTCGTAGGGAGTATCGGGGCGACATTCACATTATGCCTATTTATTGTCAATGCTAAGCGGGGGAATGAATGACAGTTAAGGAACAGTTGATACAGGTCCGTAACCAGGAATGCATGGTGCGGGCTTATGAGGATGAACTGGGGGAGCTGAGACGAAGGGCCTACAACATTTCCAGTCCGAAGATGGCTGACAAGGTGCAGAGCAATCACCAGTCATCTCTGGAGGATATTGTCGAAAAGCTGGACGCCCAGGCCCGGAAGGTAAATGCGGCATGGGATACGCTGATCTGCATGAGGGATGAGGCCGAGGCGCTTATCAATCTGGAAGAAGATATGCAGAGGCGGTGTGTCCTTTGGCGGTATTACATTCTGGGCGAATCGTGGGAAAAGGTAGCGGAGAAAATGAAGTTCTCCTTACGTCAAATTCAGCGACTGCACGGATGGGCTCTTTTGGACGTTGAGAGAAATGTTGGCACTAAATGTCATTGAATGTCGCTAGAAAATTAAATATTATGGTAGTGTGGAATTCGGGGATAAAGAATGTCACACCTCCTTAAGAAAGCACGTACCGAAAGGCGCGTGCTTTTTACATGGGCGTTTCGTACAGAGGGAAGTACACCGGTCTCCAAAACCGGAAAGGTGGGCTCGAGACCTGCAACGCCTGCCATATATGGGAGGAATGTTATCACGGTAAACGAGGTGGTGGAAATGTAATGACCGGCAAAGGGCTCACGGAAAAGCAGAAAAGATTTGTGGATTTCTATATCGAAACAGGGAATGCAACAGAAGCGGCCAAGAAGGCAGGATATAAGGCTACGAATGCAGGCCCGATTGGCCGGGAAAACTTACGAAAACTTACGGTTAAATCCGCCATTGATGAACGCCTCAAAGAAATCGAATCCTCCCGCGTGGCGAACGCCAAAGAGGTCATGCAGTTCCTTACCTCAGCCATGCGCGGCGAGACGGAGGAAGAAATCGTGGTGGTAGAAGGCCTTGGCGATGGGATGAGTGAAGCCCGCATTATGGAAAAGCATATTTCCGCCCATGACCGTCTCGATGCGGCGAAAGCCCTGCTGAAGAGATACCAGGATGTAGATTCCGAGGAAGCAGTTTTGCGGAGGGATAAGCTGAGGGCAGAAGTGGAAACGCTGAAGACCGGCGGTACCGAAGACACTGAAATTACATTCAAGTTTGAAAGGAAGCAGGGCGATGGAAGTTAATATAGCGGATTTCGTAAGCCCTGCTTTTGATAATGTCTTCTATGACATCATCGACCACAAGCATACTTTCTATTGGATGAAAGGCGGCCGCGGTTCTACGAAGTCTTCTTTCATCAGTCTGGTTATTCCTATTCTGCTTCTCCAGCATCCGGAATGCCATGCCATTGTTCTCAGGAAAATCGGAAGGACACTGCGGCAGTCTGTATATCCACAGGTACAGTGGGGCATCGATAACCTTGGGCTGACAGGCCTTTTTAAATCGAAAGCCAATCCGCCGGAAATCAGCCTCCGAAAGACAGGGCAGAAGATTCTTTTCTTTGGCACTGATGACCCATCGAAAATCAAATCCATCAAGCTGCCTTTCGGATATCCTGGCATTGTGTGGTTTGAAGAACTTGACCAGTTCAACGGCATGGATGAAATTCGAAATCTGAATGAATCCCTGCTGCGCGGTGGTTCGAATTTCTGGGAGTTCTGTTCCTTCAACCCTCCTAAATCGGTAGACAGCTGGGTTAATATTGAGCAGATGACAGATGAACCGGATAGGCTGGTACATCATTCCACTTACCTTGATGTGCCTCATGAATGGCTGGGACAGAAGTTCTTTGACATTGCGGAGAATCTGAAGCGGAAAAATGAGATGGCTTATGAGCATGAGTACCTGGGGAAGGTAACCGGAACAGGCGGGGCTGTCTTTGAAAATGTTTCAGACCGGCAGATGAGTGATGAAGAAATTTTACAGTTTGACCATATCTATCATGGATGTGACTTCGGGTTTTCCATGGATCCGTTGGCCTTTACGTCTTTTCACTATGATGTCAAGCATGAAGACTTGTACATCTTTGATGAAATCTACCAGACAAAGCTTTCCAACCGGAGAGCGGCTGACATGATAAAGCCCAGGGCGGCAGGGCGCATGGTAAAGTGTGATTCTGCGGAGCCGAAGAGCATCGCAGAGCTTCGGGAGTGCGGAGTCAATGCAAGGGGTGCAAGAAAAGGCCCGGACAGTGTGGACTTTGGAATCAAATGGCTCCAGGAGCGGGCCCACATTTACATCGACAAGAGAAGGGCGCCCAATACGTACAGGGAGTTCAGCTGCTACGAATATGAGCAGGACCGGTATGGGCATTTCATTTCAGCCTATCCGGATAAGGACAACCATGCAATTGATTCTATCCGGTATGGATGTGAGGACTTAATGCCAAGGGTAAAACTGAGAATTTTAAGGAGGTGAGAGTATGGATTTAGATGTAGCGAAAAAACTGATTAACAGGTATGTCACAGGGCATGCGAACTTTCTTACAAACGATATAATTGCCGAAAGGTATTACAAATCAAAGGACGATATCCTCTTTACCAGGAAGAATAAAGATGAAACGGAAAACCCCATGAGGACCGCGGATAATCGCATCTCTATGAGCTTCTACCCTTTGCTGGTAGACCAGAAGGTGTCATATCTGTTTACGGCGCCTCCTGTATTTGATGTACATGAAGAAGCGTTGAATCAGCTGATAACGGATAGCCTTGGCGATGAGTATTCTGCGAAAGTTCAGCAACTGGCGGTGGAATCATCCAATGCAGGAATCGGCTGGCTCCATTACTGGGAAGATGAAAATAAAAATTTCCAGTATGCGGTAGTTCCATCTGCACAGATCATTCCTGTATGGAGCAGGAAACTGGATAACAGCCTTCTGGCTGTGCTTCGTGTTTATCAGGACTATGATGAGCAGGGCGAGCTCTATGACGTGTATGAGTATTGGAATGACAGGGAATGTGAGACTTTCAGCAAGAGGGTTTCCGACACCATCGATGATGGGCTGATGTATTTCCCGGCTTTCACGGATTTCTATAATGCGGGATTCACATCTGCATCAAACAAGTACCTGCATCCCTTCGGGGCGGTGCCGTTTATTCCGTTCAAGAATAATCAGCTGTGTACCAGTGACCTGAACCGCATCAAGCCGCTGATCGATTCATATGACAAGACCTACAGCGGCTTCATGAATGACCTGGAAGATATCCAACAGGTCATTTTTGTTTTGACGAATTACGGTGGGGAAGACCTGAACCAGTTCCTTCGGGACCTGAAATATTTCAAGGTAGTTTCTACAGACTCTGCAGGAGGGGATGATCGTTCCGGTGTTTCCACGCTGACCATCGATATCCCTGTAGAAGCAAGGGACAAGATGCTGGAAATCACGAGAAAAGCCATATTCACCATGGGACAGGGGGTGGATCCGGAACAGCAGGGGTTGGATAAGACATCCGGTGAGGCTATGAAATTTGTCTACTCCCTCTTGGAGCTGAAAGCGGGACAGACAGAAACACAGTTCCGGCTGGGGTTCAACCGGCTGATTCGTGCAATCCTGCGTCATGCGGGAAAGACTGCGGGGAACATCGTGCAGACATGGACAAGGACAGCGATCAAGAACGATGCTGACCTGGTCAATATGTGCAGTAACTCGGTGGGAATTGTTTCCAATAAAACTATCCTGGCGCACCATCCTTTTGTAGATGATGTACAGGCAGAAGAAGAACAGATGAAGAAAGAACAGCAGGAAAAGGCTGATGGTCTTGACCCTTACCACGATGAGGATGACGAAGGAGGTGAAGAATGATGTTTGAATGGCTTATGAGGTATGCCACACAGTTTGGAAAGGAATTTCCACTTCATCTTTTTGCCGACCAGAGTGAATACACCATCCGGCAGATGGTTGTGGACTGTTGCAGCCGGGGAGAGCCATATTCAAAACCTGCGGAAGCGGAACCTGTAGAACCGGAACCTGCGGGGCAGAAGACGGGAAAGAAAAGTAAAGCAAAATAATTGGTTTGACGTCTCTCGAGGGAAGGTAACCTCGGTAAAAACCGGAAGGAGATTAGCATGACTATTGAAGAATTACTGGAAACATTGGGCATTGTGAAGGATAAGCAGGCAGAGGCCCGCAAGAGCATCAATGCCTTCCTGGATGGTGCCTATGTACCGAAATCTCGTTTCAACGAAGTCAACGAGGCAAAGAAGACTTTGGAAACCACGGTGGCAGACCGTGATAAACAGCTGGATGCGCTCAAGAATGCTAAAGGCGACATGGATTCCCTGAAGGCACAGATTAAAAAGCTTCAGGATGATAACAAAAAATCCATGGAAGAAGCGGAAGCCAGAATGAAGGATCTGCGCCTGAATGATGCCATCAAGATGGCTATCCTGGACAAAGCCCAGGATGTGGACATCGTATCCGGCCTGTTTGATAAAGAAAAACTCATCCTTGGTGAAGATGGAAAAGTCACCGGCCTTGATGAACAGCTGAAAGCTCTTGAAAAAGGGAAGCCTTTTCTTTTTAAAGCGAAGAACCCTCCGAAATATGATCCGGCAGGGGGAAGCGGAAATCCGGAAAAGAATCCCTTTGCCAAAGAGACATTCAACCTGACAGAACAGGGCAAAATGCTTAGAGACAATCCGGAACAGGCCAGAGCCATGGCTGCGGCCGCCGGAGTGAAGATTTGAAAAGAAAGAAGGAATCTTAAATGGCAGGAACTACTCTTTCCGATATCATCGTACCGGAAATCTTTGACCCTTATGTAACCCGCCGAACCATGGAACTGTCTGCACTGTTCCAGTCCGGCATTGTATCCAATGACGCTTATTTCGATGCCCTTGCATCTGAAGCAGCGCCTGTTCATAATATGCCTTTCTTCGAAGACCTTACCGGGGATTCTGAAAACGTAATTGAAGGTGCTGACCTGACTGCAGATAAAATCAGCGCCAGCAAGGACGTGGCAGTCACTATCCGCCGTGCCAAGATGTGGTCTGCTACCGACCTGGCAGCAGCTATGGCAGGTGCTGACCCAATGGCTGCTATTGGTACCCTTGTGGCAGGTTTCTGGGCTCGTGACATGCAGAAAGAACTGGTCAATGAACTGACCGGCGTCTTCGCGGCTGACACCATGAAGGACCATGTGCTGGATATCTCCGGAGGAACCGGCACTGCAGCAAACATCTCCGCATCTGCGTTCATTGACGCCCTTCAGCTTCTTGGCGATGCACAGGGCCAGCTCACTGCAGTGGCTATGCATTCTGCAACCAAGGCTTACCTGAAGAAGTGCAACCTCATCACCACTGAAAGAGATTCTACTTCTGTGGAATTCGACACCTACCAGGGCCGCCGTGTCATTGTGGATGACGGATGCCCAGTAGCAGATGGTGTTTATACCACCTACCTCTTCGGTGAAGGCGCTGTGGCATACGGCAATGGCCATCCGGTTGGTTTTGTGCCGACTGAAGTGGACCGCGATAAGAAGAAAGGCTCCGGTGTGGATTACCTCATCAACCGCAAGACATTTATCCTCCATCCACGGGGAGTTGCTTTCACCAGCGCAGTGAAGGCGAATGCGGAAACCGCATCCAGGGCTGAACTGGCTAACGGTACCAACTGGAAACGCGTATTTGAACCGAAGGCTATCCGCATCGTTGCATTCAAGCATAAAATCGGCTGATGAGCAAACCGTCGGAGAATGAAGAATACTGGGCCAGGCGGGCTGTTGCATTGGAGAAGGCATGGCACAAACGATGCCAGGATACAGTGGAAAAAGACCTGGCCCGGTATTATGAACAATCTCTGGCGGAAATCCAGAAGGAAATCGCCGTACTGTACGGACGGTATTCCAAGGATAACAAGCTGACTTTGAAAGAAGCCCATGCTCTTCTTACCGGGAGCGAGTACAAGACATGGAGAATGAGCCTTGAGGACTATGTGGCCAAGGCAAAAGGGGATAAAGGTCTTACAAGAGAGCTGAATACCCTTGCCATGCGAAGCCGCATTTCAAGGCTCGATGCTCTGTATGCCGACACCCTGAAAGCCCTGGACAAGCTGGGGCGTTCTGCCCATGATGATATGCAAAGTTTCCTGGAGGATGCCTACAAGGATAAGTTCTACCATGGCCTGTACGATGTTTCCCAGAAGACCGGCAGGATGCCTGTGAAGGCGATGGTGAATTCCAGTGAGGTGGAAAATGTCGTAGGTGCTCCCTGGAGCGGGAAGCCCTACAGCAGCCGAATCTGGACAAACAAAAGGAAACTGGGGCAGACCATCCGGAACACAATCGGAAATGGTGTCCATCGGGGCTTGTCCATTAACAAGCTGTCGAAAATGGTAGAAGATGATATGCATGCGGGGCTCAGTAATGCCCGCCGGCTCGTACGGACAGAAATGAACCACGTGCAGAACCAGGCGGCTCTGGACAGCATAAAGAAAAGCGGAATGAAATACTTCCGCTTTATTGCTACCCTGGACCGCAGGACATCTGCTACCTGCAGGGCTCATGATGGACATGTCTATCCGATTGATGAAGCCTCCATCGGCGGGAATGTTCCTCCGCTTCATCCCAACTGCCGGAGTACCATTTCCGGAAGCCTGAAGGATTATGTGGAGCCGGGGAATACCAGGACTGCGCGAAATGCTAAAGGTAAGACTGTGCTTGTGCCACAGGGGATGACTTATCCGGAATGGAAAGCTGTCTATGTGGACAAGAAGATGTCGGCAGAAGAGCGGGGAGTGAAACCTGTATCAAAAATAACTATTGCCGCAAAATCAGGACTAAAGCCCGCTACTCCTATACCTACTGATTCTAACTCGCAGAAATTAGAGCCATCTTCTTCTAAGCTACCTCTTGCGCCGCAGATGGAGAATGACGGTAATATAGAAGATAAGGGAAAAGAGACAATCTCCAAGATTGTAAAAAATCCCAATGGCAAGAATTCCAAACAGGACGAGCCATTTGTCCCTTATGAACGACGATCTTATCCGGAACTTACCAAAAATGATTTCGTTAAAATGTCACGTGCCCACAACAAAAATTTGGCAGCTGATATTAAGAAGCAGATTGCCAGTCACCCGAATCCTGATCCAAACGATAGCGCGAAACTTGGATATATTGGCACACATAATTATTCAATCATCAACGGCTACCTGCGTGGAGAATCATATTATGTTAAAATGATAGAAAAAGGCGATGCGGTGGCGCTTGACAATCTAAAGACTATTGAATCTATGAGAAGGGTTATATCTACTCATACTCTTGGTCGCGATTGTACTCTGTTCCGTTATGTCAATAGTACAGAACTGGCTCGGCTATGGGAAATTAGAGATCCACGGCCTGGGTGGAGCACACCTATTCCTAACGACTTTTTCAACCTTGTTGGCACTAAAAAATATGCTCAGCCAATTTTAGATGAGCTCAAAAAACATGTGGGTGAATCGATATCAGATAAGGCTTTTCTATCTACCAGTGTGGTTCGAGGCCAAAATATCATGAAAGATAAACTTGTTCTTTATGAAATTAAGGCACCAAAAGAAACTCATTGTTATGTAACAAAAAACAGAGCAGAAAGCGAGTGCATCCTTGGCGAAAATACCAAATTGGTAATTGAAAAAGTGGAGTATATTGGCTTGATTCAAAAGTTTGTGTTTACAATGAGGGTAGAATTGTGAGGCGATGGTCATGGATTTGGGTGATAAATTGATTCAGGACTTCCTTGATGAAAATCCGGAGCAGCTTTTAAGGGATATGGTAAGCCGCAATCCGATGGAACTTTATCATGCTTTTAAAAAAGTAGCGGCAAAGACATGGGAATTGGGAAGGGATTTTACAATTCCTATTGCTTTTAAGATGACAGAAGCTCAGCAAAATAAGTATGATATGTTGCGCTCCCCAATTCGTCTTGAACGATATATCTGTGATAAGGCTCGAAAGTATGGAGAGGATTCTTTGACTGAAGAAGAACAGCAACTCACGCGATTTATGTGAGTATGTGGCTCAACGATTTGATGCATAGGGCATACAGACTTCTGAAGGAATTTAAGAATATTACTCCGGGAGTATGAGTACAAGCACCAGGCAGAAATGCAGGGTGCTTTTCTTATGCCTGTTTTCTGATGGGAGGCGGTGATGCCTATGAAATACATAACGGAAGAAGATGCAGTATCAGATATTCTTTCGAAGGTAGAGATTCTGAAGAAGGGAGCTCCTGACTATGACACTTCCATTGCACAGTTTTATGCGGAAAAATTCGTGGCTGATGTTATGGATTACTGTCACCGGACGGATTTCCCGGATACTCTTTCCTATGCCGCCGCCGATCTCATCATCAAATGGCTGGGAGAGGACGAAGCAGGGGCTTCCGGTCCATTGAAATCCCTGAAGCAGAATGACACGGAATTTACCTTCGCGGTGTCTGATGTTTCCGGTACCGGCTCGGCTCATGATGCGGATTTTGAAGCATTGAAGCCCAAGCTGAATCGGTACCGGCGGATGGGAGGGAGACCGCCATGCGCTACGATGGCATGAAAACGCTGCTACAGCAGTACATGTATAAGGACCGCATGACCGTTTCCCGGCAGATTGCGGCCGTGGATGAAGAGGGAGCAGATGATTACACCATGAAGGATGTTTATACAGACGTTCCCTGCCACCTGGGTATCTATGAAATCAGCATGACCGGCAAGCAGACGGATCGGGCAGATGAGATGCAGCAGAGGCTTCGGGTTGACTGCTCTCCCGAGTATGAAATCCTTGCCAATGACGTGCTGACACTCAAGACAGAGGCCGGCGATACTCTTGTCCTTCGTGCCGGAAAGCCATTCCGCTATGCTACCCATACGGAGATTAATGCTGAACGGGAAGGAGAGGATGCCTGATGGAAACCTTTGGCTTTGACCAGCTGGAAGAAAAGCTCCAGGATATCCTGAAGAAAAGTCCGGCTATCAGGGACCGGTTCGTGGCGCAGGAGGCAGAGCTTCTGATGGGTCGTGTCAAGGATAACTCTCCTGTTGATACCGGTCACCTTCGAAACGGGTGGAAAAAGACAGACAGTGAAGCCGGCTCCTGCACTGTGTATAACAATGTGGAGTATGCGGCCCATGTGGAGTTTGGGCATCGGGTCAAGACGAAAGCCGGATTCACCGGTAAGGTAGTTCCGGGGGCCAAGATGCTTCACATCGGGCTGCAGGATAGCCAGCGAACATTCCAAAAGGATGCGGCTAAAATCCTGAAGGAGCTGGTAACATGATTACATTTCGAAGTATCAAGACGGCTCTCACGAAACTGCTGAAAAGCAAATACCCTGATTACAAGGTACATTTCGACAATGTGGAAAAGTCGGATGCGCCTTATTTTTATGTCGAAATGCGGCCATCGGCAGCAACTGTGGATGGTGATGGAGTTTACTGCGACAGGAACATCGAAATAGACATTACCTTCGTTCCGGCTGAGGACAAGTATGGGCGTGTAGCTCGGATGGTCCTCTTCGATGTGGCAGAAGCTCTGGACCATTCCATCCGTCCGGTATTCCGGATAGAAGACAGGGCAATCACCATCCCGAGAGCTGAGATGACAGTGCATGATGACATTTTGCATTATATTTTCCAGCTGCTCTTTACCGATGCGGATATGGATGCCGCTGAATATGAGCTCATGGAAGAATTGACTCTGAATATTAACAAGGAGGATTGAACAAATGGCAAATGAAGCTGAAGTATTCGGCCTGCCACAGGTGTTGATTGATTTCAAGACCAAAGGCACCACTGCTATCAAGAGAAGTGCTCGAGGCATTGTGGTCATGGTCCTTAAGAATGAGACCACCGATACAAGCAATTATTACAAAATCAACGATGTGTCCGACATCCCTTCCGAAGGGCTCTCGGATGACAATGTAGACCTGATTAAAAAGTGTCTGCTGGGCTCTCCGCTTCGGGTGCTGGTCTACACTCTGCCCAATGCGGATGTGGCAGGTGCAAAGGTGACCTTTGCCACTATCCTGGCTAAAATTGCCGGAATCAAGTGGAATTATATCTGCGCGCCGAACAGCACAGAGCAGGAACAGCAGGACCTGGCAAGCTGGATCAAGAGCCAGCGCAGCAATAAGAGGAAGACTTTCAAGGCTGTGTGTGCCAACCAGGCAGCAGATAATGAAGGCATTATCAATTTCTGCACAGGGAATATCAAGGTAAAGACTTCTACCGATACCAGCGGCAATCCGATTTATAAGACCTATACCGCACTGCAGTATACTGCGAGAATCGCCGGTATTCTGGCAGGCCTTTCCCTTGACCGCTCTGCAACCTACTTCAAACTGACTGAAGTAGAGGAAGTGGAACAGTATGAAGATATTGACTCCCTTATCGATAAGGGCGAACTTCTCCTGTTTGATGAACAGGATGGTGACGGCGTAAAAATTGCCCGTGCATGCAATTCCCTCACTTCCTTCACTACGGATAAGGGCGAAGATTTCCGTTACATCAAGATTATGGAAGCCGTGGACATGATTACTGATGATATCCGTGACACCTTCAAAAAATACTATGTGGGCAAGGTTATCAATGACTATGACCACAAGATGCTTTTTATTACGGCTATCCTGGTTTACTTTGATGAAATCAAGGGCAATGTGCTTGACCGTGATGGTAACAACACGGTAGACATTGATGAAGAATACCAGGCGAACTATGCAAAACTGAAGGGTGAAGATACGTCTACCATGACTGCCATGGAAATCCGGCAGTATAACACCGGCACGAACGTGGTACTTGCCGGCAGTGTGAAGCCTGTAAACGCCATGGAAGATTTGAAGATTGTATTTACCATGTAATGGAGGGATGAATAATGGCTAGAGCTGCAGAAGATGTTAAATATAGAGGCCGCCGGCGCTGGAATGGTTCCCATGGGAAACTGTGGTGGGACGGCGAACTGCTTTTTGAAATTGACAGTTTCGAATGCAAGGTGACTGCTGACCGTTCTGATGTGCTGATTGGCAATTCCAAAGATTCTAAAATCGTTTCCCTTACCGGTTCCGGTACATTCACTATCAAAAGTGTTATCAACCGGAATATCAATGCCTATCTGGAGGAATGGAAGAATGGGCATGATCCCCGCGCCACGCTGGTGGGCCTTATCGATGACCCTGATGCGGTGGATGGGCAGAAGGAACGCGTATCCATTGATAATGTATGGTTTAATGAACTGACGCTTATGAATTTCACCAAGGGCGAAGTCATCCAGAAAGAATTCCCCTTCGGATTCACTCCGGAAGATGCGAAATTCATTGAAACTGTGGAATAAGGAGGAAAAGTATGGCTGTATCTATTCAGGAACTGATTGATAAACAGGATGAAATCAAGGCGGGAAAGAATAAGACCTTTGACCTTGAAACATCCGTGGGCGTTTTTCGTGTAAAAAAGCTGACGGCGTCCAAGCTGCTTGAAGCAGGAGACATGGAAAACGGGGAAGGCGACCGTTATATCATTGTCGAATCTGTAGTGGAACCGAACCTTAAGGATAAGAAGCTGATGGATACTTTCGGGTGCCTTGAACCAACCGACGTTCCAGACAAGCTTCTGGATCCCGGGGAAGTAACCTCTGTAGCAAGAAAGATTATGAATCTTTCCGGCTATGGAAAAGATATCAAGGTTAAGGTCCACGATGAAATAAAAAACTGATTGACGGGAACTGGGAGGCGGCTACGGCCGCTTTTCTGGTTTCCAAAGGATTTCCGCCGGATTATTTCTTCAAGCTTTCCACCATGGACAGGCTTTTCTGCCATGCCGTGATGGAAAGGGAAGACCAGCGGATTGCCAGTCTGGCTGAGTTGATTATGGGAAGGAGGTTTACCGGATGAATTACATTCTCAGCGCTACCCTGCAGATGAAGGATGAGATGACTCCTGCAGTCCAGAGTGCTCAGAAAAGCCTTAATGGAATGAAAACGTCACTTTCCTCTGCTTCTAAATCGGCGGGGAGTGCGACAGAATCATTCCGAAAAATCGGGAATGCGGCAAGCCGTGCGGCCCCCGCCATCGAAAAGATGCAGAGCGCCTTGAAGAGTGCCAGCAGGAATTACACGGCATCCTTCACCCTGCGGGATAGAGCAAGCCAGGTAATCAACCGGGTAACTTCCCGGCTGAACGGCTTCAAGGGTAAGACCTATACCGCTATCCTGAATGTCAAAAACAACATCACCGGCGGAAATGGCCCGCTGGGCGGCCTTAAAGAAAAGGCCTCCGGCGTGGCAAGCGGCATGCTCATGGGTCTTCCTGTGCAGGCGGCTGGTACTATAGGTATGGGTTATGGTGTGTTTGATGCAGTGAAGAAATACAGCGCCTTTACTGCCGAACTTTCAAATATTAAAGCCGTCACAGGTCTTGATGATGATGCCATGGCCCAGGTGAAGGCAAGGGCTTTGGAACTGGGCGCCGCTACACAGTACAGCTCAACAGAAGCGGCGCAGGGCATGACTGAATTGCTGAAAGCAGGCGTTGATGTCAAAGATGTCCTGGGTGATGCGTCCCAGGCGGCTCTTGACCTGGCCGCTGCCGGCGGTATCAAACTGCCGGAGGCTGCTGAAATCATGAGCACGGCCATGAATGCATTCCATATAGACAATGCGACCCATGCGGCGGATACCCTGACAGCTGCCGCCAATGCCAGTGCAACAGGCGTAGAGGAACTGCGCTATTCCCTGGCGGCAGTAAGCTCCGTAGCGGCAGGGGTAGGGCTGAGCTTTGATGATACCAACACGGCTCTGGCCGTCTTTGCAAATAATGGCTTAAAAGGATCTGATGCCGGTACATCCCTTAAAACAATGTTGTCAAATCTGACTCCGCAGACTGATTCAGCAGCAAAGGAATTCAGTGCTCTTGGTCTCATGACTGAAAAAGGAACATCCAAGTTCTTTGACGCTGAAGGACGGATGAAATCCATTGCCGAAATTGCAGACATCCTGCAGGGCGCTCTTGCCGGTATGACGAACGAAGAAAAGATGAACCACCTGTACAAGCTCTTCGGTTCTGATGCTATCCGCGGCGGTATGATTTTCGCAAGAGAAGGCGGTAAGGGTGTTCGTGATATGCAAAACGCCATGAGCAAGATAACAGCCCATGGAACAGCTGAAGTAGCCATGGACAACCTTTCTGGATCAATAAAGAAATTCACCAGTGCATGGGATAACATGGAAATCAAACTGCTTGATGGGAAAGCGGGCAACGGCATAAAGGGCTTTGTAGATGAAATCACAGACCTTACCAGCGCCTTTGGAAATTCCCTTGATGATGGTTTCCAGTTTACGGATCTGCTTTCCATCATTGGGAAAGGCATATCCGATCTGAAGAATAAGTTCCTCCAGATGGATGGTATTGGTTCTGTGCTGGCAGGTGGAGCGCTTGCGGCAGGACTGTACAAGATTTCCAAACTCTCCGTGAGCGCCGTCAAGAGCATCAAGAGCCTGACATCGGTGCCCAAAGGTCTTTCCGGTGCAGGTAACATAGCAACGGCTAAAGATATGATGGTCAATGCAAATACGGTGATTGTGAATGGTAAAGTTTCTCCCGGAAACGGTCCTTCTTCTACTCCGGTGCCTGGAGTTCCGGAAAAGGGAGGGAAAAACGGAAAGACATTCGCTGCAGGTAAATGGGTCAACCGTGCGCTGGTGGGGTTGTCTCTTCTTTCTGCCGGATATGATATCTACAACGCATCTCCGGAAGAGAGGGGAGCTACAGCCCTCCGCGCCGGCGGCCAGATTGCAGGAACCGTAGTAGGCTCCCATATAGGCGGAGCCATCGGCACGGCAATTCTTCCCGGGGTTGGAACTGTTGCAGGGGCAACCATTGGAGGAATGGCAGGAGGTTTCCTCGGAAATGTATTTGGGGATCATGCATCCGGCGGGGCAGCTGTGGCTGCATATTCTAATCCATTGGAAACCACTAATGATTCTTCTGCCTACACGAAAGGTACGGAAGCTTACACCGAAAAGGTTCAGGAACTGCACAAATCTATGTGGGATTCCGTTAAAGCTGCGGCCTCTGAGGCATTGGATAACTGCAGCGCAAGGGCTGTAGAGGCATTCAACGGCTTTCTGGATGATTCCAGGGAGACCACTGCTGCCATGGAAGATGATTGGAGTCAGACTCCTCCATGGTTCGAATCTACGGTATGGGACCCTATAGCCAATGCGGCATCCGGTACGGGGGACGCAATTGCTGATGCATTCGCTTCCGCATGGGGAACCATGCAGGGGATATGGAGCGGAGCAGCAGACTGGTTTAACAGTACTGTTGCAGCTCCCATCTCCCAGGCTGTCAGTCAGCTGGGACAGAATCGGCTGGCTGCTATCCAGGCTGAAATTGCCGGAGATGCTCCTGCCGATGCGGCGGGAACCACATTTGCATCCGGAGGGCTGACGCAGATTAACGAACACGGTGGTGAACTGATTGACCTGCCACAGGGAAGCCGCGTCTATCCTGCCGGCGAAACGGCAAGAATCATCCGGAATGAAGTAGAGAACATTTCCAGGGGAGGGAACACGGTAACTGTTACCGGAAATACCTTCGTCATCCGGAATGAGGCGGATGTGGATTCCATTGCGTATAAAATAGCGCAGGCCCTGGAGCAGGGATATGCAAACTATGGAGGTGCATGATGAAGGCATGGGGCGCTTTGGGCACCATTCTAAATGTGGCGTCCATATTGTTTGGAGGAACTGCGGCAAAGAGGCAGGTCATCCTTTCCTGTGAGACGGAAAAAATCATTCTGCCTGTGACGCCAAGGGAATATGAGGTTTCCACGGGACAGGAAAATAAAACAGTCAACGTGGAACAGGTAGGGGAAGCTCTGGTTTTTGGGCTCCCTTCTGCCCAGCAGATTTCCTTCTCGTCCTTCTTCCCGGCAACAGTACATGACTATCCTTTTGTGGTAGGTGATGTGCAGGATCCTGCATACTTCGTGGAAAAGCTGAAGAAATGGAAAGAGAGCAGGAAGCCGGTGAGGGTAATTATCACCGATTCCCCTGTGAACCTGATGACCGGCATCATGAATTTCGATTATAGAGAAGATGATGGGTCCCGGGATATTTATTTCACGCTGAAACTTACGGAGTATAAGGACCTGAATACACCGCTTGCCAATAATAACAAACAGATTGATGACACTACGGGATTGAAGGACAGGCCAAGCCCATCCATAAATACCAGTGCTGCTTCAAATATGAGCAGAGCGGCGGATGTGGTTGACGTTGCCCGAAAGGCTTACGGAGACATCAACAAGTGGAGAAGGATTGTAAAGAGCAATGACCTGAAAGACCTGGCTATCAGCAATGTGGATAAACTTCGCGGGCTGGTGATTAAATGATTATCCGGCATGAATATAAATCGAAAGATGAGAATGGAAATGAAAATGTCCATAACGATGATATTACCCAGCTGGTTACATCCTGCGAATGGTCCGGCTCAAGACTGCAGGCCGCAAGGAAGCTGTCTTTTTCCATGGTGCAGGATTTCCGTGACCCTAATCTTCCAAATCATCCGGTAGACAACGGAGACCGAATTTATGGATATGATGAAGAGGGGGCCTTGAGGTTCGAAGGAAATGTATTCCGGATTGAAAGGGATGTGCAGGATTCGAAGGTAACAGTCACCGCATTCGATAACCTTTTTATTCTGAACAAGAGCAAGACAACAAGAAAGTTCACGAATATTCCTCCGGAAGGCATTGCTTCCTCCATTTGTAATGAGCTTGGAATCAAGGAAGGGAATATCCTGGCAGTAGGCGAACCGGTTTCCTTCATTGCCGTCAGGAAATCCGGCTACCAGATTATTATGATGGCCTATACCGAGGCGGCTAAGAAAACAAAGAAGAAATATGCCATGCTGATGAACGGTGACAAGCTGGATGTCGTTGAGAAAGGGACTCTAATTGAGAACTACGAGGCAAACGGTTATACCAACTCCCTAAATGAGCGGTACACCGAAAGCGTTGAAAATATGGTCAACCAGATTATGATTACAGACGCGGAAGGCAACGTGACAGGGTACAAGTCGAATGATGAGCAGATAAAGAAATATGGCATGATTCAGGATGTCTATAAGACAAACCCTAAAGCTAATGCTCAGCAGGAAGTGGAATCTCTAATGAAAGGTCCGGAACGGACAGGAGTGCTTGACCTTCTTGGGGATTACAGGGTTACAGCTCCTTATTCCATTGCAGTAAAGGACCAGTATTTCAAAGGGCAGTTCTGGGTAAAAAGTGATTCCCATCATTTCGAGGGCGGAATTCACACCATGAAACTGGAACTGGAATTTGAAAATATCATGACAGAGGAGGCGGCAGAAAATGGCTGATAAAGTACCTACCATAGGACAGTCTGCCGGCCGCATCGTTGACCTGATGCATCAGGCAGGGAAAGATGAACAGGTGCAGATGGCGCAGATTGGGAAAGTTCTCGTTCCACCGCCCAATATCGTGGTGGAGGTAAACAACATCCAGCTCACCAAGGAAGATGTCATCATTTCCCGGTACCTGCTTCCCGGATATACAAGGCATGTGGTAGGGGAAACGTCTTACCGCAGCGGCGGCAGCGGGGATGCTGAATATGCTTCCCATAACCATCCGGTGGACAATGATGAGACATGGACGGACACGTTGAAGCCGGAAACACTGGTCCTCGTCATCCCATTGGAAGGTTCTGCATCTCTTGAAGGGAATCAGCTGTATTGGATAGCAGATAGTGGGGTGAGGACATGAGTGAGGAATTTCCCTTCGTAGGAGCCAGTGATGCGGTCATCCAGGCGGCGGCGGAGACAGAAGAATTACCGATGTTCAAGGAATTCGCCTGGGATTTCGATGAGGATACATTTCTCTATGACAAATCGGGTAACCATATCCTTTTAGAAGGCGCCGAAGCCATCAAGACATGGGTATATAAGGCGCTTTCTACAGAACGGTATACCTATCTTGCTTATTCCTGGCAGTACGGCATTGAGATCAAACCATTTATCGGCCTGGTCATGGGCGTGGAGGAAAGAATCAGTGAGTTGAAACGTATGATTACTGAATGTCTTATGGTAAATCCTTATATTCTGTCCATTGACAGTATTACCTTTAACCAGGAAGGCCGAAAAGCTACGGTTGAAGTCTCTATGACTACCGTTTACGGGGAGGTGAATGCTTAATGTATACGGCAAGAGAACAGGCGGATATCCTCAAAGAACTGCAGGATGCCAGCGAGATTGAGGCCTCAAAAATCGAAGGAACCTTTGAAAATGATGTGCTGGCGTCTAACAGTCTGGAGTTCCAGAAAATAGAAGTGGAACTGGAGCAGGCTTATAAAGCGGCTTTTGCGGAGACTTCCTGGGGCGAATATCTGACTATGCGGGCTGCGGAATTCGGGGTAGATAGGAAGGCGGCGGTGAAAGCCGTTGGATCTGTGACGGTTTCCGGAACCAAGGGCGCTTCTATCCCACAGGGGTCTTTATTTGCAACGGATGATAATCTGATGTTTGCCACGGATGATGCGGCTGTTATTCCGGATACGGGACATGTTGATATAGCCGTTACAGCACAGACTGCCGGAATTGCCGGAAACGTTCTTGCGAATACAATTACCAGGATTCCTATGAGTATCCCCGGTGTGAGCAGTGTGACGAATACCGGTGCCATGCATGATGGTTATGATGAGGAAGATGATACCAGTCTCTATAATAGGCTGGTGTTCAAAGTCAAACAGCCGGCTACGAGTGGGAACGTGAATGACTATATTGAATGGGCCACCAGTGTGAGCGGTGTTGGAAAAGTAAAGGTTATCCCAATCTGGAATGGTAATGGAACGGTTAAAGTTATCGTCACCAACGCCAATGGGGAGGCGGCCTCTGATACGCTTCTCCAGGCAGTAAGGGATTATATTGAAAGCCGGCATCCGGTTGGGGCTGACGTAACTGTTGTAGCTCCGGAAATCGTTAATATTGCAATTGCTCTTACTGTTACGAATGGTACCGGAAATGCAGATGCCATTAAGGACCTCATTAATAAGTATTTCGTATCAAACGATTTTGATGGAGAGAAGGTAAGCTATGCAGTCCTGGGGAGGATGATTCTTGATAACAGTGATACAACCGGAGTACTCGACTATGATAATCTCACTTTGAATGGAGGCACATCCAATATTACGGTTACCAGTGAGCAGCTTCCGAATATCAGCGAGGTGACTTTCAATGGCTGATTTCAAATTTCTCCGAGTGAATCCGGTTAATTTGGCAAGGTATCTTCCTGCTTTTCTTTATAAGGATCCGCATTTTACGGCGGTTCAAAAGGCTTTACAGGAGGAACATGAGAACCAGAGACTTGCTCTCATTGATATAGCAAAGCAGTTTTTCGTGGCTACTGCCACATGGGGACTGGATGACTGGGAAAAGTTCCTGGGCATAGGAACAGATACGTCAATGACGGAGAAGTTTCGACGTGAGCGGATTATTAACAAAATCAATGCAAATGATACCGTGACAGCCGTATTCCTTACGAACCTGCTGAACCAATATCTGTATGATGGAAGCGGTACAGTTAATGATATTCCAAACAAATACCTTGTGGAATTCCTTTACCATGGCGGGCAGGTGACCAGCTATGAGACTCTGCGAAAGGCTATCAGGACATATCTCCCTGCCCATCTGGGATATAAGCTGATTACTATTACCCAGGGGAATACGGAACTTCATTCCGGAGGCACAGTGCAGTGTTTTCATTCGAATGTTGTTGATAGTTCTCTTACTTACCAGCTATCCATTCGGGATACTGTTCAATATCATGGCGGAGCCGTGATTCATATTTATAAATCCGAAAACGTTTTCGGGGGGCGAATGAATAATGGCAAAATTTCCTAATTTAACAATTACCAGCGAAGGCAAACAGATGCTTATTCAGGCTCAGAATGGCCATACTCTTAAATTTACAAGCGGAAAGCTTGGCTCCGGAGTACTGGCAGATAGTGATGATGTTTCAAGCTTTACTGATCTTAAAGCAGCGAAAATGACGCTGCCTATCACTAATGCGGATGATTCTAATAAAGAAAAATTAGTTCTTACATTTGACGTGTCCAATAGCGAGCTGGAGAACGGGTTCATTTCTCGTGAGCTTGGAATCTTTGCGAAACTTGATAGTGGCGAAGAAACACTTTATGCCTATTCCAACGCGGGGAACAATTATGATTACATCCCGGGGAAGGATACACCAACGGATGAGAACAGAATCGTGGTTTCCCTTGTAACATCCAGCGCGGCATCTATTGAAGTCCTGGTGGACGGCTCTATCGTGTATGTCCATAAGTCAGATGTAGAAAGCCTGATTGCAGAGCATAACACTTCGGAGGCTGCCCATGAGAACCTGCTGATGGTGACAAGCACTGCGGATAAGCCAGCATCCATGTCGGATAGAGGCCTTTGGGTAGAAATAAAGTAAAGGAGTAAACATCATGAGTATCTTAAAAGCAATCCTGCATCGCTGGAACAAAAACACCAAAACCTATGACACCATTCACCCGGAAACGGAAACATCCCAGATTACCGATTTCAATTCTGCGGTTGACGGGAAAATCAGCACTCATAATAATTCAAACACTGCCCACTCTGCGCTTTTTGGAAAGAAAGTGAATGTTGCAGGTGACGCAATGACGGGTAACCTGAATTTAAAAGGTGCGGCTCTACAGTTTACAAGAACAGACGATAATACAACGAACGGGAAAGACTATTTATTTGACCCGATAAATATTTCTGGCTCTGATGGTAATAGATATGGATTTATGCGAGTGATAAAAAAATCCAGCGGGTCAAGACAATTACAGCTTGGAAATGTAGATAATAATAATAATCCGTCAGGAAGTATTTCAATCAATACCGATAATAATGGTACTGCGATTAATGTACAGGGAATCACACCGAGTGACGGTGCGAACGATACATCGCTTACTACCGCAGAATGGGTCAATAAGAAACTTGGAAATTACGAAAAAACAGGAAGCCTTGCAAATGACATCATCACAAAACTGGCGCAGACTACTGTCATGTCTATTATCAGTACTCTTCAGACAGGTTCCTGGTTTGGGCAGCTGCTCAAATTGGTGTTGAATGCCAGCGGCGTTAAATATCTGATTGGTACTAATGGCTACATCTGCTTCGGCTCCTTTTTCGGAGGGCTAATTATACAGTGGGGAAGTGTTGGAAAAGAAGGGAGTCCTGTTAGTTTTACCTTCCCGGTGGCTTTTACAAGCAGCAATTATATGGCAGTGGGTTCTGACTACAATCCTGATAACGATGGATGCATTTTGTCATTTTATAATCGTAATATTAATGGATGCGAGATAACCGGACGCCGTATTTCTGCTGATAAAAGCAAGATACAAGTCTACGGAAATTGCATTTTCATTGGACATTAAATTCCAACTGAAAAAACAAAAAACTTTGTTGTACTGTAAAACTTATGGTCTCCATATAGAGTACACTGATTTTTATTATCGAGGTTTACCGCTGAAAAACTCACACCGGTATTTTCTGTATTCATGTGGGTTAGTAGTGCAGCATATGCCCCATATTTATAAGCACAAGGATATATAAAAACTGTCGTATCTGTATTTTGATTGAATTCTACGCTTTCCCACTGTTTACTTACCTATTACGATTACATTATACGAAAGGGTTCCAGAATCAGGTGCTTCAGTCAAATAAACTGCCGCTTCTGTGTGCGAGGCGGAATAAGCCTCACCATAAGGCACTGCATTATCTGCTGTTCGACTGCCAACGTACTTCATGGTTATACTGCTAAAAGCTATTGGCAATGCCACGGAAGCTGTAGTTTTCCCTGACTGAACTATTAAGGTTACCCACTGTTGAGTTGTTGCTTAATTTCCTATAGCAAATATAGTAATGTCCATGTCAAGACCGCCAGTCCACCCATTTTGAATATGTATAGTTTCTACATTCGTGTCAATGATTTTTGCTCCTTCTGTCAGCTCTCCTGATGCACTGGAAGTACTCAATTTTCCATATGTATCGCTAAGTACAGCAGAAAGACAGTTATTAGGAAAAGTTATCGGTAGTTTGATATAAGCAGCTTCTTCGTTAGACATGATTTTGTGTAAGGTTACCCACTGTAGATTAAAGAACCAAGGTAGAATGAGGAAGGAAAAGAGTGAGGATAGTAACGAATTTTGGAGAAACGAAACAAAGGGTAAAACCGCTAAATTATCAGATATCTACAATTATGAAACAGTAAATTCACACTAATCTGACTGCTTTGCCAAGTATCAATAGTAACAACCTGCAAATCACGGATAATGCAGATAATCCGGTAATACATACGATTGATTGAGTAGCGTACTAGTAACACTACTTCAGAAGTTCTATACATTTTCGGAGCTGTCTTAGCCCTTTATGCGTATAGACTCGTTCAGTGACATCACCGCCAGCGTGGCCCAAGATACGCCGTTTGGCCGTTTCATTGGCTCCGGCATTATCAAGCAGCGTTGCAACCGTATGGCGGCAGTCATGTGTTGTATGACCATTAGCTTTAATGGAGTGCATAACGTTTCTCCAAAGCACGCAATACCGGCTGTAGTCATATTGCTTTCCTTTGGAATCCGCTATCAGATACACACCGATTGATTTCATACGGTTTGTAATGAGAGGAAAAATCCGATGATGGATGGGGATGGTTCTGATGCCGGAAACGGTCTTGCTTTTGGTAATCCGGATATAACCTTGGCGGAGGTTCACATCAGTCTTCTGAAGCGCCAGCATCTCGCCGACACGCATACCGGTGTAAAGCAGGATAAGAACTGTATCAACACCGGGCTCATCAATGTTTGCCCATAGCCGGTTAATCTTCTGCCGACTGAATGGGTGGTGCGGATGCACGGCCTTGTTCTTTCCAATGGAGAGCAGGGGAGCGTAACATTTATTTATCAGCTCAATCTTGACTGCATATTTTTCAAGGAGAGAAATCAAAGAGCGGACTTTCTTCAGAGAACTGTAAGACAGCCCGCTTTTTCGCATGGAATCAAGAATTTTCTGGTAGTCCACATATTTCAAATCTTGAAATGGCTCATAGTACAGTGAGGCCAAATGTTTGAAGGAGTTGGCATAGCTGTCCAGCGTTGATTGTGACGGGGATGCATTGGACGTATGGGCAGGAAGCCAGCGATAGTACAGTTCTTCCAAAGTTATTTGATGTGCCGGAAGGGAGCGATGAAAATGGAGCTTATTATAGTCAGCCTGAAAAATTTCAGCTTCAATCTGCGTGGTAAAGTATTCGACAGGCTTTTGCCTCCCTGCCACGCTGACAACAAATACAAATGGCCGCCTCCGCCGTCCGGAAAGTTTTTTGATTGAACCGTAGCCGTTTGGTTTACGCATAATATCACCTCATTTTATTTGTAAAGGAGACATAGCATGAACGCAACCAATGTTGATTATTACATCGCCGGATTTAAAGCCGACGGAAGCCGGGCATTTGGAAAAATCTGTATGTTCGACCCAGTAAAACATCCGGAAAAGCTGGAAGCGGAAGCGGAAAAACTAAAAGCAGATAATGCCGACATCGTGACAGTAAAAGCTGTCACTACTGCTGACTACATGAATCTGCTGGGAAATAATGCAGACAACAAGGAGTACATTCTTAGTGGAGAAAACTTTATTCCGAAGCCGGATTATGTACCGACAGAGGCCGAAAAGCAGCAGGTGGCTATCGCCACCATCAAAGCAAAGTACCAGCCGACACTGAACGGCCTTGTGGATGCAAGGGTTAAAGCCGCCATGCTGGGTGCCGATACAGCAAAGATTGACAGCCAGTATAAAACTACTCTTGCCAATATGACAGCTGAAATCAAGAATGCATAGGAGGGATGAATCATGGAATTTTGTGAATACTGCGGCAACCTTTTAAACGATGACGGACGCTGCCCGTGGGATGACTGCCCACATAACGCCATTATTGATGCCATGGCAGAAGCCAAGGCGGCTGATGAGAAGAAGGAAAAGAGCGAGGATAAGGCTTGATGGAATTCATGGTACAGATTTACGGCTATGTATACAAGGCGGTGTGCAGCATTCCGGATGGGTGGCCATTTAAACTGGCTGTCGGGGCGATTCTTTTAATCATTGCCAGGCATGCCATGCTGTTTACTGCATTCACAGCTCTTGTGGCGATAGATCTCTTTGCAAAATTTATTGCGCTCTCTTATGAAATGCTGAAGGCCCAGGGCGTGGAAAATCCATCCTTTGTGGAGTCTATCAAATCTATCCCGGAAGCTCATCGGCAGAGAATCATCAACAGCCATGAAATGAAGACGCAGTTTCTTGGAAAAATTTTGATGTATATCTTTGCTGTTATTACGGCAGGACTTGCTGATTTCATGATTGGACACGTAAATTTCGGACAGATGGTCATTGCGTACTTAGCATCCACGGAACTCCTCAGTGTCATTGAGAATCTGGACGATGCGGGGGTATCAGCTTTGCACGGATTAGTTAGTCTGGTGAAAAGAAAGACAGGAGGGGCTTGATGAAAGGGATTGATGTTTCCGAACACAATGGAGCCATCAACTGGCAGGATGTAGTAGATGACGGAAATGAATTCGCTATCATCCGACTGGGATGGGGCAATCAGCACCTGGACAAAAGGTTCTATGATAATTTCAATGGTGCCTTGGATGCCGGATTGAAAGTAGGCATTTATTACTACTCTGAAGCTACAGACGCTTCAGAAGCGGCCGCTGAAGCAGAGTTTGCACTTTATGTCATGCAGGATGCGGGAATTACTCCAGATATGTTAGCGATGGGATTCTGGTTCGATGAAGAAAATGACAACTGGAAATCAGAAAGGCTGACTGATCCGGCAGAAATTACAGACATCTGCACCACATTCATCAATACTTTGGAAGAAGCTGGATACCATTGCGGTCTGTATGCTAACTATGATTACCTGACCAATGTAATTGATATGAGCCGCCTTTCAGGCGTGCCTGTATGGTGCGCCCAGTACAACAGCCAGTGTGACTATGACGGGGCCGCCATCTGGCAGTGCACAGATAGCCATTTCATAAATGACGCTCAGTTTGATAAGAACTACTCTTTCTGAGGAGGATTCATGGATAATGAAGATAAGAAAATTTATGCTGCCCTGGCTGCTATTGCCATTTTTCTTCTTTCCGGCATTGTATGGCTCCTCTGTGCAGGCCGAAGCGATGTATCAGATATCAGAAGGGGAGCTCAATCAGTTACAGAACAACTTGACCGAGCTGAAAGCGGACAGCGGGCAGAAGCAGAATCTCTTGACCGAGCAGCAGAAGCAGCTTCAAATAGTCAACGAGCAGTTGGAGAAATCCAGAAAATTGAACGAAGAGACACAGACCTCATTAGCGGAAGCGAGGAAATCCTTCAGCGAGTACGAGAAAGAGGCGGAACGGAAAATCAGAATTAAGACCAGACAGAGAAACCTGTGGATTTCCATTGCCGCCATCTGCGCCACCGCCGCTATAGCTAAATAAAAAGAGCCATATCTACACGTAAGAATTTGTGTGGATATGGCTCTTTTTTATTTGCAAAAAAGTTAGATTTTATCGAAGAAAATCAGCATTTTCCTATTGACGTTATACCGAAAAAGATATATAATATATACAGAGTTAAGGATGAAGGGGGGTGATAAAAATGAACATTGAAAAGTCAGATTGGGAATGGCTCATCTCAATCATAACAAGCATTGCAATTCCAATCATCATTGAATGGTTGAAAGCAAAAGGGCTCTTCAATCAGAACCACCGCAAATGAAACTGGTTGAAAAGCCACAAGGTAAGCGGGAGGGCAAGGAACCCTCCACACTTACCTCATTATATCATAGGGAGGTTTGAAATGAAATTCTATGACTATATCTTCATGGGAATCATAATAGTCGCTATTAAACTGATTCCATTGAATAAAAGCATGATAGAAGGACTTATTACCGGAATAGTGATAGGTGGTTATGTAGGATGGAGGGTTTGGCATGACAATTGATGATGTAATGACAACGTCAGAAGCTGCTGAGAGATGGGGCGTGGCAATAGTCACCATAAAGAAGGCATGTGTTGGGCAAAAAGGATTACCGCCAAGATTCAAAGAAGGCGAATACAAAAAGTCTGGGCATGCATGGCTGGTAACAAGGCAGGGCATGGAAAGGCTCTATGGGCCAGAAATTAAGTAAGCTAAAAGCCGTATCAGGTCGATACGGCTTTTAAATTTGGTAGAAATTTTGGTAGAAAGAGCAAAAACTGACAGTCTTTAGTAGAAATGAAAAAATCCCGAACCTTCGATAGATTCGGGATAATTCAGTGGTGACCCAAGAGGGATTCGAACCCCCGACACCTTGATTCGTAGTCAAGTGCTCTATCCAGCTGAGCTATTGGGCCAAATTGGCAGGGGCAGAGGGACTCAAACCCCCAACCTACGGTTTTGGAGACCGTTGCTCTATCAATTGCGCTATGCCCCTAGACGCATGTTTCTTGCGACTGTATTATCATAACAGATAGATTCTAAAATTGCAAGGGGTTTTGAAAATATTTTTTCAAATCTGCGGCGAAGCAACATTATAAAACTCATCGCCCGAGAGGGCGATACCACCACCCTCTGAACCCTTTGAACCTTCTGAACCTTTTGAACCCTCACACCGAAGGTGTGTCCGCAGTTTATTTATTTCTCACAATGTAATCCAGAATATCCTGGTGGAGGATTTTCTTATAGTCTTCCACGCCGGGCTGGTCGTAGGCATTAATGCCTGCCAGGGCGCCTTCGTAGGCGATGGTGAGGAAGAAGAAATACATGAGGGCTCCCATGTGGAAGGGGGTGATTTTCCGGATGCGGATGCTGCAGCTCATGCGCCCTTCGCAGGCCAGGGCTTTTTCGTTGGCCTTGCGGGCGGATTCCAGCATGTAGTCCATGGGGACCATGCCTTTTTCGCCACCCTCTTCACAGGGGACGGAAAGGGTACTGCGGCTTTCTTTGACGGAAATGAACTGCACCAGCTTGTTTTTGGCTCCCTGCTGATGTTCCTGGGTGAGGGAATGCATGTCCGTGGTGCCTACGGCAGCTACGGGAATGCGGCCGTAATGGATTTCTCTGCCCTGAATGTCATATTTCTTTCCCAGTGATTCTCCCAGAAGCTGGGCGTACCACCAGCCGAAGGAACGGAGGGTGTCGCCGTAGGGCATGATGATTTCTGCGGCAGCGCCGTATTTCCTGCTGGCTGCGTATTTCAGGGATGCCAGCAGAAGGGCTGGGTTTTCCTCTGCCCTTTCGCTTTGGCAGGCTTCTTCCACCATGCGGGCGCCGGAGAGGAGGGCTTCGATGTCCACGCCGATGAGGCGGGCAAAGACGAGGCCCACCTGGGAAAGTTCGCTGAATCGGCCGCCGATGCCGTCGGGCACGGTGAAGCAGGGGAGGTGGTGCTCATTGGCATAGTGCCTAAGGGTTCCTTTTTCCTTATCCGTAATGGCAAGGAGGGACAGGTCTGCAAAGGGGGCAAGGATGGTCCGCAGGGCCTTCAGGGCGCTGGAGGGTTCGATGGTGGTGCCGGATTTGGAAATCACCAGGAGAAGGACCCGGCATTTTCTTCCAAGGCGCCGGCTCTGGCGCTCTACTTCCTCTGCCAGCTGTAAAAGGCCATGGGGATCCATGTTCTGCCCTGCGAAAAAGACCTGGGGAAATCCCTGCCGTTCTTCCCGGCTCATCATGTTCCAGTAGGGACCGCAGAATACGTCGAAAAGCATCTGGTTTCCCAGATAGGAACCGCCGATGCCGATGGAAATCAGGATATCCGATGCTTTGGACAGTTCATGGACATGGGAAAGGTGCTCCCTCTCTTCTTTGGACATGAGTCGTTCTTCTTCCAGAATATAGGGCAGACGTGAAAAAAGGACCAGGCTGCCGTCGGGTCCTTTTCCGCTTTTACGGAGTTCTGTCAGTGACCGTCCTGCCTGGTGGATACGGTCTTCTATATTCTTCAGGTCTCCCTCTTTCACGCTCCAGGGATTTCCCAGAAGATTTCGTATATCAATATCCAGCTCGTTCTGAATGGTCATACCTTGCACTCCCTCATTACCTCTATATAATAAGATACTGTCAAGAAACAATTATACAGGATAAAACAGGGGAATACAAGTTATAAAAGAGGGGGGACACGCCCTTTTGGGGTGTGAGGGTTGACGGCCCGTTGGGCCGAAGGTTCTTAAGGGGCTTAAGTTTGACGCGCCTGTGGCGCGATCGGGATCGGGATCGGGACCGGGGCGGTGCTTTCCCGTATTCCCGAAGGTTGACACGCCCTTACGGGCGTGAGGGTTGATGGCGCCGCCGGGCCTTTGGCCCTGGGCGCCAAGGGTTCTGCCTGTGATCGGCTTCGCCTTACAGGCGGGTTGAGGGCTCCGCCCTCGGGAGGTATGAAGTACTGTGGAGGTCCTGCATAGGACCTCCAAGTCAGCCAAAGTAGGCCCTTAGCCTGCCCATTAAAGGGCTTACCTATTGGTTGGCTGACCGTGCCCGCTGGCGAGGTACGGCGCCTTCGGCGCCATTTTATATGCCGCTTCGCGGCAATAGCTGCATGGAACTCAGTCACATCCGCCGACAGGCGGATTATACCGGCGCCATCCCCCTCGCGGCGAAGCACCACGGTCGGCCGACTAAGCGGAAAAACCTTTTATGGGCAGGCTAAGGGAGGGCTTCGACCGACTTGCACATCCTATGCAGGATGTGCACATCAACCTTCGGGAATACAGCTGCCCGCCGCCCATGACTCTACAGCCCATAATCCTTTGTGCCCGGTATCTTCTTTATCCGGATTCCCGGAAGAATGAAAATCACACTGGCTATGAGACCTACAAAGAGAGGCTCCACCGGAAGACCCATGAAGACGGACAGAAGAGCGGCCAGGGTACTTCCGGCCATGGAAATCACGGCCCAGGTCTTTGTTAGATGGCCGGGAAGGAAAACAGCCAGGGTGAAGGGAATGAAAATGCCGCCGCCGCGAAGGGCCATGGAGAGATAATTCCAGAAAAGCACTTCCGAGCCTCTGTTGGCAATGGAAATGAGGCAGGCCAGAATCATGACTGCCAGTACCGTCAATTTCGTCACCTTCAGCAGCTTCAGATCATCGGTGATTTTGGTGATAGGCATGATGATATCATGAGAAATCATGGTGCCAATGCCCAAAGACAGGCCGCCAATGCTGCCGATGAGGGAAAGAAGGATGCCGCCCATGGCCAGACCGCCGATGAGGGTGGAGCTGTGATTAATCAGATAAGACGGGAGAACCAGAATCGGTGATACGTTTGGATCAAAGGCATGCATGTACATGCCGATGGCCACGCTGGGAAGACCTACCGGAATGACAATGAGGGCTGCCGCAAAGCATCCGAAGGCCGCCGTCACCGGTGTGCTGGCAGAGAAGATGCACTGGATATAGGTCTGGGTGCAGAGAACCCCTACAATCACGGAAAACAGATTCGCCATGGAAAGCTCGAAGCCCCGTCCGAAAAGGTCCATGTCCGCGGCTGGAAGAGAAGCCCATTCCGGAGTGCCGTAGAGAGATTCCATGGCTTCGAAGCCTGCCACAAAAAGGGACACCCAAATAATGACCATTTTCAATATGCCCCCTACTGCCGCACTCTTCATGCCGCCGAAAAAGGTATATCCAATGACCATGACAATGAGAAGCACCGAGGAAATCACCGGGTCCAGCCCCGACAGACTGGAAATGATTTCAATACCCGGCAGACAGCTGGCCACGGCGGAAAAAAGAATGCCAATGGATGAAATCACGGAAGAAAGCTCCTCTGCCTTCTTTCCATAATTGAGAGACAGAAACTGGGGAATAGTTTCCAGCCCCGTGCCCCTCATCCGGCGGGCATAGAAAAGACCCATCAGAATAAAGGCAATCCCGCTTCCCAGCGTAAACCACCAGGCAGAGAGACCGAAATTAAAAGCCAGCTGCGCCGTACCGATGGTGGCACCGCCGCCTACCACGGTGCCCGCAATGCTGCCTGCCACCAGAGGCACCCCGGCACTCCTGCCGCCTACACTGTAGCCGGCGGCGGACTTGATGGACCGGGAATGATAAATACCGATGCCGATGACCAGGGCCACCGTAAACAGGATGATAGCAGCATGAAGGGTTGTGAGATTCATGATATTGTCCTTCTTTCCTGTGAATCCTCAAATATTTTTCAAAAGCATTATAACAGAATCCAAGGCAAGCAAACAATAAGAAATGAACCGAAAATAACTATATTTATTTTTCCTTATGATGACAGGAAAGGATATAATTGGGAAAAGGGTTCTTAAGATGGATGGGCCTTCGGCCCAAGGGTTCGTAAGTTTGACGGGGCCTTTGGCCCCGAGGGTTGCGGTGGCGGCTGACGCCGCAGATTAAAAAAAGGGACGCGGCTGGCGCCGCAGGTTGTGTAGAAGGGTTGTGAAGGAAAAGGTTCAGAAGGTTCAAAGGGTGGTGGTATCGCCGCTTTGCGGCGATGCTTATAAAGTCAGCGTTATGAGGGAGGGTTCTTAAGATGGACCGGCCCTATGGGCCGGAGGGTTCGTAAGTTTGACGGCCCTTCGGGCCGAGGGTTGTGGTATCGCCCTTACGGGCGATGAGTATGAAATCAGCGTTACGAGATTTGCCTTTCTGTGTCATAGGGCGTAATAAGCATTCTGCTGATTGGCTCGCTGCGCGCGCCTCCCCCTTATCCGGGTACGCCGGACTTCCCCCGCAAGCGGGGGAAGAATAAAGCTAACGCATAGCGAAGAATAAAGTCCCCCCGCCGGGGGGAAGGTGG
>ERZ773113.126-NODE-126-length-40436-cov-5.854139_pt1 | contig 40436 bp, 47 predicted proteins | sample MGYA00580565_ERZ773113 | MGnify/ENA primary metagenome ERZ773113 (study PRJEB29015, sample SAMEA2737827) | human gut metagenome | biome: human gut; feature: human-associated habitat; material: faeces | place: China | collected 2012 ...
AGCTCAGAAGCCCCATGGATTTGAACCTTGGACCTCTGGTGTCCCCAGAGGTCCATGGTTCAAATCCATGCCCCGCTACCAACGCCTCGGGCTTCACATGGAAGAAGTCCGAGGCTTTTTCTATATCTTCAAGGCTCCATGCCACTCGCCTAGTCATCTTCTGTGAAATCGAAGACCTATCGACACCAAGAGCGTTCGCCAGATCCTTTTGTTTGACATTGCGAAGAGTCATGGCCACTTTCATATTTCGCGTGACTATATCCTGCAAACTGACAGATTCGGCCTGAGCTGCGACCTTAGGGCTGATTGTTGCTGTTGTCATAGCACATAAGTTTAGCGAAACTAACAAAAAGATAGAACACGACACGCCGAACGAGCAGGTCTAACTATATTCGTGGTTAGATGTGAGTGTGACAAACATTTTAGTAGATTCGCCCACTGTAGGTGAAAAGGTCAAACGCCTTATGGGACTCAATGGCCTGACACAGGCAGAAGTCGCTGAAATATTGCACTGCTCACGGTCCACGGTCTCGCAGAAATGCACTGGCCGAATCGCTTTCAGCGCGAATGAGATAAACGAGCTTGCCGAACTCTTGCATGTCAGCGCCGATGTGCTCCTTGGGCGAGTTCCGTTGGAGGTGAAGTGACGGTGCTTGGGCTTGTTTCTTTGATTGTTTCAATTGTGGCGCTGGGTGTCGCTTTGCACGCTGAATCTCTCGTCGGCGACGCCAAGTGGAAGGCCGACGAAGCGTTGTCGGTGGCGGGTTATGCGGAGGACTTGGCCCGCGAGGCAATGGGTGTGCCGCCGTCGATGGCAGATCGGAGGTGAAATGATGCTGATTCATGACGCTTCGGGTGCTGTCGCCGTCGTATCGGCTGAATCGGTGAGGATTGTCGGCGAGGGCTGCATTGTCCTTAATGCGCGCGCCGTGTACATCCATAATCAGGCGTTGACGCCAGAGCAGGCCGCGATTGTCAAGCGTGGTGTCATGGCCACGCTCGACGATCCAGCGGCGTTAGAAGATCTGCATGGGAAGCACGACGTCGCCAGCGTCGATCTGCCACCACGGAACGGCCTTGGGGTTGATGGTGATGGCGTGGATGCTCATGTCGGGAAACCTGACGGTCTGGACGAAGCTGGTGCCGGACTTCAGACGTTCGGAGAGCTCACTGACCGTGGAGGCCGTCGCACCAGTGATGGTAAGCGGCGTGGTCGTTCCCAGGTAAAGGGCGAAGTCGAACGTGTTTTCGTCACTCATTACTCTTCCTTCCTTCGTTGTTTGAAAGGTTTGGTTTGTGCGATTACAAGCCTATCGCTGCGGAGGAAGGAGCCTAACCGTCCATCCATGAATCAAGGAGCAGTGAAATGAGCGTTTTCAATCCGGAATGCGCCAGCAATTACTTCCAGGTGCTGGACCTCGCCCCGTCGGAATGCACCGGCGGCAATCCCTACCGCTTCGCCTGCCGCATCAAGGTAGCCGGAAGCACGTTCGGGTTCGATGGTCTGGACATGGGCGACCTTCAGACGATGAAGGGCGCGATCAACAAGGCGATGACGCACGCGCGTCGAGCTCGCCGTGAATGGGAAGGAGCCCAGTGATGAGCGTCACAGTCAAACGTGTGGACAGGAAAAGCAGTCAACGTTTTTACGAGCTGATCGTTGAGACGGCAGAAGTCACCGTGCGCGTCCCGTTCAACGGCGTCGAGCTTGAGGACTTGGAAAGGCAGATAGCGCGATGCTTCGAGCAGTGAAACGTTTCATCCAGATCGTTCTTCTGATTCTGCTCAGCCCCTTCGTGTTGTTCATGCTGGGGCTGGTGCTCTCGATCGTCCGTCTGGGTGATTTCCTCACCGACGACGACTGACAAAACCGAACGGCATATGGGGCGTATGGCGTACCCCTGCCACCGCTGAGCCGGGTTAGCGACCGGCAACGCCAGGCGCGTGGCTATCGCGCCATTTGCGAGACGAAATTTAGCTCCCGACCCTCTCAGGCCGTCGATTAAGGCGGAATCGGGCGACCATAGACGGCTTCGGCCGTGGCCTGATTGGGGACCATTCCCGGCGGCTTCGGCCGCTCTTGTTATCGACGGCGCGGCTCCGACCGAAACGTTCTGCGAGACCTTTGGAATCTGTTGACGGCCCGGCCGGGGAATCTCGGCCGAGCGTTTTCATCAGCAGATTCTAGGTCTTGACCTCTCAAGCGCTCACCAACCGAAAGCTACGAATGAATGGAGATTGAGAAATGAGCAGGGCAACGTTCCCCGACAAGTTGAGGACGCAGATGCGGATGGCTCTCCCGATGATCGATAAGAACATCAGGTGCAAGGCCAACACCTCGCGGCAGTCTTTGATGCAGGCGTCCGGATTGAACGACAACCAGCTACAGGCCGCTCTAAGAATGGCCTACGGGGAGAAGGGCGTGCCGAGTCCCGTCTACCGCTCACCCACCGCAGGCAAGATGTACGATTCCGAGTCGCTGCTCCGGGTGCTGGAGAAATGGTGCGGGATGTGGGCCTATGTCATCGAGGATTGAACCATCTCTGCACGAGGTGCTGAACTATCCGGACGAATCACGCAGGATGCTCATGCAGGGATTCGCCGACAAGGTTGACCGGATCGCAAGCAACAACCGGCGCACCGACATCGAACTGTTCCAGGTCTGCCGGGCGCTCGGGGAGCCGAACGTACCGGCCCTGCTCAGTCTGTGCGATGACGGCCTACCGGCGTACAAGGCCGGCGCATGGCGCATCGACTGCCGCAGTTTCCGCAAATGGGCAACCGCCTACACGCCATACCGGCCGCAGACGAAACCACAAACCGCATATGAAGGTGAGCCACTGTTTTGAAACCGCAGATTCACATCTCGCTTGACGTCGAGGACCACGACCTGCCGCAGCCCGGCGATGTGGAGATAGGCCAGAACATCATCTGCCCGGACGAGCCGCGCATGGTCTGGTCGGACATCTCGAAGGCCGACTGGCCGATTGTCGCCGCGAAGCTGGAACAGATCGCGCTGCTGCTCAGGGACAAGGCCACGGCATGACCCGCATCAGCATGCTGACCACCACCGAGGCCGCGACCAGACTAAACGTCAGCAAACGCACGCTGATCCGGTGGCGGCAGTCCATCCCGATCATCGGACCGCCGCCAATCCGCATCGGCAACTCGATCATGTACGCCGAACAGGACGTGAACGGCTGGATACTCACCCAACGAGAGAAAGGCAAAGCATGAGAAGACAGACCGTAGATCCACGCATCAGAGCGAAGGTCATCGCCACATACGGCAACCGGTGCTGGCTCGGCATGCCGGGCTGCTCCATCACCGCGACCGAGGACGACCACATCGTACCGTACAGCCACGGAGGCAGGGACACCGTGGCCAACCTGCGCCGCGCATGCAAGCATTGCAACGCGATGCGCCAGGACCGCGTGCTGTCCGGATACGGCGCGACCCTGCACGCGGTCATCGGACCTCCACGCGCAGACTTCGGCATGGCCATGCAGTCCATGCTCCGCCGTGACAGCATCGTGGTCAGCTTCGACAGTCTGCTGCGCGACCTGTGCCCGACGCAATCCAAAGCGACCGACGGGCTGCGCCTCGCCGCCGCGATGGCATGGGACGGCGCGGCCCGCACGCTGGCCAAGAGCTCGGAGCCGTTGGACGTGTGGCTGGTGCGCACGCTGCCACGCTCCCGCCGCCATCCCGACATGCTGGCCGAATGGCTGGCATTGGACTACGATGTGCACGTCATCGAGACACCGGCCGATTCCACGTTCGCTCTCGACCTCACGCCGCAGGAGTATCGGACGGCGCAGCAGTGGTACGCGCTGCATCTCACACAGCAGGCCGTGGACGCCCGCCTCGCCGCCAGACGACAACGCCTCGCCGCTCTCGGACTCCGCCGCGACTCTCCGGCCGCTCGGCCGCGATGGTGACCCGCTTTTTTAAACAGTCGACGCCCAAAAGACCCCGCGCCAAGTCTTTTCTCCCCCCAGAACCATGCAAAAAAGCATGAAAACGTTGGAAAACCAAGGAAAACACATCATGAATCAAGGAACGTTGGAAGGTTTCGAGGAATACACGCATCCCTACGGCATCAGCGGCCTTCAGGAGCAGGCGACCATGAATCTCATCAAAAGCTTCGTGGATGGCAAGACGTTGACGCCGGAAGCAACCTACATCTGCAAGTCGATGCTCTCGATAGCCAGGAACATCGACATCCAGAACAGCAAGGGACGCGAGATCAGCCGCAACATGACATCACTGCTCACATGGTTCCAGGAACTCAAGGCGATGTATCCGGAACAGCCGCAGCTCGACCCGACGCTGACCGACTTCATCTCCGACGCGAAGGCCGGACTGTGACCATGCTCATGCGCGGCGGCACGAAACGCGACGAAACGCGGCCGACCGACGGCGCGATCGTCGCACGGACTGCCGAGATGCTCGGCAAGCCGCTGCTGCCATGGCAGCGATACGTGGCCGACGTCGCCGGGGAAATCGACCCTGCCACCGGAACGTACTATTACGACCGTGTGGTGCTTTCCACTCCGCGCCAGTGCGGCAAGAGCACGCTGATCGATACCGAGGACACACGCAACGCTCTGCTCGGCCCAGACCGGAAGATCTATTACCTCGCGCAGACCGGCAAGGACGCCGAGAAGCATTTCAAGGACTTCGTGCAGCAGCTCTCAAAATCGAAGCTCGCGCCGTTCGCCCTCAAGCCGAGGCTTTCCAACGGCGGGATGGAGCAGCGTTTCCGCAACGGCAGCTTCATCTGCCCATTGGCCGTGACCAAAGTGGCCGGCCATGGCACGCAGATGGACAAATTCACCATCGACGAGGCATTCAGCTTGGACGACGAGACCGGCAAACTGATCCTCGACGGCATGGCACCGACCATGAACACGAGACTGCACTTCACCGGCGTCCAGCCCCAGATCTGGATAACCTCGACCGAAGGCACGGCAGATTCCACGTTCCTCAACGGCCTGCTCGACTCCTTCCGCGCCGGTAACGTGCCGAAACGCACCTGCTGGTTCGATTTCGGCATCCCCGACGACGCCGACCCCGAGGACTTCCAGACGATCCTGAAATGGCATCCCGCCGCCGGCCTGCTCTGGGACATCCGCCAATTGCGCGACTTCCGCGAGCAGTTCGCCGGCAACGAGGCCGGTTGGGCGCGCGCCTTCGGCAACCGGCGAGACAACGGAGTGGCCGAGCGCGTCATCCCCGACCAGCTATGGCAATCCACGTTGGCCACGCCGATCACGCCGGACCGGATCGACGGCCGACCCGTGGTGATCGCCGCCGCCGTGGACGTGGACGCCACGAACACGTCAGTCTCCGCCGCGATCGTCAACACGGACGGCACCGTGACCGTGCAACTGCTCGAAGTCCTGGACGGCACCGGCATGGCACCCGCCGAGATCACGAGAATCTGCGACACCTACCACGCTCCCCTGGTCATGGACTGCAAGGGACCAAACGCCGACCTGCACGACCGGCTCGCATCCATGACCGACGAAGCCGGTGATCCGCTTATCGACTTCATCGCCATGCAATCATCAGACTACCTCGCGGTCGGCCAGGCATTCGTCAGCGGCCTGCGGAACAAGCTGATCCGCCACGCCGCCGATACCGAGCTCGACGCAAGCGCGGCCAACTGCGCGAGGACGTGGAGCGGCGACGCATGGCGCGTCACACGGCGCGGCAGCACCGGGCTGACCTCACCGATCGAATCATGCATGCTGGCCGCGTGGGGCGCGCATCACCTGCCATCTGACGGCACGTTGCAAATCTTCTGACGTGTCACCGTTTGTCACCGTTTGTCACCGTTTGTCACCGTTTTTTTGGCAGTGACGGAACCACGGCCATATCCTCGGCGTCATGAATCTTTGGGAACGAATGAAGCTCGCAGGACGCGTGCTCACGCGCGGCGCGGACGGCACGGACATGCCGGACGGCATCAAGCCGCCGAAACGGGGGCCGGCCACCGAACCGTTGCAACTCTCAACCGTGTTCCGTGGCGTGCAGGTGCTTCAGACCGCCATCACCGGCCTGCCGATCGTGGAACAGCGCGGCGGCCGTGACCTGCCGGACGTGAGCCCCATGGTGTTGCAGCCGGACGTCTCCCGTTCCCGCCGTGATTTCATCGCCGACATCGTGGCATCGCTCGTGCTCGACGGCAACGCCTTCACGCGCATCGTGCGCGATTGGAAAGGCGAGATCGTCACCTGCGAGATGCTGCCGCCGCAATACGTGACCGTCACCGACGAAAGCGACGACCCGGCACGCCCCGACTTGCGGTTCTCCTATCTCGGCCATGCCTACACCGCCGATGACGTCGTGCACAGCAAATTCCTCAACGTGCCCGGCCGACTGCGCGGGCTCGGCCCCATCTCGGCGGCACGCGAGGAGATCGCCGCCGCGCAGCTCGCCTGCGACTACAAGGCGAGGTTCTTCACGGACGGCTCGAACCTCAAGGGCTATCTGCGCACATCAGAGAACATCACACAGGAAGCCGCGCAGCAGGCCAAGGCATCATGGAAGGCGTCGGGCGAGGCCGGCGACATCAAGGTAGTCGGCAAGAACCTGGAATACGTGCCGCTCTCACTTAAGCCAGCAGACTTGCAGTTTCTTGAGACCCAGAAGTTCGACACCACGCAGATCGCCCGTCTGCTCGGCATCCCGGCAAGCATCATGCTCGCCGCCGTCGATGGTTCGAACCTCACCTACAGCAACATCGAACAGTCGTGGATAGAGTTCGCCGACTACACGCTGGCGGCCTACACCGGCGAGATCGAGGAGATCTTCAACCGGCTCCTGCCGCGCGGCCGGACCGCGAAGTTCGACTGGGACAGCTCGCAGCGCGCGAACATGAGCGACCGCTACACGGCCTACAAGACCGCCATCGAGGCCGGTTTCCTCACCGTCGATGACGTGAGGCGCAAGGAAGGGCTGCCGGCACTCGGAAAGGAAGAAGACCAATGAACATCGAGAAACGCACAATCGCCTGGAAGGGCCTGACACTCCGCTCCGCCGACGACTCCGGCACCTCGACCGTGGAAGGCGTCGCCGTGCCGTTCGGCGACATCATCGACACATGGGACGGTGCGGAGACCTTCGACCGTGATTGCTCTTTCGAGGGACTTGACGAGGCGAAACTGTGCTTCGAGCACGGCGAGACCATCGGCCGCATCACCAAAGCGGAAAGCACGGACGACGGACTGCACATCACCGCGCGGATCAGCGACACGGCACGCGGCCGCGACGCCATGACCCTGATACGTGACGGCGTGCTCGACAGCTTCTCGGTCGGATTCATCCCGCTCGAATCGCAGAAGGACCGCGACGGCATCACCCACCGCCGCAAGGTCCGTCTGCTTGAGACCAGCATCGTGAGCTGGCCAGCCTACCAGAACGCGAAAATGACCAAATCAGCGGCACCAGCCGTGGAACAAAGGAAGGAAACCATGGAGAACAACAACGAACTGATGGACCTGATCCAGTCCATGCAGGAGGAACAGCGCGGCATCAAGGCCGAGATCAGCAAGATGGGCGCGAAACCGGCACCGGCTGCCATCGGCGCGGCGTACCGGAGCCACGGCGAATACATGCAGGCCCTCGCGCGAGGCGACGAACAGGCCATGACCGTGATGAAGGAATGCCGCGACCTGATTTCCACCAAGGACACCGGCAACACCGCCACCTGGATCGCCGACGACCTCAAACTGATCGAGGACCGCCGCAAGGTCTCACAGCTCCTGACCCATGACACGCTCCCGGCGACCGGCATGAGCATGGAATACCATGTCGTGACCTCCGACACCACAGCCGTCGGCAAACAGGAGACGGAAGGCTCAGAGCTTTCCTTCGGCAAAGTCGCCTTCGGCACCAAGACCGCCGACATCAACACCTACGGCGGCTACACTTCTTTGAGCCGCCAGACCATCGAACGCAGCACCACGCCGATGCTCAACACCGCGATCACCGCATTGCAGAACGCCTACGCGAAGGCCACCGAGAAGGCAGTGCGCGACCACCTGTACGCGGAGATCAAGGCGCAGCGCGACGCATCCTCTAACGCCAACAAGATCGACGCGCCACAGTTGGCCAACATGACCATCGACGATTGGGTGTCGCTCATCATCGACGCGTCCGAACTGGCCGACGACCGCAACGTGTCGCTGACGCGCCTCGCGGTCTCCAAGGACGTGCTCAAGGCACTGGTGAAACTCAAGGATACCGGTGACCGGTTCTTCAACCTCAGCGGCGACGGGTCGGACACCATCGGAAGTTTCGACCTGACCGGCGCGGCCGGCACGTTCATGCGCGTCCCTGTCGTGCTGCTGCCGAACGCCGATGCCGGATTGGCCAGTTTCATCGATCCCGCCGCCGTGACCGTCTGGGAGTCCGGCGGCCCGGCGCAGTTGACCGACGGGAACGTGACCGGCCTGACCAACAGCTACAGCGTCTACGGGTATATGGCGGTGGCCACGACCCATGCGGACGGCCTGATTCCGGTGAAGTTCGCCGCGGCATGATGATCGATGACAACATCCTGCTGCAACGGCTCCGCGACGAGGTTGGAGTGCCGGCCGGAGAGGACGAACGGCTCACGGTCAAACTCGCGGCGGCGAAGCGATACGTCGCGCACGCGGTCGGCACCGCCACCGTCGATGACGATCTGCTGGCCGATTGCATCGTCTCCTGCGCGGCGGACCTGTTCAACATGCGTGACGCGCGCCTGGGCGTGATGGACGTGGGCGATTCGACTGTGGAACCGTTCAGGATCTCCACCGACCCGCTCCGCTCGGTCTGGCCGAAACTCCGCGCCGCCGGCGTGCTCACCGGGGGCATGGTGATTGCATGAACATCCAGGAACAACGAGCCGCGCTGATGAACACGCTCACCGACATGCTCGATGGACTGGTCAGCAGCGTCAGCATCGACGCCCAACTGATCCGCCCGGCGGCCGGCAAAGTCGCGGTGTTCATCGAACCGCCAACCGTGGAATGGCCATCATGGGGCCCGCCGGAACCGGTCTGGACGTTGGACGTCATCGCCGGCACGCCGGCCACGCAGCCATCCGCAGTCGATGACATCCTCACAGCGCTCGACCGGCTCGCCGAACGTGGCCTGAACATCCAGAAGGCCACGCCCGCGACTTGGAACCTCGCAGGAGCCGGCACGCTGGCGGCCTACCAGGTCGTGCTGAACGCTCTGGAAACCGAATAAGACAAGGAAAGGAAAAAATCATGGCTGGAAAGATCCGCACGCTCGGACCAGGCATCTTCAAAATCACCGACACCGAAAACGGCAGGGACTTCAGCGCCGACCTGACCAAGGCGCAGCTAAACCCGTCGAACAGCAGCGACGACCCGACCACCTACCTCGACGGATCAGAGGAGACGAACACCACGACAACATGGACGTTCGAGGGCACCGTGGGCGACGACTTCAGCGAGGACGGTCTGGCCGTCTGGCTCTTCGACCACAAGGGCGAGACGCTGCCGGCCCAGTTCGTCCCGAACAATACCGGCAAGATCCAGTGGACCTTCAACGTCACCATCGCGCCAATCGCCATCGGCGGCGACGTCAAATCGAAGAACACGAACGATCTGAGCTTCGCCGTCACGAACGTCGCCCACGCACCGTACACGGGCAAGTGATGAGTGATGGCTGACAAGGCATTGATGGTCGTCGGCCAGAAACGCTTCGTTCAGACGATGCGCAAGGCCGGCGCGGACATGGACGACCTGAAGGAAGTGAACCGCGCGGCAGCGCAGATCGCACTGCCCGCCGTCCGCAACCTCGCCCCACGAGGCAAAACCGGCCGGCTGGCCGGCAGCCTGCGTGTCGGAGCGACGAAACGCGCCGGCGTCATCCGCGCCGGCCGCAAGGCCGTGCCCTACGCAGGACCAGTCAACTACGGGTGGCCCGCCCGCCACATCAAGCCACGTCTCTTCGTCAACAACGGCGTCGCCTCCACCGAGAGCCAATGGCAAAAGGTCTACAAGGACTTCATCGACAAGACACTGAAGCAAGTGAAAGGAAAATAATGGCAACCACGAGAATCACCTACACGGACGGTACCAGCGAGACCGTGCCGATCACGATGCGCGCGACATGCAAGGCCGAGGCGCACGCCATCGACGTGGGCTGGGGGCCAATCACCCAGTCACCCGTCCGTTCCGGCGCATACGCGGCCTACGCGGCCCTGCGCATGGCCGGCCGCAATCTGCCAGACTTCGAGCATTGGCTGGACACCGTGGCCTCATTCGACCTCGCTGCCGCGAAGGAGGAACCGGAAGAGGGAAACCCTACGGACTAGCCGCGTGGCCACAAGACTCGCTCGGCCGTCTCTCGTTCCTCCTGGCCAACCGTTTCGGCGGCACGCCATGGCAGTGGAGGAACGAGGCCGACGAATTGGATTGGGGCACCGGACTGGCCGAACTGCTCAAGGAAGCCGAATCACGGAAGGAGTGAAACGTGGCGCACAGCGCGATCATGAGCGTGCGCATCACCGGCAACGCCGATGATGCCGTCAAGGCGTTCGAGAAGACCACTACGAAGGCGGCCGCTTTCGGCAGCGCCATCGGCGGATTGGCCGTCAAGGGCGTGACCGCGCTGTGGGACACGGTAAAGGGCTTCGCCGGCGATGTGGTGAACATGTCGGACAGCACCGACAAGTTCATGAACACCATGAGCTTCGCCGGCATCGACACCAAAGCCGTGCAGGCAGCCGCGAAGGAAACCCGCAAATACGCCGACGATACCGTGTACGGGCTCGATGACATCCAGAACACCACCGCGCAGCTCGCGGCAAACGGCATCGGCAACTACATGGAACTGACCGAGGCGGCCGGCAACCTCAACGCGGTGGCCGGAGGCAACGCCGACAGTTTCAAGAGCGTCGCGATGATGCTCACCCAGACGGCCGGCGCGGGAAAATTGACCACGGAGAACTGGAACCAGCTTGCCGACGCCATTCCGGGCGCGTCCGGCAAACTCCAGGAGGCGCTGCTGAAGAACGGCGCGTATACGGGCAACTTCCGCGACGCCATGTCCAAGGGCGAGATCACCGCAGACGAGTTCAACAAGGCGCTCATGGACCTCGGCATGACCGACGTGGCGAAACAGGCCGCGACATCGACCAGCACCATCGAGGGAGCCATGGGAAACCTCGAAGCCGCCGTGACCGGCGGTCTGACCGACGCGTTCAACCTGTTCAAACCGGCCGTGACGGGCGGCATCAACGCCGCATCGGCCGCCGTGACCAGCCTCGCTACCACCGGTGTCCAGGGATTGCAGACGTTCTTCGGCCAGGTCAAGGACACCGGAGCGTTCACCTCGCTGCAGTCGGCCGCGCAGTCGGTCGGCGGTGGACTCCAATCACTGTGGACCGGCATCATGGCCGTCGTGAACGCGATGACCGGAGGACAGCCCGCCGGAACCGCGTTCGGCAACGCACTCAACACCGTCGCAACCGCCGCGCAGACGGTCGGCGGCTGGCTGAAGACCGCAGGCAACTGGATCAGCCAGAATCTGGATCTTGTGACCCCGCTCGTCGCCGCGATCGGCGGCGCAGTGGCAGCCGTCACCGCCGTGACCACCGCAATGCAGGTCGCCGCCGTCGCTCAGGCGGTGCTCAACGCGGTCATGGCCGCGAACCCGATCATGCTGGTCATCACGCTCATCGCCGCGCTCACGGCCGTACTCACCTACTTCTTTACCTGCACCAACACCGGCCGGGCCGTGTGGTCGAGCTTCACGAGTTTCCTGGGCTCCTGCGTGCAGGGCATCACCGGTTTCTTCTCCGGCCTCGGCTCCACCATCGTCGGCATCTTCAGCTCGGCGGCGAACGGTGCTAGGAACGCGTGGAACGGCGTGGTCGGCTGGTTCCGAGGCCTGCCGGGCACCATTGGCGGTTTCTTCTCCAACGCCGGCAGCATCCTCGTCAACGCAGGCGCAAGCATCATCAACGGCTTCTGGGACGGCCTCAAAGGCGCCTGGAACAACGTGACCGGCTGGATCAGCGGCATCGGCGACTGGATCAAGGCCCACAAAGGCCCGATCAGCTACGACCGTCGCCTGCTCATCCCCGCCGGCCAGGCCATCATGACCGGCTTCGCCCAGGGCCTCAACACCGGGTTCGACAGCAACGTCGAAACCGCCATCGGCCGCGCCAACCGCAGACTAGCGGCCATGCCACTCAACCTCTCCGCCCAAGGCAACACGGCCACGCCAGCCGTGATCAACACCTGGAACGTGGAAATCAACGGCGAGGTCATCGACAAGGACGGCACCGCCAAGGCCATCAAACGGCTCCTGGCCGACTACGACGCAAGGAGGTCATGAGATAGATGCAGCAATGCTTCATGTTCATCGACACAGGCAACGGCACCGGCTGGACACCGGTGAACGATTCCACCAAGGATGTAGCGGCCCTGGACTCTTTCACCATCGATTGGGGAAGTGACGGCATCGACGAACAACCCGAACCTGCCGTGATGTCGTTCACCCTCCGCGACCGCACCGGACGGCTCGCAGGCCAGGCATTGACACTGGCCGGCATGAAAGTGGTCGTCCAATTCTCCAACCAGCCTCGATGGATGGACCTGACGCCAGCGATGGGCTGCTGGCGCGATCTGCGCATCCCCATCGACTCGCTCCACAAGATGTATTCGCCAGACTCGCCAGACTCGCCAGACTCGCCATCCGAAACAATGTTCGCCGGCAGCGTGTCCACCGGCGGCAGCATCGAACCGGCCAGCGACGGCGGATGGCTGCTCAAACTCTCCGCCACATCGAGGATGGCCATATGGAAACGCCTGCAATCCCAAGGACCGACAGACACGGCCGCGAAATGGAACGGCGCGCACTGGATAGGCACGCCATCCGCACGCCTCAAGGAGATGAACCGCAGGGCCTCGGCGCAGGGAGCGCCGGAAGCCCAACTGGACGGGCTCGCCCTGCCGTCAAGCGTCGCACCATACACGCCATCCGACCACCCATCGCAGCTCGACCTGCTGCACCGGCTCACCGTCGGGCCACGACTCCCTCAATGGCACGAAGTCTACGACGGCGCGGCATCCACCATCAGGCCGCTGTTCCTCGCCGACCCAATCGCCGTGCATCTGTCAACCGATGGCCGACTCAACGTCCTCACCGACGGAGAGACACGATACGCACTCTCGGCGGCCGACATCGAGGCATCGACGGATCTGAGCATCACCGAACCTTTGACACAGGTCGTCATCAACGCGAAACGCGTCAAATCGGACAACGGCAAGCTCTCTTTCGACGACGTGGAGATCACGATGGGAGACCAGGACCGTCTGCCACCACAATTGACCGTCATGCAGAAGAGCCTCACCGTCGATTCCGACATGCTCGCCGTGGACGACTCGGGCGGTGTATGGAACAGCGGCGGCACCTCGAACGTCAGCGCCACGGACCGCGCCAACATCGCGCAATGGCTCGAATCGCACGACCTGCGCATGGTACCGGAGACAGTGACGTTCAACAGCACGCGAATCGACCCGGCACGCCGGCCATGGCTGTACAAGGCAAGCCCATCCGGCCCATTCATCATCGTCAAGGCCAAATCGTCGGCCCTGACCGGCTCAGACGGCCGACCGTCCTTCACCGGCCCCATCACGACCATCGGCGGGACGCTCTCATACCGGTGGCGTTCGGGCAAGCCCACACTCACCCAGGAAGCGACGCTGGCCGCGCTCCGGCCGCTGCTGACGGAACGGATCACATGGGCCGACCTGCCCACCCTCAGCTGGCAGCAGCTCGACCTGCACATCTGCGACCTCTCGATGATCCAGATCATCGACACTTCTTCGCCCACCGCCGAAAAGGAAGGAACACAATGACAGCAACAACACCCATCTACGGGCTCTCATATCCGGAAGGCTCCGACCTCGTGTCATCTGCGGCGGGGTCGTTCAAGGCCATGGCCGACACCTTCGAGACCGCGCTGGACACCGTCGACAGACGCTCCACCCCAGCCGGTGCGACACCTGTGATCGCCACCACGCTCGAATCGCTGAAGGCACAGACGGCCACGGTCGGCCAGACCGGCTTCGTCACCTCGGACGGCGACAACACCGGCCCGTACATCTGGGACGGGACCAGCTGGCATCACGCACACTGGTACACCGCCGATGACAAAGCCAAAACAACGCTCGTCAACAAATCAGGCTGGAAATGCGAATACATGATGAAACATGGATTCGTTTACGTCACGGTTAATCTTTCGGACAGTGGCACCAAAGGATGGAGCGAAAGCCAAATGCCAGGCACACTCCCCGAAGAAGCACGACCGCCGCTCGAACTGAATTTCGCACCGATGTGCTCCAACAACAATTCAATCGGTGTATTCATCGTCAAACCCACCGGAGTCATCGTCTACTCGCGTCGCGGAGGCGGGCAAATCTCCGACAATCGTTATGCAACCATGATGTGGCCGGCCGCATGACGGATCTCATCATCGCCATCGTCGGCGCGGTCGGCGCGGTCGTCGGCGCACTGGTCTCCACCCTCTCGGCCGCCGCCAAGAACAAGATGGAAGCCTACAGGCTCGCACAGAAGATGCAGGCCGACAACCAACGCCTCTGGCAATGGAACCGGCAACTCATCGACCACATCTACCGCCGCGCCCCACCACCACCGCCGGAACCACCTGAAGACCTTTTCAACTAAGAACGGAGCCAACATGAGCGACATCATCTGGAAAGGAAGCCCGAACCACTACGTGGGACGCAACGGCTACGGCGTCACCCACATCACTTTGCACATCATGGTCGGATACCTAGCCGGCACCGATGCCACGTTCGCCAACCAGTCAAGCCGCGCCTCGGCCCACTACGGCATCGGCGCGACCGGAGAGATCCACCAATACGTGTCGGAACTCGACGGCAGTTATTCCGACGCGAACTACGCGTCTAACAATTCGACCATCAGCATCGAGCATGAGGGAGGAATGTCCAACGGCGCGGTCTGCACCCAGGCGTGCATCGACGCAAGCGCGCGCCTCTGCGCCGACATCGCGCTCAGGTACGGGTGGACGAAACTGTGGCACGACGGGCTGAAAGGCAACGTATGGCTACACCGGGAGATCCCAGGCACAGACCACCTCGCCTGCCCCGACCTCGCACCCAACGGCCTGCCATACAAGCAGATCATCGACAAAGCAAATCAGATACTCGAAGGAGGCTCCATGTCAAACGCAGGAGACGAAGTATGGAACTGGGCCTACAAGCCCAACGGGAAGAACGCCACACCGGGCGGCAACATGTACAACCTGCTCGCCTACGAGCTGCCGCAGCGTGTCCGTGACAGCATCATGCAATACAGCTACAAGGGCTCAGCACCGGGCGGCAACATCTACAACACAATCTGCTTCGAGATCCCAGGAATGCTGAAACAGCTCACCAAAACCATCGAGACGCAGCAGCAGCAGATCAGCGAACTGTCCGAAAAAATCAGCAAGCTGGAAGGGACCACGAAATGACCGACACGACGGAAAACCGACTACCGACGGCCAACACAACGGAATATGACGCAATGCCAGTCTCGGCGCAGATCATGGCCGCCACCGATGACGACGCCAAGGCATCGACGCCGAGAATCGACGGCGGCACAATATCCAGATTCCTCGTGCTGCTCCTTGCGCTTGTCAACCAGGCACTGACCATGTTCGGCCATCCGGTGCTCAACATCGATGACACGACCATCACGCAGCTCGTGAGCCTCGCATGGACAGCCGGCAGCGCCATCTGGTGCTACTGGAAGGACAACGACGTGACCACGAAGGCTCGCGTCAAAAAGGCGAGGCTATCGGCACGTCACGCGGCCTAAATAAGACGGACGGCCGCCATGGCTTCTCTCAGACGGCCGTCCGGCATCGCCACGTAATGCTCCGTGGTCTCAACCGATTCATGGCCGAGCAGTTCCGCAACCACGAACAGGTCGTGTGTGGCGGCGTATGCCGTGGTGGCAAAACGGTGCCGCAACGTGTGCGCGGCGTACCCGTCCGGCAGCAGGCGGCTGATGTGGTCCCCGATATAGGACTCCTCGACGTGGCCGCCGAACCGGCCAGGGAACAGGTAGCCCCGCGCGTCCATGATGATGCCGGCCAGATCGTCCGGCAACGGCACTATGCGCTGCTTGTCGCCTTTGCCGCGCACGATCAATGACCGGCCGGCGCTGTCTGCCACCACGTCATCGCTGTGAACCCGCGCAATCTCGCCACGCCGCAGTCCGCACTCCGCGCCCAGCCGGATCATGAGTCTTTCCGACGTCGTGGCCATCTTCATCGCCGCAGCGATGTAACGGTCCGGGCATGGTCTGGGATGCGCGTGCGGCTTCTTCACCCTTGGCACGTCCAGACTCGGATCATCCGACCGTCTGCCGCTTTTATGCAGCCATCGGAAGAACGACGATATGGTGTTCCTGTACGCTTTGCGCGTCTCGGGTTTCCATTGCTGCCGTGCGAACGCCTGCACGATCTGCTCCGTGGTCACGTCTTCGGGACCTGATGGCATGAGCAATGTCGCGAGATGCACCATCTTGTATCGACGGCTTTTGATTGTCTGTGCTGATAGGCCGGCCGCCCTAAGGGTGTCAGTCCACCCGTTGATGCTTTTGCGCCATGGGACCGGTGCGCTGATCTTGTTTCTCATGATTCATCATGCACCCCTAGCTTTAAGCGACTAAACTGAGCTTGGATAAGCTCAGAAGCCCCATGGATTTGAACCTTGGACCTCTGGTGTCCCCAGAGGTCCAAGGTTCAAATCCATGCCCCGCTACCAATTAAAAGGCTAGGAATCATAACGATTCCTAGCCTTCCTTATTTCCCGGCACATGCGCTAGTAGTCCAGAACTGGACAAAAACTGGACAAAAGCGTCAATCGCAGTTAACTCGGAACAAACGTACTCAGGCTCTTTGTGCTCTGGCAATACGTTTCTTGAACTCTTTGCTCTCCTCGTAAAGTACGCACCGAATCAAGTCATCTTTGACTCCGAGTTTTTTCAGCTGCTCGTATGCGGGCGTGATTGCATAGTCATACTGGCGCATGAAAACGTTTATGATGCGCAACTTGAACAGGTACGCGTTAATCGGTTTATTGGTTTCCTCATTGCTGTGACGAACAGCCAGTGCAAAAGCGCCGTAGTTCACCAGCCTAAGAAAATCGCGCATGAGGTCTTCTTGAAAGCCAGTGTGAGCATTGTCTCCTTGACTCATAAGCAAATAGGCAACAAATGCATACTCAGGCTTGTCCTTCCTTTCCTTGAATAACTTCTCTTGCGCACTTGCCGCCCTCATTGGAGATTCCGCCATAAGGATGTCGCCATTGCGTGATGCTTCATTCTCGATCTGGGAATGGTACTTCTCAGTCATGCGGCTAAGCTTCTTTGTATCAGTTTCAAGCGTCCTTGCTATTGCAGCATTGGAATTGTTTTTCCTCTGGGCAATGAGGGCACTTTGAGCCAGTTGCATTTTGACTGATTCAAAAAAAGAGCGGAGGCTAAAAAGCTTGGCTAGCAGCATCATCTTCTGAATATCGTAAGTGTTGATCTGATGATGATGAATTGCTGGAAAGCCGTATACCAGTTCTGAGATTCCGAGTGAATAAAAACCATTTACTCGTCTGATGAGCATTTCATTGCAACCATTTAATTCTTTTGAATATCTGCGGAATGTGTTTTCGAGATCGGTTTCCCATCCTTGCTGCCTGTCGTATTTGTTACCGCGCTTATCAGTCGATAGATTGCTGAAGAAATTATCAGCAAGCGTATGAAGTTCGCTATCATAATGTTCGCGTTCTTTTAGAGCTTTATAGAAAGCGTCGGAATCAAGCTGTTCTATGGCAGTGTTGCAATTCTTCATTAAAATGTTTTGAGTGCCTGTGAGCGTGATATCGAAACCAATCCGTATCTCTTCAGGTAATTTAGAAACAACCTGTTTAAGAGTTTTACTTAGGGCTTGAAACTTCGCCTGCTTCTGCATTGGTAATCCTTCTAATGCAGTTATTTCACCATTCACATATCGTTCGAAGATTTGCTGATTAACGCCCATTGCGAGACCTCCTCGTGTTCCTGTTCAAACCTAGGGCATTTTCCCCAAAAGAACATGAAAACGCTTTTTGAGCTGCACGAAGTCGGCATTATTGGGAGTGTTCACAGACGAAAGGAGGTGATTTGAAGTGGACGAAGAAACCACATCTGTCCTGCACGCGGATATCCTGCGCGCAGTTAGCAAGGAAGGGCGTCCCTACGAGTGCATCGAGGTCAAACTCGGTGACGTCAGCGTAGGTCGTATCTTCCCCCGGCCGCTCGAAATGGCGGCCATCAAGAACGCTCTCGGCTATGCCTGAGCGTCTCCAGTTAAACGCCGGGGGCGTTAGTGGCACCCCCGGCCGTATCCATCACAACCTCGTCGAAAGGTTTTCACCATGGACACACTCATGATGATACTCAACTACATGCGAGAACATCCGACCGCCGTTCTCATACTGACGGTTCTCATTCTCGCCGCTATTGCAGTCTTGGCAGCATTCATCCATGACTCCAAAAAGGTTGATGCCGTGAGCGCCAAGCCCCTATCTTTCACCGCTGAACAAGCTAGACAAGTCACGATGCAGCGCCGATCGAATCCGACGCGTTTCGTGTTCATCATCCCTGCAAAGCTGGTGAAAGATGACAGCATCAACGAGTGGGCGAACGTAATCGCCCCGCGACTCGGCACCGGCTTTCAGGTGTGCGAAGTGACCATTATCCCTCAGAAGATGTGGTTCCCCGCTCGTTACAAGGTGACGTTTGCGAAGCTGGAGGCGCTGCGATGATCTGGCTCCGGCGTAAAAGTATTGAGCCGGGTAGCCGTTATGTGCTAGGCGCGGAGATTGCTAACCCTCGGGTTTCCGTCTCCGTGCCCCGCACGGCGCATCTGGCCATCATCGGCGAAAGCAACAGCGGCAAGGGCAGCGTGCTGGCAAATCTCATTTTGCAGGAAGTTACTAACGGCGGTGAGATCTGGTTCGTCGATCTCAAAGCCGGCATGGAAGCCGAAAACTACGCGCAGGTGCTGGATCGTAAGGCATATGACATCGATGAAGCAGAGGCTTTGCTCTCCGACTTCAACTCTGGAGTAAATGCCCGAGCGGAGCAATGGCGGGGTAAGTTGCGTTCCCTCGATGACGTGCAAGCTGTTCACCGATTACTCATCGTTGACGAGGCGGCAGATATGATCCGCTCTGGCGCAAGCAAGAAGCAGTCTGAGACCTGCGTGGAGCTGATGCGGTCGATACTGTCACGATCACGTGCGCTGAACTGTACTGTGGTTGTCGCCACACAGAATCCGCGCGTAAGCTCCAGCTTGCCGTACCGAAGTCTATTGCTCACAACTCTGGCTCTGCGGCTTAACTCCAAGAGCGAAGCCGTGATGGCCTTGGGTGAGGATGCCGTGCGACGCGGTGCCCGCCCGTGGCAAATTCCGTTTAGTCGTCCAGGAGATGGGTACCTGTGGGATGCCGAGACTAACCGAGTCAAGTACTTGCATGTGCCATTCATCACCGATGAGGAGATCCATTCGCTGCGTCGCGTAGTTGAGGCCGGTGACGGGCGTAGCGTCAGCGAAAGCCCGGCAACGGCCACAGCAACCTCCAAATACAGGGGGACTACTACGACGCCCCCTGTTGAGATGCGAGATGAGGGACAAAGATGAGTGACAAAAAGAACGCCCCGAACGAGAAGGGCAGGTATTGGGCCGGCCTGATCTATCCCAGCGACAGCTGCCCAGACAACTGGCAAGAGCTTATGCAACTGTCAGGACTGCAAATCCTTGTGTCACCGCTGCACGATCTGGATATCGCCGACGTCAAAACCGGCGAACTGAAAAAGCCCCATCGCCACGTAATCGCAATGTGGATGAACACCACTACGCGCCGGAATGCGCAGCGGTTTTTCGAGCAGTTCAATGGTCCCAAGACCATCATCCGCTTGGAAAGCCCTCGCGGCATGGCCCGGTATCTCGTCCATCTCGACAACCCTGAGAAGGCTCAGTATTCACCTGAAGACGTGTTGGCCTTCAACGGTGCCGACTGGCAGAAGATAGCCATCCCCGACGATGACAGGCAGGAGGCGATGTCCATCGTGAATCTTGTCGCCGACAACGGTATCCAAGGATATTATGACCTGCTTAAGCTTTGCGAACAGGAGCATCCTGACCTACTGGACTTCGCCGCCCGGCAGACAGTGTTCTGTCGCGAAGTGATATGGAGCTACTGGCACGCGAGCAGCAACAAGCCCAAGAAGGAGACCGATCATGACTGAGAACCAAAAGGACGGCATCGTCAACAACCGGCCTCAATTTTTGGACGTGTCTGACCTTCAGACCATGTTCGGCGTCGGACGTTCCAAAGCCCGCTTGATGATGGACACACTGCCATCGGTCCGGGTAGGCAGCAAAGATTATGTCACCATATCCGCACTAAACGGTTATATCGAAGAACACGGCGGTATCCAAGTCAGCTGGCCCAAACGCCGCCGATAGAATTTCGACCCGGTTTTCTTTTTCTTAGGCAAATAGCCAGAAGGAAACCGGGCCTTTCTGTACACGACGACGGGACCGATTATCCTTAACCACATGAGTGAAACCATCGCCGAAATACGCAACAAAGCCGCCACTCTGCTTTCTCCAGAACAGCAGCAGCAATGGGAACAGTTTCTTACTCCCATGCCAGTTGCCGAACAAGCCGCGAGTCTCTTCACTCACTCTGATAAGCCCGTTCACATACTCGATCTTGGTTCCGGCACCGGCATCTTAGGAGCGGTGACTGCACGTCAAGCAGCCCCCGGCAGCAGCGTCTTAGCCATTGAACAGGACGACAAGCTCGCCTCTGCTTCCGAGCTCTCTCTCGCCCAAGTTTGCGATAGGACAAAGGTCATCAATACATCGGTGTTTAACGTTTTACTCAATGCTGAGTTCGATCGGGTTATCCTTAATCCTCCATACAAAAAGATCCGTCCAATCACCATTCCTACTAGTAGAGGTGAATTGAAAATCACTAACCTCTATGCAGCTTTTTTAGTGATTGCAGTTCAGGCGCTTTCCGAGGACGGGGAATGCGTCGCAATCATTCCCCGTTCGTGGATGAATGGTGCGTACTTTAAAGATTTCCGAAAATGGCTACTCGATGAATGCAGCCTTGATGTAATTGCGGTATACGGTTCACGGCAGGAACACTTTAAGGACATGTCTATTCTTCAGGAAATCATGCTGCTTAAAGTATCCAAGCGTCCCCAAACACGCAGTGTCACTATTTACGGCAATATCACGCCAGTTCGCTCATTGGGGTCACAACCATCAGTGCAGGCTTCCCTAGACTCAATCACCCTTGGAAGAGATCGCATTCTTTGCATACAGCAGCAAGATTCTCGTCTATCCGAATTTAAGTCTTTGGAAGCCCAAGGACTATGGGTATCGACTGGCAAATTGGTGTGGTTCCGGAACCGTGATTTACTGTCGGAGAACAAACCCGCGGACGGATACCCCCTATACTGGGCAGACAATCAAAATGGACTGATGACCCAACATCCTATTGAATGTGACCGAGAGCAATGGGTGACCAGTAACGCAACCGACCGCAACGTCCTGCTTCCGGCTGGCGACTATTGTATTGTCAATCGTTTCTCAGCCAAAGAGCAGCTTCATCGTATTCACGCTTCATATCTCAGCAGCAACGTAGAATTTGCAGCTGACAATAAGTTGAATTACATCCATCAGGGCACATCACGTAAGACAATACCTTTAAACAGTGATGTCGCACGCGGATTAACGCTCTGGCTGTCCACAAGCATCATCGACAACTGGTACCGCCAGATTTCTGGCAGCACCCAAGTCAACGCAACTGATCTACGGCAACTACCCTGTCCATCCACAGAACAGCTTATTCAGCTTTCCGGCCTGTTGCCTACCGATGTCTACACGAACCAAGGCTTGATTGATCAAACGGTTGGAGGTTTATTTTCATGGACAAAAGCCAGCTGATTGCCGACGCCATTGATGCATTGCGCGAGCTTGGAGTTGGTAAAGACCAACAAAACGATCGTAGCGCAATGACATTACTTGCTCTACTTCAGCTCAAACCTGGAGATGACTGGCCGCAGGCTACCAATCCCATGTTGGGAACCCGCGCCATCATGGACTGGATTAGAGATTACTATGGGGTGGATTACAAGCCGAATACCCGTGAAACCATCCGTAGGTTCACTCTTCACCAGTTCGTAATCGCCGAATTAGTGGAGGAGAACGCCGATCAGCCCGATCGCCCGATCAATTCTCCAAAATGGAACTATCGCATAACAAAAGACACATTAAACATGCTACGGCATCGCGGTAGGTCCAATTTCGAATTAATCCTCAAGGAATTCCTCGAACATCATGAGTCCTACCAATCTCTTGCTGAGGAGCGAAAGAATATGCCGAAAACACCTGTGACACTTCCGTCAGGCGCGGCCCTGAATTTGTCTCCGAGTGGGCAGTCTCTTTTAATCAAGGCAATGGTAGAGGAAATGCTGCCTCGCTTTGCTCCCGGATGCCAAGTTGCTTATATCGACGATACCGATCACAAGCATGGTGCCATAGATCCTGCATTGTTAGATGAACTTGGGATCAGCCTTAAGGCTCGAGAGAAGGCACCCGACGTCATCGCTTGGGACGCAAAACGCGGGTGGCTGTTCCTCATGGAGGCTGCAAGTACTCATGGTCCAGTTGATGTGACCAGAAAAAAAGAGCTGCACGAGCTGTTCGCCGAACAGTGGAACAAGATCGTGTTGGTCTCATGTTTCCCTGATCGCAAGACCATGCAAAAATATCTCGCCCTATTGGCGTGGGAAACCGAAGCTTGGTGCGCTGACACACCAGATCACATGATGCACTTCAATGGATCCCGTTTCATGGGACCGTACGGGGAATAGAGCCACAAACGTTAGTCGCGAAGCAGCTCTCCCATAAAGTCAGCTGCTTTGCGGTCGTTTTCGCCGACTTCTTCGGCGTAGATGTTCAGCGTTGTGTTCAGGCTTTCATGGCCCAGACGGGCTTGCACCGTCTTTGGGTCAACGCCTCCGGCGACCAGAAGTGTGGCCTGTGCGCGTCTTAGCGCATGGAAGTTGGGGCCGACATAGCCGGAGTGCTTTACCCGCTCAATGCCGCACTTATCGGTGTATACGGTTTCGTTGGCGTAGTGAGCCAAACCTTCTTTCACGAAGAACTTGCGTCGCCACCGGCTGAAATTATCGGGATCAAGGAACCCACAAAGCTCGTTGCTGCACACGGGTGAATTAGCCTGTTGCTCAGCTCCCGCCTCCGCGAATATGGTTTGCTGACGTGTTCTCCAGTCTCGCAGATAATCGACGGTCTGACTGTCGATTGATATTGTGCGGCGCGATTTGGCGGTCTTGGGGTCCTTCAGAACCTTTTCTTTGCCATACTGCTTGCGGATGCGCAAACGCGCGTTTTCGAAGTCCACGTCCTCCCACACCAAAGCCAAGGCCTCCCCACGACGCAAGCCGGTGGCGATGCCGAGCCAGACCGCCACAATACGTCCGTCCTGTGGCTCCTGCCTGATTTTGTGGACGAATGTCAGCGCTTGCTCCTTGGTGATTCGCGTCTCCCGGCGCTTCTGTTGGCTTACTTTGGGACGCCTGATGCCTTCCACGGCGTCGCAGGGGTTGCGGTCGATTAGCTCGTCCAAGTATGCCTTGCGCATGATCTGCGAGAGCTTCATATGGATTTTGTGAATGGCGTCGGGCGAAGCGCCATCGTCTTCTGACATGCGCAGGTAGGCGGATTCAATTTGTTTCGAGTCGAGGTCAACCACACGGACGGTGCCGAGGTATTTCACGATGCGGTCGATCTCATGCTGGTCACGCTCAATGGTCAGAGCGGAGACCTTACCAAGTGCTTTGCGATTGGCTTGGAACGCCTCCGCATACTCGTCGACGGTGACATTTCTGCCCGACTTCTCCTCTTCGAGTTCTTTCTTGTACGCGACTAGTGCGGCGGTCGCCTCGGCCTTGTTGCCGTTGACCTTGCGCGACTTCGACCAATGCCACGACTTATGTGTTTCATCCGGTGCAAGACGCACGCGGATAGAGTACCTGCGGCCGCGCTCCAACTCGGTGATCTGTCCAGACGTTTCCCGCTTAGTCATTTGGTGTCTCCAATCGTTCAGACCATCATAACAGAATCTGGACAAATCTGGACGAAAATAACTGGACAAATTCTGGACAATCAGACCAAGCGGCACCAATCAGAAACAAGCAACACGCCGCAAAAATAGCCATTGTCTCAACATATACTAGACAATACCAATCTGAAACAACAAGAGAAAACGTGGGCTCATAACCCAGAGGTCCATGGTTCAAATCCATGCCCCGCTACCAATTGAAACCGGAAACCTTTTGGTTTCCGGTTTTTTGTTTTCCCCAGGACGTTTCGCTCCTTATTATATAAAGTCCCCATACATATCGAACGCAACCGACGCGCACAACGTATGGTCATGCCGCTGCAGCCTTCATAATCGAACATAATCGCAAATCATGTATTAAAACGCTTTACCAAAAGTATTTGAAGAAAGTACTTGTAGCCGCATCGCCGCAATCGTTACGAAAAGGGAAATCACAAAAAGAACACAACTACCTCTATAATCGGCTATATGAATGAAGCAACATCATCAAGCGCGACACCGCGCACAAAGGCAACAGCAAAGACAACAGCTAAGGCAGCGGCCACAAAGACAACGAGGACAGCCGCGAAATCAACCGCAAAAACGACAACCAAAAAACCAACCACCAAGCGCACTTCCAAGCCGAAAACCGCAACGAAGCGAACCGTCGGCGAAACTCCAGCACCTATCATCAACCGCACCAGCCCGGAACAGTTCGGCCGCGTAAACGTTCTTGACATCACTCCGTCCGCCGAAAACGGCCTGTACCCGGCTCGCGTGGAGCTTGGCGAGGCATTCAAGGTCACCGCGCAGGTGTTCATCGAAGGCCGCACCAAGGCTGGTGCCACCGTGTCCGTACGCAACACGCGCGGCACCGAGAAGGCCCGCTTCCCGATGACCTGCACCAATCCGGGCCTGGACCGCTGGGAAGCGATGGTCAAGATCGGCGACCACAGCGACCTGAAGCCGTGGGAAGATGGCTACGCCGACGTCAAGAAGCAGCTCGGCGAATGGCACATCGTGGTCGAAGGCTGGGAAGATACGTACGCTTCCTGGCTGCACGACGCGCAAATCAAGGTCGAAGTCGGCGACGATGTGGAGAACGCGCTGGAATCCGGCGCGCAGCTGCTGGAACGTTGGGCTGGCGCACGCGATTCCAAGCTGACCGCCGACGACAAGAAGACGCTGCGCGAAGCCGCGAAGACCGTTGCCGACAAGTCGCTCGACGCGACCGCGCGTCTTGCCGCAGCGACCACCGACGCAATCGCAAGCCTGCATGAAACCAATCCGCTGCGCGACGGCCTGAGCGCGTCGAATCCGCAGCGCTTCCGCGTGGAGCGTCCGAAGTCGAGCTTCGCCGCATGGTACCAGTTCTTCCCGCGTTCCGAAGGCGCGTATTTCGACGCCGACGGCAAGATCGTGCAGGGCACGCTGAAGACGGCGCTGTCCGGCCTCGACCGCGCGAAGGCCGAAGGCTTCGACATCGTGTACCTGCCGCCGATCTTCCCGATTGGCGTGACCAACCGCAAGGGCCGCAACAACACGCTGATTGCCGGACCGCACGATCCGGGCTCCCCGTTCGGCATCGGCTCCGAGCTGGGCGGCCACGACACCGTCGACCCGCTGCTCGGCACCATGGACGATTTCAAGGCGTTCTGCGCGCACGCGCATGAGCTGGGGCTGGAAGTGGCACTCGACTTCGCGCTGCAGTGCTCGCCTGACCACCCGTGGGTCAAGCAGCATCCGAACTGGTTCCGCACCAAGCCGGACGGAACGATCGCATTCGCCGAGAATCCGCCGAAGAAGTACCAGGACATCTATCCGATCGATTTCAACGCCGACATGGAGGGCATCGAGGCCGAAGTCGAGCGCATCATGGACCTGTGGGTCAAGGCCGGCGTGACGATCTTCCGTGTGGACAATCCGCATACCAAGCCGGTGCGGTTCTGGCAGGATGTGATCGCCGCGGTCACCAAGAAGCATCCCGAGGTGCTGTTCCTCGCCGAGGCGTTCACCCGTCCGGGCATGATGCGCGCGCTGAGCTACGCCGGATTCACGCAGTCGCACTGCTACTTCCCGTGGCGCAATTCCAAGGAGGAGCTCGAGGAGTACTTGGCGGAGACCAACGGAGACGAGGGCTTCTACCAGCACAACACCTTCTGGCCGTCCACGCCGGACATCATGACCGCCTACCTGCGCGACAACGGCATCGCCGGCCACGCGGTGCGCGCGGTGCTCGCCGCGATGGGCTCTCCGAGCTGGGGCATCTACAACGGTTATGAGCTGATCGAGAACAAGCAGCGTCCGGGCTTCGAAGAGCAGATCGACAACGAGAAGTACGAAGTCAAGGTGCGCGAGTGGGACGAGGCCGACAAGTACGGCATCTCCGAGCTGCTCACCTCGCTCAACAAGATCCGTTCTGAGCATCCGGCATGCCGCAGCTACCACAACCTGCACATCCTGCCGAGCGACGATGCGGGCGTCATCGCGTTCCTGCGCCAGACCCCGGCCGAGCTTACCGGTACCGGCAAGCCGGATACGGTGATCGTGGTGGTGAACCTCGACGGCCACAACGCGCATCAGTCCATCGTGCACATCGAACTGCCGGACTTCGGTTTCGCCACCGACAAGCCGCTCAAGGTACGCGAAGAGCTGACCGGACGCGAGTTCGATTGGGGCTGGGACAACTACGTCTCGCTGGCACCGTGGGCCGACGTGGCGCACGTGCTGACGGTGGTCGAGGACTGAGTGAGTTTGGGTGCTAGGCACTCTGCCTAGCACCCAACCAGCGCAAAACACATAGATCAAGGGCGGGTTGAAGACGTTTCTCACGTTTTCAACCCGGCTTTGTGCATTCCGTAGGTGGTTTTTTGATTCCGTAGGTGCTCTCCGGTCAATCCACGCAAACAGAATGGCTGAAATCAAGCCTTTTTGCCGCAGGGATACCAGAGCCAACCACCTACGGAAGAGCAAAACCACCTACGGAATTGTTCTTCCAACGTTCCAAGGCAGGATAGTCAATCACAATCGGCCAAAAAGATGTTGACCAGCGAGCGCATCACGCCTTATCTCCCCAGCACTGAGCACCATTCATATAGGTATCCGGAAAATGGTGCCGATATGGCGCGAAAGCGGGTATTCTAAGTAACGAACTACTGCTGATCATTCGATCAAGGAGAAAACAATGGCAGAAACCTTCAACGTCGTGGTGGAAATTCCGCGCGGCTCCAAGAACAAGTACGAAGTGGATCACGAGACCGGCCGCGTGTTCCTGGACCGCACCCTGTTCACTTCCATGGGTTACCCGGATGACTATGGCTACATCGACGGCACTCTGGGCGAGGACGGCGATCCGCTCGACGCACTCGTCATGATTCCGAACTCCGTGTTCCCGGGCTGCGTGGTGGAATGCCGCGCCGTTGGCCTGTACCACATGGTCGACGAGGCTGGCGGAGACGACAAGGTGCTGTGCGTTCCGGCTGATGTGCGTTTCGACGACATCAAGGATGTCGAAGATGTTTCCGAGTACCACAAGGCTGAAATCAAGCACTTCTTCGAGCAGTACAAGGCTCTGGAGCCGGGCAAGGAAGTCCTGCCGGGCGATTACTGGACTGGCGCCGCCAAGGCCGAGGAGGAAATCGTCGCAGCCCGCAAGCGCCTCGCTGATAGCGAGAAGTGATCGCTTCTCCCCTTTTTATGTCAAAGCCCACTGCCCCCGGCAGTGGGCTTTTCCTCTTTTCCAGCCAGTGGAGGCCAGGTGCCGTTGCGGGGAGTCCAACGGACCAAAGCGTCCGATTTCTTCGTACCGCGGTATAGTGGTCTCTTGTAATTTTCGGCATGCGAACAGTATTCGCTGAATTCAAAGCCCGCGGGACACCATCGATCCGCGTGCGGCAGTTCTGTGTCGGTACTCCTAGGCGTAGGCGGAACGCAATCCGTCGAGGCCCATCCCGTGGGGAGACCGGCGGGATGAACCTTTTCACCAGCTATGCTCATTCAGATTCTGCTCATTGGCGTGTCCGTGTCCATGGACGCGTTCGCCGTCTCCATCGGCAAAGGCCTGACCGTCAAGAAGCTTCGCGGCGTCGATGCGTTCAAAACCGCCCTGTGGTTCGGCGGATTCCAGGCGCTTTTCCCTCTGCTCGGCTATTTCGCGGCCAGCACGTTCAGCAAATACGTGACCGCCGTGGACCATTGGATCATTTTCGGCCTACTCGCTCTGATCGGCGGCAATATGATGCGCGAAGCCTTCGAAGAAGACGAGGAGAACGCCAAGGAAACCCCTGAATTCGATTGGAAGCACATGCTGCCGCTCGCCGTGGCCTGCAGCATCGACGCCTTCGCCGTCGGCGTGAGCTTCGCATTCATGACGCTCAACATCTGGCTTTCGGTGGTCATCATCGGCGTCACCACCGGCCTGTTCTCCGCGGCCGGCCTGTATATCGGCCGCGCGTTCGGCTCGCGGTGGCAGAAGCCCGCGCAGATCGCCGGCGGCATCGTGCTGATTCTTATCGGCGTGAAGGTGCTGTTCGAGCATCTCGGATTCCTCGGTTGACTGCCAATCCAACATAATAAAAGCCCGTAATCATTGCGATTACGGGCTTTGTCATTAGAACAGCCGTTTACAGCACGACGATGGCGAGCGCCGCCAGACCGACTGCGAGACCGGTCAGCATGACCGGCAGCAGTGCGAGGCCGATCCACGGCGAACGCGCATCCGGCTCGGGGTCGGCGTCGCGGTGCCAGAAGTACGAGCACACGGTGAGCGCCACGGCCACCAATACCGTCACGATCGCGGCGACGACCCATGTCGTGGTCACGTTGCTGAACATGTCCACCGTGGCTCCGGAGGCAGCGGACATGGCGGCGGCCCTGGAATGCGTTGTCGGCAGGAGCACCGGCAGGAAGCACCAGCCCGCGCTGGCGATCATGGCGGCGCCTTCGACCACGCTGTGCGACAGCGAGCGAATCAGGTGCGTGCGGTTTTCGCGGGCCATCTGCCGGCCGAAGGATACGATGATCAGCACGATCAGCAGTCCGCCCACGCCGGCGATCCACGCTTCCTCCATGGAGAAGCTTTTGCCGCCATCCAGGCCGGCGGGGAAGATCACATTGCCCAGCATCACGGTCGTGGCGCAGATCGCCGACAGCAGGCCTGCGATCGCGGCGATCACATGGCCGGCGACGCCGTCGCGGAACGGACTGAACACCACCAGCAGCACGACCATCGCCAGCGAGGCGATGATCGTGAACGGAACCGCGGCCGGTTTGGCGGCGTCGCCGTACATCATGCCGGGAACCAATGCGAGCGCCACCAGCACCACATATGCGATGATCTGAATCGCCAGGACCTTGGCAAAAGCGACTTTCCGCGTGGCTTCCTGGGCGGTGGCCTTCTCAGCGGTCATCTCGGACCCCCTTTTCATATTGTGGTCATTCCGTATGCAATATGAATAAATGTAGCCGTAAGTGTCCACATACTTCGGTTACAATCGAGGAAACGCCGATAACACATACCGAGTGTACAATCGCGGCATCAGTTATAGGGAACATGAGGGAGCTGACGTGACGGATCTTACGCTTATGACGTTCGCTAGCGACCCGGCCACCGTTCTTCCCTCGCTGGCGTTGCTGTCCCACCGCGTGCGCGTTCTGCCGATGGATGCGGCGAGCTTGGTGAAGATGCCGGAGAACACCATTCTTTTCCTTGATGCGCGTGACGATTTGGCCACCGCGAAAACGCTGTGCCGGCTGATTCACGCGTCGGGACTGTCCACGCCGATCGTGCTCATTCTCACCGAGGGCGGCTTCACCGTGGTCAATTCGCAGTGGGGCATCGCCGATGTGGTGGTGGCCTCCGCTTCCCCCGCCGAAGTGGAGGGGCGTCTGCGTCTGGTGTCCGAACGGGGCAATGCGCCGGCCAGCACGGCCGCTAGCACCGGCGAGCAGGGCGTGCAGAACGAGGATGGCCTGATCCGTTCCGGCGATCTGGTGGTGGATACCAACGGTTATACGGCCAGCCTGCATGGCCATCCGATCGACTTGGCGTACAAGGAGTTCGAGCTGCTCAAGTATCTGGTGCAGCATCCGGGCCGCGTGTTCACGCGTGCGCAGCTGCTGCAGGAGGTGTGGGGCTACGACTATTACGGCGGCACCCGCACTGTGGACGTGCATATCCGTCGTCTGCGCGCCAAGCTGGGCGGCGAGTACGAGCATCTCATCGGCACCGTGCGCAACGTCGGCTATCGTTTCGATCCGCCGGAAGAGGATGAGCATGAGGCCGCGGCCAAGGATGCGGCTCACGGCAAGTCCGGCGAAAGCTGACTTTTTTCTTGCGATCATTCCGTTGATGTTCGACGGGTTTCGTTTGTTTTCGTTGGCCTTTCGCTGATTTCCTGTTGTTTTTTGCTGATTTTCTGTCGTTTTTTCGATGGATTTTCGCTGTTTTTGCCGATTGCGACGTTTCCATAGGTTTTCCGCGTTCGTCCGCATGCGAGGGGTAGGCTGGAGGCATGCCTCGGGAATCGAAGAAGGCGCGGATCGCGCGCATGCATCAGGAATACGAGCAGTTGTGCGTGGAGATTCCCGATCCGAAATGCGCGTTGAACTTCAATTCTCCTTTCGAACTGCTGGTGGCTACGGTGTTGAGCGCGCAGACCACCGACAAGCGCGTGAACATGGTCACGCCGGAACTGTTCGGCGAATATCCCGGTCCGGCGGAGCTTGCCGCCGCGAATCCCGAGCACGTCGAGGACATCATCCGCACCATCGGCTTCTTCCGTACGAAAGCGCGCAACATCATCGGGCTGTCGCATGAGTTGTGCGTGCGATTCGGGGGCGAGGTGCCAGCCGATATGGCTTCGCTGGTCAGCCTGCCGGGCGTGGGCCGCAAAACCGCGAACGTGGTGTTGGGCAACGCGTTCGGCGTGCCCGGTTTTCCTGTGGACACGCATGTGATTCGTGTGACTGGGCGATTGCGGTGGCGGTCCGACTGGGCGAGCCCCTCCCCTGACCCGGTGGCCATCGAACGTGAGGTCACCGCCTGCTTCCCTCCCGAAGAATGGACCGATCTGTCTCACCGTTTGATATTGCATGGCCGCGCCATCTGCCATGCGCGAAAACCGGATTGCGCCGACTGCCCCCTCAACGACACGTGTCCGAGCGCGTTCGCCGCGTGATTCCGACGCATGCCAGCCGCCGCGCCGGCACTCCGTCGAATCGCACCCGGCCATCGGGCGTGTAGCACGCGTCAACTAGACTCGGGTGCATGGATGAAAACGGGCGGAAACGTAATCTGAAAGCCGAGGCGACGCGCTGGCTGATCTTCTTCGGCGTCGCGATCGTGCTCAGTGTGCTGCTGTGGCTGGGACTGTCGCTGACAGGCCGCAAGAATCCCATCACATCCTTCGGCACGCTCGTCTCCGACTCGTCGGTGACCGTCGGCATCGAAGGCAATGCGCCGAAATCGCTTGACATCCGCACCGAACAAGGCACCGCCGTGGAGCAAGCGCTGCTCGGCAACGTATACGAAACGCTGGTGTCACGCAGCGAAACCAACAAACTGCAGCCGGGAATCGCCAGCTCCTGGCAGGCTTCCGACGACGGTCTCACGTACACGTTCACGCTGAACGACGGCATGACGTTCGCCAATGGGCACAAACTCGACTCGTCCGACGTGGTCTGGTCACTGCAGAACGCCGTCAACAACCATTACGTGGGAGCCGACCAGCTTGGTGATCTGAAGGAAATCACCAATCCCAATGCGAATACGGTGGTCATCACGCTCGCCAAGCCGAATCCGCGGCTGTTGCGCGCGCTGGCCGGCCGTGCAGGCATCGTGTACGACGCGGAAAGCAAAACCAACTATGCGAAATCGGCGGTCGGATCGGGACCATTCACCGTGTCAACCGCGGACCAATCGCAAATCGTGCTGCAACGCAACGACTCGTATTGGGGCAAAAAAGCCGCATCATCGCAAGTGACGCTCTACTACTACACCAACGAGGAATCCATGGCCGATGCCATGAAAGCCGGCAAAATCAGCATGGCGCTGCCGCTGAGCGCTTCAACCGCCTCGGAACTGGGCAAGACCAACGGTATTACCGCGGACAGCGGCATCAGCTTCGACAAGGTGATGCTCGCGTTCAACAACGACAACAACAGCCCCTTCTCCGACGAGCAGATCCGCAAGATGACGCGATACGCCATCGATGCGAAGACCATCGCCAAGAACGCGCCCGACGCGTACGCGCCGCTAGGAGGGCCGATCAGCCCGCTGGAAGACGGGTATGAGGACCTGAGCGGACTGTACCTCTACAACCTCGAACAGGGGCAACGGATGCGCACGTATTTCGGAGTGAACTACATCGCGCCAATCGACATTCTGGTGCCGAAGGAATACGAAAGCATCGGCAACGACGTGAAAACCGCCATCGAAAACCTCAACATCAACACCAATCTGGAAGTGCTCGATTCCGCCGCGGACGTGACGGAACGCATGAACGCCGGCACCTATAACATCGCGCTGACCACCATGAGCGACGAAGGTGACGCAAGCGTCTTCGACAACGGCCAGTCCGTGTTCCATTTCGAGAACGGCGACGCGCAGCAGGCTTACGCCAATGCCATGGCCGCGACCAACGACAACGATTATCAGGCCCGCATGCGCGATTACGCGCGCGCCGTCAGCGAAAACGCGGCCAGCGACTGGCTGTACACACGTAAGAACTTCCTTGCCGTTTCCGATGGGCTGCAGGGGTATCCGAAGAATCTGACCGACCGTCTGCTGCCGTTGAACAGATTGACGCTGCACTGATTTTTCCACGGTTTTTTATGTGGATTTTCCGCGATTTGCCTGCGATTCCGGCATTCGGTTCGATAGGCGCTGATACGACGGCAGTTGTCACATTCGCTTTCTAGACTAGCGACTATGACTGAAAGCCAAGATAACACCATCAACGCGAACCTCACGCCGCTGCCCGACAAGGTCGGCGTGGACGGTCTCGAAGACAAGTGGCGCGGAGTCTGGGACGAGAGCGGAGTCTACAAGTTCCAGGGCACCCGCGACCGTAAGGCCGTTTATTCCATCGATACCCCGCCGCCCACCGTTTCGGGCCACCTGCACGTCGGCCACGTATTCTCCTACACGCACACCGATGTGATCGCACGTTTCAAGCGCATGAACGGCTACGACGTGTTCTACCCGATGGGCTGGGACGACAACGGCCTGCCGACCGAACGCCGTGTGCAGAACTATTACGGCGTGCGCGTGGACACTTCCCTGAAGTACGATCCGAATTTCGTGCCGCCGTTCGAGGGTACGGACGGCAAGAAGATCGACGCCAAGGACCAGGTGCCGATCTCCCGTAAGAACTTCATCGAGCTGTGCGAAAAGCTCACCGCCCAGGACGAGAAGCAGTTCGAGGCGCTGTGGCGTTCCCTCGGCCTGTCCATCGACTGGTCGCAGACCTACCACACCATCGGCGAGCATCCGCAGCGCGTGGCCCAGAAGGCGTTCCTGCGCAACCTGGCCCGTGGCGAAGCGTATCAGAAGGACGCCCCGGGCCTGTGGGACGTGACGTTCCAGACCGCAGTGGCGCAGGCCGAACTGGAATCGCGCGAATACCCGGGCTTCTACCACAAGTTGGCCTTCCGTTTCGAAGACGGCACCCCGATCTACATCGAGACCACCCGTCCGGAACTGCTGGCCGCCTGCGGCGCGCTGATCGCGCATCCGGACGACGAGCGTTACAAGCAGTATTTCGGCCAGTACGTCTACTCCCCGCTGTTCCATGTGAAGGTGCCGATTCTGGCGCATAAGGCGGCGGAAATGGACAAGGGCGCCGGCATCGCCATGTGCTGTACGTTCGGCGACGTGACCGACGTCGAATGGTGGCGCGATCTGAACCTGCCGCTGCGTTCCATCATCCAGCGCAACGGGCGCATCGTCATGGACACCCCGGATTGGATCGAAGACGAGGAAGGCAAGCGTATCTTCCAGGAGACCGCGGGCAAGACCACGTTCTCCGCACGTAAGGTCATCGTCGACGAGCTGCGCGCTGCCGGCGATCTGGACGGCGAGCCGACCCCGACCAAGCGTATGACGAACTTCTACGAGAAGGGCGACAAGCCGCTCGAAATCGTCACCTCCCGCCAGTGGTACCTGAAGAACGGCGGCACCGACGAGAAGCTGAACGCCGAGCTCATCGCGCGCGGCAAGGAGCTGAACTTCCACCCCGATTTCATGCGCGTGCGCTACGAGAACTGGGTGCACGGCCTCAACGGCGACTGGCTGATCTCCCGCCAGCGCTTCTTCGGCGTTCCGTTCCCGCTGTGGTACCCGGTGAAGGAGGATGGCACCCCGGATTACGACCATCCGATCACCCCGAGCGAGGACCGTCTGCCGATCGACCCGACCGACGATGTGCCGGAAGGCTATACCGAGGACCAGCGTGACGTGCCGGGTGGCTTCACCGCCGAGCCGGACATCATGGATACCTGGGCGACTTCCTCCCTCACTCCGCAGATCGTGACCCGCTGGGAGGAGCCGGGCGAGGAGAACCAGGCGATCTTCAACGCCACGTTCCCGATGGATCTACGTCCGCAGGGTCAGGACATCATTCGTACTTGGCTGTTCTCCACCATGGATCGCGCGCATCTCGAGAACAAGTGCCTGCCGTGGTCCAACACCACGCTGTCGGGCTGGATCCTCGATCCGGATCACAAGAAGATGTCGAAGTCCAAGGGCAACGTGGTCGTGCCGGACAAGCCGATCAAGCAGTTCGGCGCCGACGCGGTGCGTTACTGGGCCGCCGCCGCCCGTCTGGGTCTGGATGCCACGTACGACGAGGGTCAGATGAAGATCGGCCGCCGTCTTGCCATCAAGCTGCTCAACGCCACCAAGTTCGCTCTGGCCATCGGACGTGAGGACGAGAACCACCATGTGGGAGCCCCTGCGACCGCCACAACAGCGCGGGGCGCCGCAGGGGATCCCTTTTCCTGAGGAAACGCATTGCAAATTGAAATCCGGCTGATGTGACCGAGCCGCTGGACCGCGCTGCGATGGCCAAGATGGCTGACGTGGTGCGCGAGGCCACCGAGAACCTCAACAACTACGAGCATTCCAAGGCTTTGGAAGTCATCGAGAACTACTTCTGGCAGTTCTGCGACGATTACATCGAACTGGTCAAGAACCGCGCCTACGGCACCGCCGACTCCACCGGCAACGTGCCGAGCGAGGCCGCGGTGAGGTCCGCCCGCACCACGCTGGGCCTGGGTCTTGATGCGTTCGCGCGCCTGCTGGCCCCGTACCTGCCGTATGCCACCGAAGAGGTGTGGAGCTGGATGCATGAGGGCGAGGGCTCCGTGCACCGCGCCGCATGGCCTGTGGCCGACGTGTACGCGGCCGCCGCCGGCGACGCATCCGCCGATCTGCTTGCTCATGCCGGTGAGGCTCTGGCCGCGCTGCGTGGCACCAAGTCGAAGGCCAAGGTTTCGATGAAGACCCCGATCTTGTCTGTGACGCTTGCCGTTGCCGACGATGTGCGCGGGTCCATCGAGGCCGCGCTGGGCGATATCGCCGAAGCTGGTCGCGTGACCGGACCGATCGCCTTCACCGCACCGGCTGCCGCCGAGGGTGAGGACGAGGCCGCCGATGTGACGGTCGCCGAAAGCGAGCTAGGCGAACCGCCGGCCAAGAAACCGAAGAAGTGAGTCTCTGAGGTGAGCCGCCAGCGGCTTTTGTAGCGCAGCCGCTCACTTCACCCACATACGAGGGGCCTTTCCTTTGCATGAAGGAGAGGCCCCTCGTATATCCCGTCACTGTCTGCAACTAACCGTGCCCCCTTTTGCTCATATTCAGTCAAAATCGCGGGAAAAATGCTTTCGTGAGCGAAAAGGGGTATAAATCGCAGGCAAAACGGTCGAAATCATATCCCCTTTTGCTCACGTCCGTGCAGAATCGCCCTAAATCGCAAGACGTGCGCGCATAGAACCGTCCTTATCCCGTTCTCGGCTGTTCTCAGCGTACATTCCTGCCCCTGCGCACAAACCCGTACGCGAAAAATGGTTTTTATGGGCGTAATCTCAACGAATGCACAAGCGGAGGCGGAAATCGCAATCAAAAACCCCGAAACGTACCACGTAAGCGACGGAGCACTATCGGATTTAGCGCATCGCACAAACCGCGTGCTCTACAGCACCGGAACGGACAGGAGGTACTGCGGGCCAGCGGACGAATTTCCGGAACCGTTCCCACCCAATCCAGCCTGCAGCGCATCGTCGAAAACTTCCGCAGCGGCGGCCAATTCGACCGTCTCGTCAATCAAATCGCCATTATCCGGCGTGAAACCGGTTTTCGCCAAGCCATAGCCGGTAATTGGTAGCGAGCTGGCGGACGAATCCGCCGAACCGTCGGACGAATCGCCACCGCTGTTCTTCGAAGAGCCGTCCACTCCCCCGACTTTCGCCACATTCTTCGACGTGGTGTCCGCTGCGGCGCCGAACGACGGGCGTAGTCCGCCCGCGTAGCTCATCACATCATCCATGCTGATGGCGTTCTTGTCATCGACCAAGCTGGTCGAATCGGCGGTGTTGTTCTTCGCCTGCGCGCGTTCGGCCTTGCGTTGCGCACGGGACCGCCGTTTCTCGGCTTTCGCGCACAACGATTGGCTGGCGGAGGCGGAACGCAACGTGTCCAGCACAGAAGCGTCATCGGCAGCGCCCGATTCGGACGTGTCGTCATCCGAATCCAGCTGGTCGGCGAATCGCAGCACGATCTGGTGGAATGCGCTGGCCTGTCCGGTGTGCTCGCTGGCGTCCGCCAACGCGGTCATCGCCGCGGACACCTTGTCGGACGCGGTTTTGAGCTTCTCATTGTCTTTGATGCCGGCACGCACGTCGGCGATCGCCTGGGTTTCGTAGCTGCCAGCCGTGCCTGCGGTGGCGCCCAGTTCCTTAAGCCGAGCCGTGTATGCGTCGGTGAAATCCATCGAATACGGGATCATGGCCGCGGACAGCTGCGATTGGCCGGCACTGTAGTCTTTGGAGCCGCGCTGTTGTTCCTCACCGGCGCGCTTGGTGAGCTCGTTCACCAAGCCGGATGTGCCACGCTGTTCGATGGTGCGAATCACCTCGTCGACGGCGTCGGCCGCGCCGATATGCCGGTATGCGGCGCTCACGTCGTTGACGGCGTTGGCCAGGTCTGCCACGGATTTAGCTACGGAGGTATCGCCGTTCAGTTCGGACGCGGTGCCGAGAATGGCGGGAAGCTGTGTGGCGTTGCCGATCGAACCGGACAGATGCGTGGTGTATGAGCCCACGTACGCGTCGATGTAGCCGTCGAACGCCTGATCGTGCGCTTTGGAACGTACGGCGATGGTCTGTTTGGCAAGCGCTTTCTCGTTGTCTCTGAGCTGTTCCAGTTGGGCGATGAGCTTGCGGTTGCGTTGCGAGCCGACGTTGGTCAGACCGTCCACCAAGGTGGTTGCGCGCTTGGTCAGGTCAGGCAGTGATTGCTGAACGTTGCCTTCCACCGCGGCGATGGACAGTGAGCTCATGGTGAAGTGCTTCGCCGTCACGTAGGCGTTGAAGGTCAGGTCCTCGCCCGGTTTGCCGACCGCAGCCACCAGGGTCGAGGTGTTGTCGGATGAGACGAGCACGCCGTCATCGGCGGTCACGTCACTGCCGACGCGTCCGGGAATGGTGAAGGCGACGATTGGCGTCAGATTGGCGGTCACGTCGGGTTTCGTGGCATGCAGGGCGATGCGTATGCCGATCATGCCGGAAGCGCCGGAAACGTCGGAAACGCTTACGTCGGGCCCGTTGAGGGTGAAGGAGGCGGATATTTTCCACGGCAATGCGACAACGCCTTTGGGAACGCGTTTCGACGTGGAGGATCCGCTGTTGGTCAGGAAAAGGCGGCCTGGTTTGTCGATGGAGGTGTAGGCGCTCATCACGTCATCATGCGATGCATCGGCCGCGTACTGCCCATTCTGTTGCAAGGCCGATATCGCGTCGTTCACGCCGACTGCCGCGACGGGAGCGGCGGTGATGACGGCGACCGCGATCGCCGCGGCAAGCGGGCGTCGGGCACCGGATGGACGGTTCGCGGTGGCGTGGCGCATGCCGGACCTCTCAATCGCAATCGAAACAACTTCCCAAGGCATTTAATGTAGTGCCCGGCATGCCCGTCGGCAATGGACGTTCGCGCGGGGCGCGCGGAAAACGGACGGCTCAGGCGAAAACGTCGAGTACGCCCGGGTCTCCCCCGTTTTCGGCGATGCGCTTGTGGCGGCGCTTGGCCTCGGTCACCACGAATTCGCGGTACATTTCGGCGATTTCCGGATCCAGTCCGGCTTCGTCGGCAATGCGATGCAGACGCTCGATCTGGGCATGTTCACGCTGGTAATCGGCCGGCGCGAAGCCCGCACGCGCCTTGAGCACACCCACCTGCGACGTGTATTTGAACCGTTCCGCCAGCAGCGAGACGATGGCGGTGTCGACGTTGTCTATCGATTGGCGCAGCGAGGCGATTTTAGCCACCACATCGGCCACTTCGGGGTTGTTCTGCGCGGTGCGCGCGTCGATGATGGTTTCGGATTCGGTTTCTTCTTCTGGCCGAAGCCAGTCATGTTCGCTGTCGCTCATGGGTATAAGCCTACCGCGCACCCTACCGCGACATCTGCCGAACAGCGGTCACTTCGCGAAGTAACGCTGCAGCACGATGGTGGTTTCGGTGCTGACCGACACCGTGCGATGGATGAGGTTCAACAGCTCTTCGAGCTTGCTGGGCGATTCGACGCGAACGGTGAGCATGAAGCTGGGCGAACCGGCGACGGAATCGCAGGACATGATGCCGTCGATGTTTTTGAGCTTGTCTGGAATCTCGGCTTCCTGGGAGTAATCGATGGGCGTGACCGCGATGTAGGCGTTCACCGCAAGGCCGCGGCGCTCGTCGTCGATAACCGCCTTGTAGCCGCGGATCACGCCGCGACGCTCAAGCTTCTGCACGCGCGACTGCACGGCGGACACGGACAGGCCTGTCGCCTCGGAAAGGTGGGACAGCGTGGCTCGGCCATCCTTTTCAAGCATGTCGAGGATTACGCCATCGGTCGCGTCGAGCTGGCTCGCAACCGTACGTGCGTCTACCGGACCATTGTCACTGTTGGTCATTCATACCCCTTTTCCAACAATCCACTGCACCGGCCGCAATCGACCGTCCCCACTGCAGTTCCATGTTCTTTTTCTTCCTTACCATACCCACTACCGCGCACATACCGTCGCGGAATCGCCGCAGTTTATCCGGACGGCGCAACGCTGTCATGAAATATCTTTGTTTTATTTAGCTCATACCCCCATATCGACCATATATATTTTCCCCATTTATCTTTTCTCGTCGTATTTTTACCTATTTTTTAATTGACAACGTTGTCCAAAAAATGGTCAATTTCACGAAATTCGTCGAAACGTACGCATAGGAAAGGGGCTACACGGCGATTGCCATGCAGCCCCTCAAACCTTCAGATTCGCTTGCAGCCGACGACTCAGTTGCCGTTGGTGGCGTTGCCGCTCTGCTGGATGAGCGACGCCATGAAATCGCGGTTGGTCGCTGTCTTCTTCAGGCGTGGCACGAGCGTCTGGTAGGCCTGTTCCGGCTCGAGGCCGCCCAGCAGGCGACGCAGACGGTAGATGATCGGCAGTTCCTGCGGATCGGTGATGAGCTCCTCGCGGCGGGTGCCGGAGGCGTTCACGTCGATGGCCGGGAACAGGCGCTTGTCGGCGAGCTCACGGCTCAGGCGCAGTTCCATGTTGCCGGTGCCCTTGAATTCCTCGAAGATCACCTCGTCCATCTTGGAACCGGTTTCCACCAGCGCGGAGGAGATGATGGTCAGGGAGCCGCCGTTTTCGATGTTGCGGGCGGCGCCGAAGAACTTCTTCGGCGGGTACAGCGCCTGCGCGTCCACACCACCGGACAGGATGCGGCCGGAGGCCGGCGCGGCGATGTTGTAGGCGCGGGCCAGACGGGTCATGGAGTCGAGCAGCACCACCACGTCCTGGCCGAGCTCCACGAGACGCTTGGCGCGTTCGATGGCCAGTTCGGCGACGGTAGTGTGGTCGGAGGCCGGACGGTCGAAGGTGGAGGAGATGACCTCGCCCTGCACCGTGCGTTCCATGTCGGTGACTTCC
>ERZ773113.151-NODE-151-length-36706-cov-27.229271_pt1 | contig 36706 bp, 47 predicted proteins | sample MGYA00580565_ERZ773113 | MGnify/ENA primary metagenome ERZ773113 (study PRJEB29015, sample SAMEA2737827) | human gut metagenome | biome: human gut; feature: human-associated habitat; material: faeces | place: China | collected 2012 ...
TCGTATTGATCCACTTTTGCGGCGACAGGGTAAAGGCATTCAGTCCGGCCTCCTTGAAAATTCTCCGGGGGTTAAAATCCTGTCAAAATGGATTCTAGATGCACGGCTTTACGTTCTTTCTATAAGGGATCTAGGTCTTCTTTTGTCGCACATAGAAGTACCCTCTTTAGTCGAAACTCCTTTCAGGGTTATTAAAACACGCCTAGATCTCTTATAGAGAGTACGTAAAGTGTTCGGCATCTTGGCAAAAGATATTAGAAAGGAGACGAAAGTATATGGGAAGAAGAGCGGCGACAGCTACTTCTGGAAAGAAGCACTCAAGGGTTCCTATGACTCCTGAAGACAGGGAACAATACCTGATCAATCTTTCGCTCGATGCTGCAGAAAAGCAGTTACGCGAAGGTACAGCCTCATCACAGGTTATTACACATTTCTTAAAACTCGGATCTTCAAGAGAACAGCTGGAACAGGACAAGATCAGAGAGGAAACAAAACAGACCCGCGCTAAAATCGATTCGTTGGAAGCTTCTGCTAAGAGCGAAGAGAGATACGCCGCAGCAATTGAGGCAATGCGTAAATACCAGGGTATCGAAGATGAGTAGATCAAGTCTTATGTCACGATCATATATGGAAATGATCAAGTATCTTACGTTTGAAGAACGACTGCAATACTTAATGCTGTCAGGTTCAGTTGGGTACGAGACATTCGGCTATGATCGATGGGTTAATCAGGCATTATATTCATCGAGCGAATGGAGAGAGTTTCGGCATAGAGTAATTGTCAGAGATGGCGGTTGTGATTTAGGTGTTGAAGGATACGAGATAGAGAACCGACCGTTGATACATCACATAAATCCAATTACCAAAGAGATGGTTCTCAACCGAGACCCAATGATATTCGACATGAACAACGTTGTGACAACAACCCATCAAACGCATAATGCCATACACTACGGACACGATACAAATATTCGTAGTGGGCCTGTTATAAGGAGACCAAACGATACATGCCCTTGGAAACATTGAGGAGGAATTCAATGGAACAGAGCATTCTTAAAACTATCAAGCAGCTTGTTGGATGTCCCGATGACTTCGAGCAGTTTGACTTGGATTTAACGATTCATATTAATTCAGCATTTGCAACCCTTACTCATTTGGGAGTTGGACCAAAAGAAGGATACAGAATTACAGGGGTAGACAATGTCTGGAGCGAATTTGAAGATGATACCCAAAAGTTAAGTTTGATAAAAGATTACGTGTACATTAAAACTCGTCTGTTATTTGATCCGCCGACAAGTGGTTCGTTAATGGACAGTTTGAAAGAGCAACTTAAGGAAATGGAATGGAGATTGTACATGCTTTACTATCCTATTTCAGAAGATGACGAGAAAGGAAAGAGCGACGATGACTAATTACTCAGCGGATGACGTTCGAGATTTCTTAGTCGATAATCAAGAACTCTTAAACGACCATCTGGAACACTACGGATTGCCAAGACGATCCGGAAGATACAAATGGGGATCTGGGAAAGATCCGTATCAAAGTCTTGGATCATCGGCTAAAGCTGGTGAGAAGTTTATAAAAAGCTTTTCTAAAAAGAGTGGAGCTGAAAAACAAAATGATAAACGAAGAGAAAAAACCAAAGCAGTCAAGCTCGAGAAAAAGAAACAAAAAACCAAATATAGAAATGAAAAAGCATATGTAAAAACTTTATCTGATGAAGAGCTCAGACGAATAAATACTAGAGATAGTATGGAAGCTACATATCTTAAAAATCATCCGCAAAAACAGCCATTGCCAAAGAAGTTGGTTGACAAAGCTATGAAGGACATCATTGTTCCTGCAGTTACAGAAGTTGTGAAGGAGCAAGGAAAAGTTTATATCAAAGCTAAACTCAATGCTGCCGCTCAGAAGATGATTAACGAAGCTGTCAAAGCTGAAACAAAGAATGCAAAGAAAAAGAAGTAGGTGATGTAAATGCTAAGCAATACGGCAACGCCTAGGTACTACGGGGAGTTCCGAGATAAAGTTCTGGCTGGCGAGATCCCTGTTAACAGGGAGATCTCTATGGAGATGAACCGTATTGATTGGCTAATTGCTAACCCTGGTGTATACTATGACGACGAAGCTGTAGAAGGTTGGATTGCTTTCTGTGAATCCGAAATGGTATTAACAGATGGCTCAGATCTGGAGTTGCTAGACTCATTCAAAATATGGGGCGAGCAATTATTTGGCTGGTTCTATTATGTTGAGAAATCTGTATATGAGCCAAACCCTTCTGGACGAGGAGGACACTTTGTAAGAAAAGCTGTCAAAAAGCGCCTAGTCAATAAACAGTATCTTATTATTTCTCGAAGTAATGCTAAATCGTTATATGAAAGTTTAGTGCAAGCATATTTTCTGACAGTTGATACGACAACAACGCATCAGATTACTACGGCTCCAACAATGAAGCAGGCAGAAGAGGTTACTAGTGCAATTAGCACTGCTATAGCCAGAGCGAAAGGGCCGTTGTTCCAGTTTTTAACTGAAGGTTCTATACAGAATACTACAGGTTCCAAAGCGAACCGTGTAAAGCTTGCTACTACCAAAAAAGGTATACAGAACTTTCTTACGAATTCGTTACTTGAGATCAGACCATTGAGCATTAATAAACTTCAAGGATTACGAGTAAAAGTAGCCACAGTCGATGAATGGCTTTCTGGTGAATTAAGGGAAGACCCAATTGGTGCAATTGAGCAGGGTGCAGCCAAAATAGATGGATATATAATCTTAGCAGTAAGTTCGGAAGGTACCGTCCGTAATGGATGTGGAGATGCCATCAAAATGGAACTGATGGACATTCTCAAAGGTGAATACCAGAACTGGCATACTAGTATTTGGTATTACAGGCTTGATAGTGTAGAGGAAGTCGGAGACCCAGACATGTGGCCTAAGGCTAATCCTAACCTACCGATCACAGTAAGCTATGAGACAATCCAGCTAGATGTTGAACGAGCTGAGAAAGCGCCCGCCACAAGAAACGACATTTTGGCAAAACGTTTCGGAATTCCTATGGAGGGATACACATATTTCTTCTCATACGAAGAAACGCTTCCGCATCATCGCAGAAGCTTTTGGAAAATGCAGTGTTCTATGGGTGCAGACCTTTCCCAAGGTGATGACTTCTGTGCATTTACATTCTTATTCCCATTACGAAATGGAATGTTTGGCGTTAAAGTTAGAAGTTACATAACTACACTTACCTTGAGTAAGTTGAACTTAGCAATGAGACAAAAGTACCAAGAGTTTATCGATGAAGGTACTCTTATTGTTATGGAAGGAAGCATCATCAATGTTCAAGACGTATACGAGGATTTAGATAAATTCATAATAGATTCTCAATACGATGTTTGCTCGTTGGGATACGACCCGTATAACGCCAAAGAGTTTATTGAAAGATGGGCTCAGGAGAATGGATCATTTGGTATTGAGAAAGTTCCGCAGGGTGTTAGAACTGAAACAGTTCCTCTCGGAGAAATTAAGAAACTATCAGAAATGAGAATGTTGATATTTGATGAATCTTTGATGAGTTTCTGTATGGGTCATTGTATAACATTGGAAGACACAAACGGAAACCGAAAGCTGTACAAGAAGCGTTACGAAGACAAAATCGATAATGTATCAGCATTGATGGACGCTCTTGTTGCATACAAAGTGAACAAAGACGCATTTGAATAGGAGTATGGTTATGTACGTAAAAGTAAAGAATAAGAATGGAACTATAACACTAGTTCATTCAGACTTGTATGGCGACAATCTGGAACATTACGGCTTGCCGAGAAGGTCTGGTCGTTACAAGTATGGATCAGGAAAAGACCCATATCAGCATTCTGGAAAAAGAGCTTCGCGCCTTGAATCAAAATCCGATCGGCTTGCCTACAAGATAAAGAAACAAAACTCTGCGAAGACAAAATCTCGTATCTCGAATTATGAACGAAAAGCTTCGGAAGCTATGGCCAAACGAGTTAAGTTCAAAGAAAAAGAAGAGGCAAAACGTGTTAAGCGTGATCATGCTCTTACAGATATAGGGTACACCGGTAATCTTCAAAAAGCTGAACGAGCTAGAAAGAAAGCAAATCGTTATGGAAAGAAAGCAGCTAAGTATACAAAGAAAGCCGAATCTATCAAACGGCGAACAACAAAAACTGCAGAAAAGAAGAAAGCAGTTGATACTGAGTTAGCTTCCATACGCGGAAAGCAATACGTTCAAAAACTTAGAAAGAAACAGAAAGGATGGTAATATGAGCGATTCCGTATACTATAAAGCCACAGACGAGGATGGTAACACTGTTCTCAAGCATAGCTGGAAAAAGCACAAATACTTGTACATCAAAAATGGTAAGTACGTTTATCCAGAAGATGTAAAAAAATCATCTGCGCCATATAAAGGTCCGACATCTGCAATACGTGCACAGAAGGCTCAGCATGAAAAGGATTTTCAAAAACGTGTAAGAGCAATGAATGCACATACTGTTGCTAAGAAAAATGCTGATATGCTTAAGAAGAAACAGGATAGGCAGATGAAGCAAATTGCAGCTAACGTCAAAAAGCAGAATGCTCCATCGACGAAAGTCAAGAAAGCTGCTAAGTTTGCTACAAAAGTAGCTACTAGGGATGCTGCAGCCAAAATGGCAGTTACAAAATATCTTGTAAGTAAGGCAGCCAAGTCACCTACAGCAAATGCCGCAAGAGCAAAAGCAAGATCAGTAGTTTCTAAAGGCGAGTATAAGATTACCCGAGCTGGACAGAAACTTGCTAGAGATGTTAAGAAGACTGGTGCTTACAAGACAGCCAGAAAAACTATGTCAACTGCTAGAGACCGTGCAGTTACTTCTGCAGAAGTTCGTAACAAGGCAAACTCAGTTAAATCAAAAGCAGAGTATAAGCTTAGTAGAGCTGGTCAGAAGCTGAGTAATGACACTAGACCATACATTTCATCGGCTAAGAAGAAATACAACAGCGTTTCTAAAGATGTCAATAAGGCATACAAGTCAGCAAAGAAGAAAATTAACAGTGTTTCTAGAGATGCTAATAAAGCATACAAAACAGCAAAGAAGAAAGTTAGAAAAGCACGTAACACTTTCAACAGAGCAAAGAGAGCTGGAAAGGCTTATCTGAATTACCTTACTAAATAAGGAGATAGCATATGGGTTTTATTAACAGATTAAAGCATAGCTGGAATGCATTTATGAATAAAGATCCGACACCATATTCGTATGGAACTGGTCTTGGTGCAGTTAGCTATGATAACCCATCTCGTCCTAGACTGACGATGGGAAACGAACGATCGATTATTACAACAATATACAATAAGATGTCAACAGACGTTGCTGCAGTCGATATAGAGCATGTTATGTTGGATGATAATAAAAGGTTTACGGATAATGTGGAAGATGGGCTTAACTATTGTCTTACAACAGAAGCTAATATTGATCAGACATCTCGTGCATTTAAACAGGATATTGTACTGAAACTTCTTGACGAAGGATGTGTGGCTATAGTTCCTGTCGATACGACTATGGACCCTGTACATGGAAACGTTTATGATATTCAATCGATGCGTACAGCTAAGATAATCAATTGGTATCCTCGTGCTGTCAGAGTGCGAATATACAATGATCATACTGGACAATTCGAGGAACTCGATCTACCAAAGAAAACAGTAGCAATAGTTGAGAATCCATTTTATGCAATCATGAACGAACAGAATTCGACAGCTCATCGACTTAAACGGAAATTGTCGATTCTCGATTTCATAGATGATCGAAGTGGTTCTGACAAACTTGATTTGATTATTCAGTTACCATACACAATTAAGTCTGAAACAAAAAAAGCTCAGGCTAGAGAACGTCGTAAAGAGCTTACTGAACAATTGGCAAGCTCTGAATATGGAGTCGCTTACATAGACTCAACCGAGCATGTCACTCAGCTTAATCGTTCGATTGAAAACAATCTGCTTAAACAGGTTGAATACTTCACCAATTTGTTATTCTCTCAGTTGGGAATGACAATGGAGATTCTTAATGGTACAGCAGACGAGAATACGATGAACAATTATTACAATCGTATAATCGAACCGATACTCGCTGCGGTCGTTGATGAAATGAACAGAAAGTTCTTAACAAAGACAGCACGCACACAAGGGCATGCCATTAAATATTTCAGGGACCCATTCAAACTGGTATCTACTACAAATCTTGCAGAGCTTGCTGACAAGTTCACAAGAAACTGTATCATGACATCCAATGAGTTCCGTCAAGTAATTGGTTTAAGGCCAGTAGATGATCCGAAGGCAGACATGTTGACGAACAACAATATTTCAGCGTCTAATGCTGAATTGGATCAGATGTATAATACAGATTCTGCTGACGAGGAAACAGAAGAACAATAAGTAAAGGAGGAATTCAAAATGGGAGCTAAACGCTCAAAGTATGCCGATTGCGACTTTAAGGGCTGGGCTACAAAGTTTGGTATCCTTTGTGCTGACGGAAGAATTATTCAGCATGGTGCTTTCGACGGCATCGATGGCACTAAAGTACCGTTGGTGTATAACCATGATCACAGCAGTGTCAACAGCGTGCTTGGACATGCTTATATGCAATGCCGTGATGAAGGTGTGTATGCCTACGGATACTTCAATGATTCGGATAATGCGCGGATCGCTAGGGATGCAGTTCAGCATGGAGATATGGATTCGCTTAGTATTTGGGCGAATCATCTTCAGCAGCGTGGACCGTATGTTCAGCATGGCGAAATTAAGGAATTAAGCCTTGTTCTTGCAGGAGCAAATCCAGGCGCATATATTGAAGATGTTGCCTTAGCACATGGCGATACAATCGACAATGATGATTATGAGGCGTATATTTACTCAGGAGAGTATCTTGAACTTATGCACTCTAATGAGGAAGGAGAAGACGAAGTGGATAACAAGAGTATTCAAGATGTCGTCGATACGATGACACCAGAACAGCAAGATGCTTTCTACGCAGCTGTAGGAAGCGCATTAGCAGAAGACCCTAGTGCTCTCGAAAACGATGATTACGAGGACGAAGAGTATGAAGACGAAGAGTATGAAGACGAGGATGATGAGGACGTCGAAGATCCTGACGAAGAGGATGATGAGGACGTCGAAGATCCTGACGAAGATGATGACGATTCCGAAGAATATGAAGAGGAGGATGACGACATGGGTGCAATCGCACATAACTTATTCGAAGGCAACAATACAGACAACAGAGACGTTCTGTCCCACAGCGAAATGCAGGAGATTATCGAGGACAGTAAGAGATATGGTTCTATGAAAGAATCATTCCTTGCTCATGGTATTACAAATATTGAGTACCTGTTCCCGGATGCCAAAAATTTAAACACACCGCCAGATTTCATTGCAAGAGATCAGGGTTGGGTAACCGAAGTAATGAACGGAGTACACCACACACCATTCTCAAGAATCAAGTCTATGTTCGCAGACCTGAGAGAGGATGAAGCCCGGGCAAGAGGTTATATCAAAGGTAAGCTCAAGAAGGAGGAAGTATTCTCATTACTGAAGAGAACGACCACTCCTCAGACAATCTACAAGAAGCAGAAGATTGACCGTGATGATGTTATCGATATTACAGATTTCGATGTAATCGTTTGGCTGAAAGCAGAAATGAGAATGATGCTGAACGAGGAAATTGCAAGAGCAGTCCTGGTTGGTGATGGACGTCTTACATCCAGCGATGATCACATCAAAGAGGACAACATTCGTCCTATCTGGAAAGATGCTGATCTCTACACAATCAAGTATCCTATTGCAATCACGAAAGAAACAACCGCAGCCGAGAAGGCTACAGCATTTATCGAGGCCTGCGTAAGAGCACGTATCGAGTACAAGGGTTCGGGTAATCCAAAACTGTTCGCTCCAGAGTCAATCATTACAGAGTGCTTACTGCTGAAGGATAAGAACGGACGTATCATCTACGACAACATTGAGAAGCTGGCTACAGCATGCCGTGCATCCAAGATTGTTTCTGTTCCGGTTATGGAAGGTCTCACACGTGTAGACAAGACTGACACACTGGCTCTTCAGGGTATCATTGTAAACCTGCAGGACTACAACATTGGTGCGGACAAGGGCGGCGCTATCAATATGTTCGACGATTTCGACATTGACTACAACGCTCAGAAGTACCTTATCGAGACACGTATCTCTGGAGCACTGATCAAACCATTATCAGCTATTGCTATCGAGACAAAGATTGCAACGGCAGACCTTAGCAAGGTAGCTGGTCAGGGCGGAAACTAATCAAAATGGGAGGAAATGATCGTGAATAGATGGTACGGCAAGATCGGCTTTGCTGAGCAAGTAGAAGTAGCTCAATCAGTTTGGACTGAGCAAATAACGGAACGTATCTATCGAGGAGATATTCTTCGTAATACGAGACGTCTTCAGGATTCGCAGCAGATCAATAGTAACATTTCAATCTCTAATCAGATAAGTGTTATTGGTGATGCCTATATACGCGATCATTTCGTTGATATGCGATGGGTTGAGTTTATGGGGGCTAAGTGGAAGGCAACAGAAGTTGATGCTTCACAGTCCCCTAGACTTATTATAACATTGGGAGAGCTGTGGAATGAGGACGAGACTTGATTTCGATAGATATTTAAAAGATATTGTTGGGAAGGGCGCCAATGTATATTTCCAGCCACCTTCCAATATATCCGGAGCTGGGCAAAAAGTTATAAAAAACATCAAATATCCAGCGATAGTATATTCTGTTGATGATTACAATATTCGATCGGCAGATAACAAGAACTATAGTATTGATAAAGAATACTCAGTAGAAGTGGTAACTAAAGACCCGGATAACACATTAGTCGATAAGATAGTGGAAATACCCACGGCAAGATTTAACAGATCTTACTTATCGGATGGACTGTATCATTCGGTCTTTGTAATTATATTTTAAAGGAGGAAAAACATGTCTAAATTAACATGGGACAAAACCGGAGAACGTAAGTACGAGACCGGTGTGGATCATGGCGTTATTTATCCAGTTATTGATGGTGAATATGGCGCTGGTTCTGCATGGAACGGTCTCACTGCAGTTACAGAATCTCCATCCGGAGCAGAAGCATCTGCTGTATATGCTGATAACATGAAGTATCTAAGCCTTATGTCAGCAGAGGAGTTTGGAGCTACAATCGAAGCTTATACTTATCCGGAAGCATTCGACAGATGTAATGGAACAGCTGAGATTACCAAGGGAGTTACTATTGGTCAGCAGAACAGAGACACATTTGGTTTCTCTTACCGCACATTGCTCGGCAATGATGTAAAGAGTAACGATTATGGTTACAAGATTCACATTATTTACGGAGCTAAGGCTTCTCCATCCGAGAAAGGCTTCCAGACAGTAAATGATTCCCCAGAGGCAATTTCATTCAGCTGGGAGCTTTCAACAACACCAGTTACAGTTGATGGCTTTAAGCCAACAGCGCACCTCGAGATCGATTCTACAAAGGTCGAAGCTACCAAGATGAAGAAGATCGAGGATGCTTTGTATGGAACAGAAGATACAGAAGCTAAATTGCTTCTTCCAGATGAGATCATTAAACTTTTAAAATAACTGACCCGTCACTAGACGTCTCTGCAACTCCTATTACAGGAGAAGACGACCTGTTTGGCAAGAAGGCAGCTGACCTTCAGTCAAATATCAAGGTGAATGAGAGTACTGGAGTAATTTCTGGTACTCTTAACTATGTGACGGGCTATACTGGATTCAGCAGTAAAGTCGACGAACAGAGTGGTAATTACATCGCTCTTGACATTGCTCCAAAGAGTGGTTTCCCTGAATCATTAACGGTTGAAGTTAAAAATGGAACATCTGGCCCATCTAAACTTCTCCAGTCTGATCATCAGGCAGTTCTTAAGATCAAGGACACTAATAAGCAGTCTATCTTGATTAAAGCAACTAACAAAGGCGCGACAGAAACAAAAGAATACTTACTTACAGGCGTAACACTTAAAACAGAATAAAGTTTTTCCTAGTCTGCTGAAATATGCAGACTGGGATTTTTAAGAATGAAAGGAGACTAAATTATGTTTATCAAAACTATCAATTACAAGGACTTTGACGGAAATGAGAGATCTGAAGATTTCTACTTCAATCTTACTCAGAGTGAAATTTTAAAATTGGAAACAAGCCTTAACGGGGGCTTAACATCATACATGAGCCTTATGGTGCAGAAACAGTCTCAGCCGGATATCATGAATCTTTTTGAGAAGATTATTGATGCATCTTACGGAATCAAATCTCTTGACGGCCGTACATTTACAAAGACTCCTGAAGCACTGGCAGAGTTCAAGGCTACTGCAGCATATGACAAGTTCTTTATGGAAATTTGTATGGACGAAGCAAAAGCTTCCGAGTTTCTGCTTAATATCATGCCTGACGAAGTAAATGACAAGATCAAGAAAGCGGCGGAATCCGGAGTATATGACGATGTTACATTAAGCGATGCTCAGAGAAAGGCGATTTCAGCAGCAATGGCAGAAGTAGCAGGATCTGTAGCTGCTACAGATGACGCTGTGAAAGAAGCAAACTAAGGAGATAATAATGCTCGAATTAATTCTTCCTGGATATGAGCCGTTTGATCAAGAAACTCAAACTTTTGGGAAGGTTGTAAAACCTACTAAGATTAAGCTCGAGCATTCCCTAATAGCAATTTCAAAATGGGAGCAAGTATGGCATAAACCATTATTGAAATCTATGGATGAGGGAACTCTAACCGACGAAGAGTTTCTTGATTATATGTACTGTATGATAGTTGGGTCTTTTGATAAGGTTGAGTTTTTTAAGCGACTTGATGATAGTTTACTTAAAAAAATAATTGACTATATCGATGACCCAGCTACAGCATCTAGGGTTTTTACAATTGGTGATGACGATAAAGGGAAACCGGAGACATTAACAAGCGAGCTAATATATGCTTACTTAGCTATGGCTAGAATACCATTTGATCCCTGTGAGAAATGGAATATTAGACGCGTTTTTATGCTCATAGAGTTGTACGCGGTAAAAACAAACCCTCCTAAGAAAATGACCAATGAAGAAATCCGTAGATGGCAAAAGAAAGAAAATGAACGAAGAAAAAAAGAATTACATACAAAGGGGTGATAATATGGCCAAAACACGAAAAGCGGCTGTTAACCTTATTAATTCTTGGGTTGGCAAAAACGAAAAAGATGGATCTTATAAATCCATTCTTGATATTTACAACAAACAGAAAACGAAACCAAGAGGTGTTACTATGAAGCCTGGAATGGCATGGTGCGCTACAACTTGGTCTGCAGTAGCAATTGCCCTTGGATATACTGATATCATGCCAGTTGAGTGCAGCTGTTATTATCTTATTAAAAGGGCACAGAAAATGGGTTGCTGGAAAGAGAATGATAACTACATTCCTAAAATTGGAGATGCTTGTCTTTATGATTGGCAGGACAATGGGGTCGGAGACAACAAAGGAACTCCAAAACATGTAGGAATGGTTACCTATGTTAACAAGAGTGAAGGGTACTTTGTCGTAACAGAAGGCAACTATAAGAATTCTGTTAAGAAGAGAACAGTCAGCATCAATGGTAAATTCATAAGAGGATTTATCATACCAAAATACGATGCAGATCAGCCAAAGATTAGCACTAGCACTCATCGCCATTCCGGTAAAGAAGTTAAAACAGTAGCAAGAGAAGTGATTGCTGGTCAATGGGGCGAAGATTACAAATCGAATCTTAAAGAAAAGCATTATGATGTCAATGCCGTTATGAAAGAAGTAGATGCAGTAATTAATACGCCATGTGGACTAACGACTACTACTTGTTATGCAGCACATACGAGCTATTTTTATAAGGGGTTATATAAAACTTCTAAGAAAACTCCTATGCGTATCGACGCTGGATGGAACAAAAAGCTCATGGTTGAAATTCCATCTGGGAGAAAGGTTGAATGCTATGGATACTTCAGCAAGTATAAAAAATCTGTGTGGTTACTGTGCGTGGTAACTATTAAGGGAAAAAAGTATACAGGATTTGTAGAACGTTCTACATTAGCGGAATAAAGGAGAAACGATATGATCAGATGCAAACTTGAGGGCAATTTTAAAAAGCTCGATAATTATTTCGAAAAGCTTTTGGAAGGCGTTAACGTCGGTATATTAAATAAGTACGGACGTGAAGGCGTAGCCGCCCTCAAGGCTGCAACTCCTGTTGATACCGGAGTAACAGCTGCATCGTGGTATTATGAAATAGTGCGCGATAACGGATCTATAAGTTTAGTGTTTAAAAATTCTAATGTAGTGAACCATGTGAATATAGCTATTATTCTACAATATGGACATGGAACTAGAAATGGTGGATATGTTCAGGGGGTTGACTATATTAACCCGGCTTTAAAACCGGTATTTGATAGGCTAGCTAAAGATGCTTGGAAGGAGGTCACTGGATAATGGGTAAAGTTGTTGAAGACGACGTTGTTCGAATGCAATTTGAGAATGGACAATTCGAGAAAAAAATTCGTCAAAGTCAAAAATCTATAGAAGCTCTTAAGAAAAGCATCGACTTTAGTGAGTCTGGAAAGAGTCTTGCTAAATTTCAAAATGAGACCAAAAAGTTCAACATGGACGGGATGGGCAGAGCGGTAGAAGCAGTTCAAGTCAAATTCTCAGCTATGGATACCGTAGTTATGAGCGTGTTGAATCGACTTACAAATGCAGCTGTTGACGCAGGCAAAAAAATAGTATCGGCTTTAGCTTTTGATGGTATGTCCGATGGTTGGAACGAATATAAATTAAAGATGAACTCTATTCAGACAATTATTATGTCCACTGGAGAAAGTTTGTCTACAGTAAATAAGTATCTTGATGAACTTAATACGTACTCGGATAGAACTATTTATTCGTTCTCAGACATGACCGCAAATATTGGAAAGTTTACTAATGCTGGCGTTGGGTTAAAAGACGCAGTTGCGGCAATCAAAGGTGTATCAAACGAAGCGGCAATTTCTGGTGCAAATGCAGAACAGGCGTCTCACGCAATGTATAACTTTGCTCAGGCATTATCAGCCGGATACGTAAAGCTTATCGACTGGAAATCAATTGACGTTGCTAATATGGCAACAATGGATTTCAAACAGAACTTGCTTGATACTGCCGTTGCTCTAGGAACAGTCGTTAAAAAGGGTGAAGACTACTACACCACAACTACAAATGCTAAAGGAGCTACATCTGACGCATTTAATGCTACCAAGAACTGGAACGATAACCTTCAGTATCAGTGGATGACTACCGATGTTCTTGTTCAGACACTTAGTAAGTATACTGATGAAACCACAGAACTTGGTCAAAAAGCATATGCTGCTGCTTCTGAATTTAAAGATGCCGGACAGATGTTTGCTGCTTGGAAAGAAGCTATTGGCTCGGGATGGGAACATACTTGGGAAACGATATTTGGTAACTTCGAAGAATCTAAAAAACTTTGGGGTTTCTTAGACAATATAATCGGTAACTACATCGTAAAAACATTTGCAGCTAAGAATGCCACCCTTGACGCTTGGAAAAAAATTGGTGGTCGAAATTCTTTAATGCGTTCATTCGTTAACGTAATGGCAGCTGCGGTAGGGATATTAGATACCTTTAGAGTTGCTTATAGGGCTATATTCCCAGAAAAGAATGCAAAAGAAATAAAGAATATAACTGATGCATTCGAAGTCTTTACTAAGAAACTGATAATGTCTAGGGATAAAGTCGATAAATTATATCGAACTTTAAAGGGTCTGTTTACAATTGTAAAAATTGTTAAAAATGTTCTTGGCGTAGGACTTAAAATCTCTTTACAGATTATTTCTAAATTATTGGGAGTATCTGTAAATAGTGTACTTGATCTTACTGCAGTTCTAGGTGATGGAATCGTTCAATTTGACAAGTTTGCGAAGGTATCTGATGTAGTGGCCAAAGGCGTTAATCTGATATCATCAGCAATAGCGTTTTCAATCAAAAACATTGAGTATTTCGCAAAAGCGATATGGAATTGGAAAGGTACACAGGAAGTAATAAAACTGTTAGACGAATTAATAGTTAAAACACTGTGGCCAGATATAAAAGACTTTGGCGAAAATGCAGGAAAACTGATTGATGAGTTTATCGATCATTGTAAAGAAGTTGGGCATATAGATTTCAAAGCTTTACTCAGTACTATCCTTGGAATAGGAGCGGTTGCCAAAGAGAGTTTTGGTGGAGCAGGAGATTCGATAGATTCTTTTACTTCGAAATTATATTCTCTTAGGTCTAAGATAACAGGATATTTTAAAGGTTGGACTGATCAGGCAGACGGATTTAAGAAAACGATGATTGATACATTTAATGGTGTATTTTCTTTCGTTGAAGATAAATCTGGAAAGGTTAATACAGCTAACATCTTAACCATATTGTTAGGAGGGGTTTCTGTAAAGGCCCTTTATAATCTCTCCAAGTTATTATCAGTGCTTACCGACAGGTTCGGTGGTTTATTTGCCTTGCCAGCAGCGATTGGTAATAGTTTTATTAAGCTTATGAACCAGGGAGCTTTAACACTTAAAACCTGGCAAGACTCGATCAAAGCTGATATAATTATTAAGATAGCGAAAGCAATAGCTATATTGGTTGGGTCTATAGCTTTACTTACCGTGCTACCTCAGGATCGTGTAGAAGGAGCTGTTGTTTTAATAGGTATATTAGGCACAGCATTAGCAGCATTTGCTTATACAATTGGTTCTATTTCTACAGAAAAGTTAGCAAAAGGATTTTCTGGTGTATCTGCAATGGTCATTTCTATTGCTGGAAGCATTCTGCTAATGACGATAGCATTAGAAAAACTTCAAAATGTGACCATTAACAAGTCTATGGCTATTAACATTGGAATAATTACTGGCTTAGTTGGAGTAATTACTATATGTTCTGGAGCATTAACTAAATATACAATGGGCGCTGATTCCAAATTAGCAGCTGCTGGAGCTCTTCAAATTGTAGCATTAGCAGCTTCGTTGCTACTTATGGTTAAAGCCCTTAAACAATTATCTGGGTATGATGTAGATGATGCCGGAAGTACAATTGGGGCATTGGTATTAGCCGTTGGATCATTATCAGTACTTATGATCGCAGTTGGAAAAGCAAATGCTCTAGGTGGTACTAGAGGAGCTATTACATTATTGGCTTCAGTAGCGGCTATATACGGATTAGCAAAAGCGATGTCTAAAATTTCCAAAATGGACTTTAGTTCCATGAAAAAAGGATGGAAACAATTTGCAGTGGTATTCGGAACAATGATGCTGCTATTTAAAGCATCTGCTAAAGCTGGACCAAATGCCGCAAAAGCAGGTGTTCTGCTCCTTAGTTTTACAGTTAGTCTGCATGTTTTATTAAAAGCATTCGAAAAGCTTCAAAGGTACGACCTTAAAACGACTGCAAAATGTATAGCTGATCTGATAGCTTTAATGATTCCTATTGGTACTCTAATAAAAGCTTCAGCTAAAGCTGGTCAATATGCCGCTAGAGCTGGTGTGATGATGGTAACGGTTGCTGGATCTATATTGATATTGACTGCAGCTATTGCCGTATTATCTGGTCTAGATCAATCGAAAATGGCAGGAGCTACCGCAGCTGTAGATTCTATAATATTATGTATGTCTGCCATGATAAAAGCCGGCGATGTGTCAATCGACGCTAAGAAGTCAGTAATAGTGGCTGCCTTGGTTGTCGGAGAGATAGCTGGAGTTATAGCGCTGCTAGCTCAATTAGATCCAACTGGAGTTATGGCTGGATCAGCAGCTATATCATTACTTTTAGGCGTGTTTACATTATGCTTAAAAGGATTCTCTGGAGTTGAAAAGGTTCGCGCTAGTGTTCTTTTAGCTGGCGCAGTTCTTTTGGAGATAGCTGGTGTTATTTGGTTAGTGGCTCAATTGGATTGGAAACGATCGTTGGCAGCCTCTGCAGGATTAAGCATGGTTCTGTTATCTATATCAGCTTCTATGCTGATACTTCAAAATGTGCCTATTGCTGGAGCTATAAATGCGCTAGGAAGTTTCTCAATATTTGTTGCTGGACTCGCAGCAATTATAGCCGTACTAGGAGGTCTTAATAAGATACCTGGATTCCAGGATTTCATGAATGGCGGAGTTCAGATAATGGAACTTCTAGGCGAAGGCTTAGGAAAGTTAGTCGGCGGAATTATATCCGGTGTTGGCCAGGGAATCACAGATGGATTACCACAAATAGCTACAAATCTATCGGACTTTGCAAATAATCTGCAGCCATTTTTATCCACGATGGGTAATGTAAATCCAGAGATAGGATCGTCTATGTCTGTGTTAGCAGGATGCATTGTTAAAATAGCTGGAGCAGAGATTGTAAACGCCATTTCTACCTTTGTAAACCTTGGAAAAGATCCAATTCAGAAATTTGCTTACCAACTTCAGTACCTTGGCGCTGGTATGAAAGCATATGGCGATCAAGTAGCAAATGTCAATCCGGAAACAGTTAAGGGTACTGCTGTAGCGGCCAAAACACTAGTCGAGTTGGCAAAAGCCATACCAAGATCTGGAGGATTAGCGCAGCTATTAGCCGGGGCAAAGGATCTCGCTGATTTTGGATTATCTCTTATACCATTTGGAGCAGCATTTGCAATGTATGCTACGGAAGTTGCTAACATAAATCCTGGGGTAATCAAAGGAACATCTTCTGCGGCTCAAACATTGACTGATTTAGCAAATGCTATACCTGAAGCTGGTGGATTAAAACAGCTATTAACAGGATCTAAAAGTTTAACTTTATTCGGTTTATCTCTTATACCGTTTGGAGCAGCATTTGCTACTTATTCTAGTCTAGTGGCCGGCGTTAATACAGAAACCGTAAAAGCAACATCTGCGGCAGCAATGACAATAACAGAATTTGCCAACTCTATTCCTAGTTTGGACGGCATGAAAGAATGGTTTGTTGGTGGCTCTGAAGATTTGGGAACTTTCGGTAAGAGTATGGTCTCATTTGGTAAATCATTTGCTAAATACTCTGATACTGTATCTAAAGTTGATACTGAATCGATAAAGGCAACGTCATCAGCAGCAATGACAATTACAAAATTAGCTGGAACAATACCGAGTTTGGATGGTATGAAAGAATGGTTTGTCGGAGGTTCTCAGGACTTAGGGACTTTCGGTAAGAGTATGGTATCATTTGGTAAATCATTTGCTAAATACTCTAAAACAGTATCCGGAATCGATACCTCAACTATAACAGCTACATCTGCCGCAGCTACATCTATTGCAAAGTTAAACGATGACCTTCCAGAAGCGACATCTGCTAAAAGCATACTCTTTGGTGGAAACAAGGAGAGCTTAAAGAAGTTCGGAAAGAACCTTGTATCATTTGGTGAGAGTTTTGTAAGCTTCTCGACTACAATAAAAGGAGCTGATACATCTAACGCAGGAACTATTGCTAAGCAATTGTCCGATTTCATCAATTCTCTGAACGGTGTTAAGGGTGGACTGGACAAGAAAGTCAAGGATATGAACAAAGCATTTAAGGCTTTGGGTAAGACTTCTCTAAAATCAGTACAGAATGGATTTGAATCAAAATCGGGGGACTTTGAAAAGGTTGGCTCTAAGGTTGTTGGGTGGATTTCAACTGGAATGAAAAATAACAGCGAAGATATGAAGTCTCCGTCATCAAGCGTAGCTAAGAAGTTCTTGAAATACGTTACAGATGCATTCAAATCAGACACCGATACTACTGATGGATTTAACTCAGTGGTAAATAGTGCTCTTAGTACAGCTAAAAGTACGTTTAATGATTATAATTCAAAATTCAAAGATTCAGGTTCGTCATTAGCTAAGAACCTTGCTAGCGGTATGAGATCTAATTCTAAAGATTTTAGTACAGCTGGTGCTAACGCGGCTATAGGATTTATGAGCGGCGCAAAGAATAAGAGTTCTGAAGTATACTCGACTGGTGTTTCCTTAGGAAATCAATTACTTAAGGGCATGAAGAGCAAGAAATCTCTTGACGAGCATTCCCCTTCCAAGAAAACCAATAAAGTTGGTGTTTACGCTGGAGAAGGTCTTGTTAAAGGTGTTAAATCAACAGCTGGAGACATTGAACTTGCAGGTATTGACGCTGGAAGAGGGGCTTTGCTAGGCGCAGGAAAAGGTATAAAGGATGGCGCTAAGAAAGCAGAAAAAGTAGTTAGCGGATACGTTAAGGGGATAAAGAAATCGATTAATAAATCAGTTGGAAATTCTGATGTCGACAAGATCATGAACACTGTAAATGGTATTCTTAATTCCGGTAACAGTACATTCTCTGATCAAATGGATAAAACGACAAAAGATATTATCAAAAATGCTAACAAAACTGGAGCTGGCGTAACTAGCGCATACGATGCAACTTCTAAGAAGATCACAAGTAAGTCTAAAAAGAACAGTAAGAAAGCAAAGATAAAGATGACCAAAATCATTAAGGTCGCTTATCAGTTTGGAAAGACTTTCGATAAGGCTGTAAGCTCATTCAATAAAACCCCTTATGAGACGATTACCAAAATTTCTAAGAGTTTAGGAAAAGAGCTGCTTAAGACAACACCTAAGCTTAAGACACTTAGTAAAGCTACTAAAACTGCCGAAAAAACTATCAAGAATTTTGCTATTGCCCTGTATAAGGAATCGGATCAGTATAAAGAAGATACAAAGTCCGTTAAACAGCACGAAGCAGCTTTGAAGAAACTTCTTAAAACACAGGATCGTTTGAAGAAGGGCCTTAGCGCATCAGGTAAGAAGCTTAATAAAAAGAATCTTAATTCAGCCATTAAGGAAAATAACACAGCAATCAAAAATGCTGTAAAACAGCTGAAAGAAGATCAGAAAAGCATACAATCTAACATTAACTCAACGTTCAAAGAATATAGAAACAACATCATTAATTCAATAAAAGAATATACTAAGTTTACGAATATTGCATTCGATAACTCTAGAAATATATTCTCAGAGTTCTCTGATTCTATGGACGACGAAATGAGTACTGTTCTTAAGAACATGGAAAGTCAGGTTGAAGGTTATCAGGAAATGAAAGATAACCTTGCACAGGCGGCAAAGAAGGGACTTAGCAAGGGACTTATTGACACTCTTAAAGGTATGGGTGAGTCTGGTTATGCGTACATTAAGCTATTCGCTAATGCTTCGAAAGAAGAAATCGATAGAGCGAATGCCGCTTATGCAGAAGCTAGCAAACAAAGCAAAGAAGAAATTATTGCTTCTTATAAGAAAACTTATCAAGATGCTGTCAAGTGGAAGAATTCCATAAAGAAGATGCTCAATCAAGGTTGGGATATTCGCCTTGTTCAGGAATTGGTCGATGAAGGACCTGGAAATCTTAGTAAAGTATTAGAGATGCTCACGTTTTCAGACGAAGAGCGTAAAGAAATCAACAATGTATACGTTAAGAATCTCAAACTTCAAAAATCTGGAGCCAATGATATTATCAAGTCGTTTGCTTTAAAGAAGGAAAAAGAGGCAGCTAAGAAGAAGGCTAAGAAGAATGTAAAGAAAACTGCGAAAGAGGTTAAGAAGGACGTAAAAGAAATCCCTAATGCTGTTTCAGAAGCAGCCAAAGAAATGGAGAAGAATCTCAAGAAAATTAATAATGATTGGGATGATGCGAAGAAGAAAATCGAAGATACTGCTAAGTCTATGGCAGAATCTGTAAAGAGCAGCCTTGACAGTTTTACATCATTCGCAAACTTTGATATTTCAAGTTCTACGGATTACTTTACCAGATATGAAGAAGTCGTTAATGATCTTGGCAACGATACCATCATAGACCGTATGTGGTCTCAGGTTAATGCCGAAAAGAGAGTAATTGAAGGCCTTGAGCAGCTTAAGAACATGAAATTTGCAGATGGACTGTTGGATTATCTTAAGAGCCTAGGGACGCAAGCAATTCCTTACATTGAAGGATTTAAACTTGCAACAAGCGAACAAATTACAGAAATAAATAATCTGTTTGCCGAAAAAATGCAAATGACAAAGAACTCTGTAAAACAGCAAGCCAAAGACAACGTTGAAGCTGTAAAAAAATGGGAAACCGAAATCGTTGATCTTGCTAAGTCCCTAGATCCAAGGTTATTAAAAGAATTGGTTGATCAGGGGATGAATGCAGCGGATCTTGTTGATGTATATTATAGCATGACACCTGCTGAAAGAAAAGAAATGAACGATTTGTATGTTGAAAAATTGTCAATAAACGAGGAAGTAGCAAAAACCGTATCAGACTCATACAAAGAAGCAGGTTTAGGAGCTGTCAATTCTATGTATCAAGGAATGATTGATGCTGCTACCGGTAAAGCCACCTCTTCTAAGAAAGGATCATCTAGAAATCTAAAAGGATCTGCAGCGACAAAGACAGTTAATGCAGTTGCTAAGTCATTTGGTGAAGCACTTAACACAAATACGTCATTTAAGTCTTCTGGTAAGAAAGCTGGGGGACAATTTAAAGCTGGAATTGACTCTACTGCAGACAGCGTTGCAAAGTCAGCAAAGAAATCTGCTAAGAATGCTTGCTCTACTTTCACGAATTACGTAGAGACAAACTTCAAGAAAGCTTTTAAATCTGCTGGAGAATCTATGGGTACGCGCTTTGCTATTGGACTTTCATCGTCATCAGTATTGTCAACTGTAGAATCCTCTTGTAAAGCTGTAGTCGATAAAGCGTTGTCTGAATTTGGAAAAGGCAGTGGAAAAGCCGGATCAAAAGGAACCTCACTCGGTACGTCATTCGCTAACGGAATAAAAGGTGCAATACCTTCAGCTGTAAGTGCTGCTCAAGCTTTAGTAGATGCTGTAAACGCTGTATTATCAAATATAAGAATGCCTACATTGACTGCTAGCATTAGCACATCTGGGTTATCGAGTCTAGGAACGAATTCAGCAATTATATCTGGCGCGGTAACGTCTGCGACTGGATCTTCTGCAGCTGGAACTAGCGCTGGTTTGGCAGCTTCTATAGCTAGCAGTTTGGCAGGAGGTGTAATGGGAAGTAATCTTAAAAAAGCTTTGGCGGCATTACAGAATGGCGGAAGGGGTAAAACTGGTCACGCTCTAAAAGGATCTAGTACCAATGTAACTAATAACTACACATTCAATCAGACAAACAATTCTCCTGTTGCATTATCTAATACAGAGATATATCGACAGACAAAGAATCAGTTTAGTCAGTTAAAGGGGGCTCTTAAATGATAAAGAAAGTAATTGTTACTAATTATTTAGGGGAATCCCTAGAAATGGAATTAGCTAGGCCTGAGGTTTCGGGTCTAGCTATAACAAACATCGACGGATTAGGGCCTGTAAAGGCCACGATCAATACTAGTGAGATAGCGACCGGCGACGGAGCATTATACAATAGTGCTAAGCTTGAAACTAGAAACATTGTTATGGATCTGGACTTTAGATTCGGAACGGACATCGAAACTATTAGGCATACTACATATAAGTATTTCCCTATCAAGAGATACGTCACGTTGACATTTGTAACGGATCAGAGATCTCTTGACGCTTTCGGTTACGTCGAGTCAAACGAACCTGCAATATTCCAGGAACACGAAGCAACTCAGATTTCCGTAATTTGTCCAGATCCATACTTTTATGCAACTAATGGAAAGACGCTTACATTATTTAGTGGCGTCAATCCTAAATTTGAATTTCCATTTGAAAACAACTCGTTAACTGAAAAGCTCATAAACTTCGGCGATATTGTGCATATGTACGAGAATATAGTAACGTACAAAGGAGATGCTTCGGTTGGCATAATAATAACGATTCATGCATTAGATACGGTAAAAGATATCGTAATCTATAATGCTAGAACTCGTGAAGTTATGAGGATAAATACTGACTTTATACAGACCTTAACTGGACAAGCATATGGCGCTGGAGATGATATTATCATCAATACCAAGCGAGGTGAAAAGTCAGTTACATTATTGAGAGCTGGACTAACAACAAATATTCTCAACTGCCTAGGCAAAGGATCTAGTTGGTTCCAGCTGTCGAAAGGAGATAACATCTTCATTTACAATGCCACAGAAGGTGCAATGAGCATTCAGTTCAAGATTGAAAATGATACAATCTATGAAGGAGTATGATTTAAGGAGGTAAATAATGGAAGCTACAATATTAAACTCACGGTTTGAAAAAGTAGCCATCATTGACAGGTTCAAGTCCTTCATTTGGACTGATAGATATCAAGAGAATGGAGACTTTGAACTATACCTCACTTTGGATATGGATGGGGTATTCCCTTATCTAGTCAACGACTACTATCTTCAAAATGATAGTTCAGTTCACATGATGATTATTCAGGGAATGCTTCTAGAAACAAATGCCACAGAAGGACCGACAATTAAAGTAATAGGTTATTCCCTTGAGAGCTTATTAAAGCGTAGAATAATCTGGGACAATACTACCCTGAGTGGCAATTTCCAAGATGGCGTACAGAAGCTAATAAATGACGCTATCATATCGCCGTCAAAATCAGAAAGAAAGATTTCTAACTTTGTATTCAAGAAGAGTACAGACAGCAGAATAACTGCTTTAACAATTGACGCTAAATATGAGCAACATGAAAACTTATATGAGGCAATAAACTCACTTTGTGTCGAGAAACAAATTGGGTTTAAAATTACACTAAATGAAAATAAACAATTCGAGTTTGAGTTGTACAAAGGTATTGATAGATCTTATGCACAGCAATTAACTCCATACGTTGTATTCAGTCCGTCATTTGAAAACTTAAATAACACATCTTATCTTGACAGTAAAGAAGATTACGCGAATGTAGCGTTAACTGTTGGAGAGGATGGAGATACACAGACGTTATCAGGGAATCCATTGAAGATTACTAAAGAAGTAACTAGGGACGGAGAATCCCAGGAACAATTAAGCGGAATGCATAGATGTGAGATATATGTTGACGCGGGATCTATAACATCTGAGGATGAGGATCATAAGATGAGCGACGCCGAACGATTAAAAGTAGTTGCTCAGAAGGGCAAAGAGGCTCTAGCCGAGAAACCACATACAATATCTATGGACGGGGACGTTGATCCTCATACTATGTTTGTGTATGGAAGAGATTTCAAAATGGGGGATATAGTACAGATAGAAAACGACTATGGTATTAAAGGGACGTCGACCGTGTCGGAATTTATCATGTCCCAAGATTCTAGTGGGGAAACTTCATACCCTACTTTTACAGACTTTGTAAGCGCCGATGATAACAGAATACCAGTCGGCTCTTAAAGAATAAGATAAAGGAGGAAAAATATGAGTTTTGCATCTGGATTTTTTAATTCCGTAGATCATGATAGATTATATGATGCTACAGACATTTCGAGATTATTTGATGGTCTAATTCGAGATGGAATATTCGCATCTATTGGCGACTGTTTTGTTGTAAAGCAGAGCAACCAGATGAACGTAACAGTTGGAACTGGCCGAGCATGGTTCAATAATACTTGGAGTTACAACGATGCACTTTACCCAGTGACGATTCCACCATCAGAGATTCTTATGGACCGAATCGACGCAATTGTTCTGGAGATCAACTCTGTCGAGGCGGTAAGGGCGAATAGCATTAAACTAATTAAAGGAACTCCATCTTCTACGCCTACCAAGCCAGCATTGACAAATGCTAAGGAAGTTCATCAATATCCGTTGGCTTACGTTAAGGTTGGCAAAGAGGTTACGTCCATTAGACAGGCAGATATTGAGAACTGTGTAGGGACGAGTGTGTGTCCATTTGTTACAGGTATCCTTGAGGTGATCAGCATCGAACAGCTTATTCCTCAGTGGAAAGATATCTTGAATCGGTTCGTAGAAGAGAATACTGCAAACTTCAATACATGGATGAATGGAGAGAAGCAGGATTACCAGGCTTGGCTCACGGCAGCTAAGAAAGAGATTACAGATTGGCAAGCAACTTCAAAATCAGACTATCAGAAATGGTATGACAGTATTAAGAATGGGTATGACCAGTGGTTTGCTACAATTAAAGCCGCTTATGATGCTAACTGGTTAACATTCCAGCAGTGGGAAAAGGCGTCCCAGACAGAGTTTGATAAGTGGTTTGAAAATATAAAAAACAAACTCGAAGGTGACCTTGGAGCTAAACTTACTCTGGAAGCAGAGAAGCTAGGTAAAGAGAAAGTATCGCTTATCGAGTCAACGAAAACGGATCTTGAAGGTACTGTGGAAGCCCCGTTAATGTTAGGTAATGCTACTAAGAATTTATTGCCTTATCCGTATGTCACAGCTAGTGGAAGCGTTTCACATGGAGTGACTATGACATACACTAAAGAAGGAACAATAGCATTTGATGGTACTGTATTGAACGATAATGTGCAACCTGGTTTTGCGTTATATAAGCATGCAGAGAAGCTATTCGATAATGGCATAAATACATTATATTCTAAGTATGACACTACAATTAAAGAAAGCTTGCATACATTTTTTCAGATTTTTAAAAAAGATAATTCTTGGGTATCTAATGTTGAAACTTTGTCAAAAAATGACTATGATTGGACAAACTATTATTGCAACTATGCAATTCAATATCATAAAATGTCTGGTGATGTTCATGGGACAGTTTCTAATATAAGAATAGTAACTAACGCTGACGACCCATTTGTACCATATTCTGGATACGATATTAAGACGATTGGGAAGAATCTGATTCCGTATCCATATTTTTATGGTTCCTCGCATAATGAACAGGGAATAACTTTCACAATAGATTCAAATGGCGTTATTCATGCTTCCGGAACGGCAACTGCAACCGCATATTACATGTTATTCAAAAATAGTTTATTACCTTGCCTGGCCGTTGGTAACAAATATACCATGACTTTAACGGTTAAAAATGGGGATGCATCGGTATACTTAGCTAATGCTAAAAATAATAATACCGATATAGCCGCTATACGCCATTTGAGTAATGGCACGAAATCAACAACATTCGCATTTACGAGAATAGACGGAGCAACTGATACTATTGGACTTTATATTACATCGGGAACGACCGTAACCGACTGCCAAATTCAAGTTCAATTAGAAGAAGGAGAAAAAGCTACTGATATCGAGCAGTATCAAACCTCAACCACGAAGATTACTAAGGATACAGAGTTCCCTAATTTCGATCTAAAATCGTTTGATGGAGCTACTCATATAATCTCTCCAGGTAATGTTCAGTCATTCCACGCTGATGCACCAAATGGAAAATACCTGTTAGAGTCGATTAAGAAATCAGCAGAGTCTGGAGGCGTTAGCTATGGAGCAACTGAACCAACAAATCCTAAGCCTGGGGATTTGTGGGTAGATACGAAACATTCGAGTGTGTTAAAATACTATAATGGGGGAAATTGGGAAATCACTAACTCTGGTATATATATCACTGGTGGTGGTTTTCCATCTTCACCGTATAATGGCCAATTATGCTATAGCCCATTTAGCAAAATGATGAATGTTTATATTGCATCCGGTGGTCCTTTTGGAGGTCCAGGTTGGTACCCAGTTGGATCAGATGATCCAGGAGGATATCATTACGGCGCTTCAGCCCCATCTAATACAAAACTTCTATGGATTGATACTTCAGGTGTGGCTAAATTCTACAATGGTTCTGCCTGGGTACCATTAGCAGCGACGTGGGGATAATTCAAAATGGGGGTATAGATAATGTATTTATCGGGAAATGATCATTTTGCAAAAGATAACGAAAAACGAGATATGAAAAATACCCGGGAGGAAAAATCAAATAAAGTTTTTAAAAAGGAGGGTGAAGATAATGCCTAATTTTCTTACCGCGGCAGAGGTGAACTCTCTTAAAGCCAAGGTAAAAACCGAAATGCAACGTAGAGCATACAATGGTTCTATGACTGGGTTCGCATCTGCATCGTACGACTTCTCCACAACTCCTACATCTGGAACCAAAGTCACAGCCGACCAAGGCAAAAAAGTAATCGAGCCTTTGTTGAACATTAAGGACCATGGCAATTTGAATACTGCCGATCTTAAGACAGGATCTAAGATTCCGTCATCATTTAACAATGAATTACTATCTTACACTGACTCGTTGTCTAAAGAGCCAATTGATGGAGCTACATCTTCATGTCGTGGAGCATGCTCTGGGCTATGTGTAGGGACGTGTGGTAATACATGTAGTGGTTGTAGTAGTTGCTCTGGTGGTTGTACTGGATCTGGTGGATCTGGAGGTAGTGGCTCTAGTGGTTGTGGTGGATGTAGTGGAAATTGCGGCGGGTGTAATTCTTGCTCTGGTTGCATAGGGTGTAGCAGTGGATGCCAAGGAGGATGTTCTGGATCTTGTGAAGGGTGTGGGAAATCGTGCAGTGGGTGCAGTGGGTGCTCGGGATCATGTGAAGGATGCTCAGGATGCGCCGGATGCGGAGGATCTTGTTCTAGTTCGTGTTCATCGAAAGGAAAAGGTTCGGCTTGTGCCACATGCTATAGTTGCACTGGCTGTGCTAGTTCGTGTTCTTCATGTTCATCTTGTGGAGGATGTTCTGGATCAAGTGGATGCGGAGGCAATTGCGATGGGTGCTATGCTGGCTGTGATGGGACTTGTGACGCTGGTTGCTTTAGTAATTGTAGTGCGTGCGAAGGATCATGTGAATCAGCATGTACAACAGGATGTCAAGGCTGTTCTGGTTGTTCTGGAGGATGTAGCGGTTGTTCTGGAGGATGTAGCGGTTGTTCTGGTTGTGGTTCTGGATGTGATGGTTGTAGTAATGAATGTAGCGGACAATGTAAGAATGCATGCGCTACTACCTGTTCAGCAACTTGTACTGGTACATGCCAAGCTCAAGCATTTGGAGCTGTAGTCCAAGGTGGAGTTTATGACCCAACAGTAGATCTGATTGCCAATTGAATGATGCTACCAATATATTCTCAAACAATATATACCAAAAGCATAGGTCATCCTCATTCGCGTGGAGATAATTATGAGCTTAAAGATCTTGGAATATCTGTAAGATATGACAAACAAAATAATAACATATTATTTGATCTATCCACCGGATTTATGGTAGTAGACAATACCCTATTCAAACAAATCGGATATAACTTGGAGATACCATTGTTTAAAATGATTGAAAGTGAGGATATAAAGTATAATCCTGGTAATGCTGGAACACATGATAAACGCTGGCCGCCAACAACTGAAAATATGAATGGACTTGTCTACAATGCTGGACAAGGATATCAAATACATGTATCGACTGGTTTGACAGAATCAAAAGGGCCGAACAGTAAAAAATATACCCAGTTTGGATTAGTATGGAATAAAAATAATACTACCAAAAATTATGTCGAAACGGGCTCGGTATTTAAAGGGACTAATATAATAAGAATACCATTCAAAATAACAGGAATATAAAACTATTAAAAGAAAAGGAGTTAACTAATATGAAAAACTTTACATTAGAACTTAACAAAGAGACAGCTGACTATTTACAGAGACTTGCATATGAGGTTATGACCAGAAAAGACGTTGTAGCTCATATGCTGGAGTCGGCAAAAGATGACGCAGATGCTTCCGTGCTGGATTCGGTTCCGTTTAAGCATTACCACAAATTGCTTGAGGAAGCAGAATGTTCCTATGACATTGCTAAAGCTGAGTTAGAAAAGTCTTTACAGCCTCGTGTTCTGGAGCATGAAGGAAAAGATGTTAAATTCAGATGGGCAGTAACAGACTTTTCAGAGCACCTCGTACACATTACCGTATTAGAGGGCTAAGCCTATGAAGAAGTTTGAACAGTTTCAGGATATGATTGGAAGGTTGTATCCTGAGACAATTATTACAAATAATGCATCTGACAGAAGAACTTTATCTCGTACCGTGACTTTTCAAGTAACAGACGAGTGTAACTTGTGCTGTACCTACTGTTACCAGATAAACAAAGGCAAGAGAAAAATGAAGTTCGAAGATGCAAAGAAACTTATTGATATGCTTCTTACCGGTGATGAACGCCTCGGTAACTACATCGACGCCTCTACATCACCTGGTATTATCATTGAGTTTATTGGCGGAGAGCCTTTCTTATGTGTGGATCTTATTGATCAGATTTGCACGTATTTTTATGATAAGGCTATTGAGTTGATGCATCCATGGGCAACAAAATTCTGTATTTCGATTTGCTCAAATGGTGTATTATATTTTGAGCCTAAAGTTCAGAAGTTCCTGAACAAATGGCGGCATAATCTCTCTTTCTCAATTACCATCGATGGAAATAAGGCTCTGCATGATGCTTGTAGAGTCTTTCCAGATGGTACTGGGTCTTATGATGTGGCAGTATCTGGAGCTCGTGATTGGATATCAAGAGGATACTATATGGGCTCTAAGATCACCATAGCGCCAGGTAATGTGCAGCATCTATTCTCGGCGATTAAGCATATGGTAGAACTTGGATACAAAGATATCAATGCGAATGTCGTTTATGAAAAAGGATGGACATTGGAGCACGCGAAAATCTATTATGAGCAGCTCAAAATGTTAGCCGATTATTGGCTTGAAAATGACTTAGCCGACGACCATTTCATGGCATTATTCGAGAATGACTTCTTCAAACCAAAGGAAGAAACGGATGTCGAAAACTGGTGTGGAGGAACTGGCTTCATGCTGGCGATGGACCCAGACGGATGGCTTTATCCATGTATAAGATATATGGAGAGCAGTCTAGGAACATCTCGAGATCCTCTTAGAATTGGTCACGTAAATTTCGGGATTGCACAGAGAACATGCGACAAGCAATGCGTCGAATGTCTGAATAAGATCGACAGAAGAACAGAGTCTAGTGACGAGTGTTTCTATTGTCCTATAGCTGAGGGTTGCAGTTGGTGCTCTGCGTACAACTATCAAGAAAATGGAACTCCAGATTCTCGTTGTACTTATATTTGCGATATGCACAAGACTCGATCTCTTGCAAATGCATACTTCTGGAATAAGTGGTATCGTAAGAAACATTGGAAACAGAGATTCAAAATATACTGCCCGGACGAATGGGCCATTCCTATTATCGGAGAGGAAGAACTTAATATGCTTAAAGAATTAAGTAAGGAGGATCAAAATGAAACTTAAATTCGGAAACGGAACGACAGTTGATATTCGCAAATTTACAAGAGAGTATGCTCAGAATCAATCAGGTAGAACTTATCTGAACATTACTTCAACATATGAATCCCCAGCAGTGTTTGACAGGATCGCTTCTACGGCCCGCAATGCCGACAATATCTCTCATATGGAGATCACAGACGACAATGGAAATGTCACCACATTCGATGGGTTCAAACTGGATAACGTTATTGAGATCCATGATGGATTATCCAATGATGTTACCATCAGAGCGTACAAGAATGACCCAGTTATTACAACTGAAGGCTCAGAATTAGAGGCTACTAGTGAGTCTTTAGCATAAATCAAAATGGTTTATGGAGGTGATTCCATTGCAGTAATTTTTTGATCGTCCAAGCGACGTTAAAAGAAAATTTAATAATATCCCTAGACTTTTACTCGTTTGTGTCTAGAGATAAGAACATTTCAATCAAAATAAGAAAGGAGCTGTTTTGCTATGGATTATACACCAAACATCGACGCCCAAGGAATGCGACGGCCTATGGGTCTGCAACTTTATAGCCGATTATGGAACTAAGATATTTTCAATAGCTTATTCTGTATTAGGTAATGACGCATGGATGTTTATTCCTTATGAACTTGATAGAGTAATCGCATAAGGAGGAAATTATGGAAAGCATCGTATCGATAATTATTACTGTGTTGTGCTCGGTTATTGCATCCTCGGGATTCTGGGCTTGGCTCCAGAAAAAAGATGACAAAAAATCATTACAAAGTCAGATGCTCATTGGACTGGCCCATGACCGCATTGTAGCGTTAGGAATGACATACATTGAACGCGGATGGATCACCAAAGATGAATATGAGAATCTGAGCGACTATCTTTACGAACCATACAAAGCACTAGGCGGGAATGGCTCAGCAAAGAGGGTTATGGAGGGAGTCAACCGTCTCAAAATATTTACCGTACCACCAATATCGGAAGGAGAAAGTCAAAATGAAGTTAACAAATAAACAGTATGATATTCTTAAATGGATTGCATTGATTGCCTTACCAGCGATTGGTACTCTGTATTTCACACTTGCTACCATCTGGGGACTTCCGTATGGAGACCAGGTAGTAGGAACTATTACTGCAGTGGATACTTTTCTTGGTGCTCTGCTCGGTATTAGCACTAGCCAGCATAACAAACGCAAAGCTGCTTCGGCAAAAAGGCAGTAGTATGCATATATGTCCCTAGACTTTCCATGCGATTGCCTAGGGACGTTACATTATCGCTGGATATTCATGGAGTGTTTCTTTTTCGCCAAATTTTCACTGAGTATAATGAGAACTAATAATTATATTTAAGGAGGAATTTATAATGGATAAAATGTTATATCAAATTATGATCAAAGAGAATGATGTTAACGACTATATCTTGGGACGAATATCAGGAATACTTGATTGGTGTGGATACACTGAAGGCAAAACACAGTCAGCAGATGTATTATTCATCGATGGAGAATGGGTATTAAATTGCAAGATGTACTATGGAACATATATCCAAATAAGAAAGTATATAACGGAATGCTATCCGGACATAAAAATTGAATACTTCAAAATTATTGATGGTCAAAGAGTAGAGGCCTAATTCAAGGTCTCTTTCTTTTCGCAAAAATCTCACGTCATATAATGAGAGATAAACCATTATATTTAAGGAGGTAACTATTATGGCACAAACATATTCGGAATGGATGAAATCGGATGAATATAAGGATTGGGCCCGGAAACGGAACAGGATAAATAAATTCGTATATACACCCATAAGAATTGTGTTATTCCCAATAGCATTACTCATTAGAGTTTATAGATGGGTATATCACTACGATGATTGAGGCCATCAAGGCCTCTTTCTTTTGCCTCGCATTTAATTCTATTAGTATAATGAGAGATATACTAAACAAAATTATGGAGGTACATAGATATGAAAAAATTATTAGATACATTCAAAGATGGAAGATGGTTAATTATGATATTCCCAGTAGCAGTACTTGTAATTGCAGTATTAACTATGACAGGAATCATGAATCCAATAGCATCATTTGGATGCGGAATTATTGCATATTTAGTAGCAATAGGGTTTAGTTATGATGACGAGGATGAGGACTAATTCAGGTCCTCTCTTCTTTCGCAATTTTTTCTATTCGTATAATGAAAGGAGTGATTTATATGTATAATTTTGTAAAAAGTAACGGAACTATTGCACTTGTTCAGGATGAAAATGAAAGATACTTGGTAGTTGATAGAAGAACTGACGAAGTATTAAAAAGAACATGTGACAAGGACACTGGTTTGAGAGCATATGACAGAATTGTAAATGAAATGAACGAAAGCGAGATTGAGGCTTAATCAAGGCCTCTTTCTTTTCGCGATATATTCATGGGTTATAATGAAGATTATATTTAGGAGGTAACTAATATGAAAAGAAAGATTGAACGAGCATTTGCACTGTTGGCAGCTTTGAGCTTTGTATGTGCACCAACATTACTAATGATAATCGGATTCTGGATGATCTACAATGTAGGTCTCTATATCGGATTAGCACTTAGCATAGTTGGATATGGTGCATGCGTATGGGAGTATGGCCAACTGCAGATGTGGTATGATTCTAGAAAATCAAAGAAGAAAACTAAATAGGTCTAGGGACGCGGGCGATTCAAAGCCCGTTTCCTTTTCGCAAGAAATTCATATCATTATATAGGAGGTGACTAGTATGTTTGGATTTTTTAAACGCAAAAAGAAATCAGATCCAATACTGGAGATGTTAAGAGAGGAGAATGAGAGACTTGACAAGATTCTTGTCGAAAAGCAGAAAGAAACTGCTAAAGTAGAAGAAGCAATAGCCAAGGCTGGAAATGCTCTTAGAGAACTCGGGTATACGGATAAAGATTTGCGCCGACTTGCGCAGAAAGGAAAAATGAAAGTCATTAAGGAGGATGAGGACTAATTCAGGTCCTCTCTTCTTTCGCAACAAATTCTTCTCCTATAATAGGAAGAAAGGAGGAGCTAAAAGATGAAAGAATTCTTAGCAAACATAGTAAAAGTATTCATTACATTAGCCATTCTGGGACCAGTAATTGTACTGGTAGGAATCGGACTTGGATTAGGAGCTTTACTATTCTAACTAGGATGGGCCAGTGAAAACATTGGCTCTTTCTTTTTCTCGCAATATATTCATATATTATAATGAGAACTATTATCATAAGGAGGTAATTACAATGAAAGGATTATTAAAGAAACAGATTACTTATGGAGGATGGGTCAAAATGACATTGATAGGAACAGGTATCTCAATGATCATTATGGTTATTGAATTCATTTGTATGGGTATCATCAGTAACCCGTTTAAAAAGAAAACCAAGAAAGATAATAATGAGGATTAAAGTCTAAGGGCTATGGAAACATGGCCTTTAAGCTTTTTTAAGAAAGGAGTCAAAATGACATTAAAAGAATTTTTAGAAAACAACAAGGAAGAACTTATATATGATTTCGTAAATAAGGAATTGAAGAAAATCTTAGCGCGATCAAAAGAATTGAATAAGAAAATGAAAGCATTACCTGACAAAAATTCAGTCGAAGGATTAAACATTCTTGTCGAATCACAACATTTAGCAGGTAAAATGGAAGGTATTAACCTCGTAATGGAAGAGCTCGAGCGCCTCGCAAAAATCTCATAGTGTATAATGAGATGAAAGGAGGAATGTATGATGATTACATTATTGATTTTAGGAGCTATTTTATTAGGAGTGATAGTAGTTGGAGTATTACTGCTTTTAGCAGGAGGTATTTCATTACTGCTGTCTTTCGGAGATGTTATAGTAGCTGGTTTAATAATTTATGCTATTATCAGACACATTTGGAAAAAGCATCACAAAAAATAGGAGGGGCCTTCACGGGCTTCTTCTTTTTATATTTTTTAATTTAAAGGAGGAAATAAAAATGGTAGCAAAGTATTTAGAGGATTTTATTGGTTTGGATGGAAAGTTTCATGAGAGTAAGGTTGCATCCGAGTGCAATTCTATTCGGTTAGTTCCGGATTGTGGAGACTTGTTGTCTGCTGTATTCTTATATCGAGATAATGATCAGAGTATGATTATTCCATTCTCTGGAAAAGATCTCGATAAGAAGATGGTGTACCTGGACAACAATATACTTGATATTCATGTTGCAACTGGTATCGTCGACTTATCAGGTTTCAAGGCTGTAAAGATGTCAAAATACATTGACCTGAATACGGTTATGAAGACCATTGGTAAGAGTCCGTTACTGTCAGGTAAGTTGCCAAATATGCCTGTAGACGCTAGAGCTGTTGCAAAAGATATTGCTCATGCAATTGAGTTCAATGATGACAGCTTCGAGATCCTGTTTAAAAGTATGAAGGAGGGAAAATAATGTTTAAAACTTGTGTAAGCATTACTACAATCGGCAAGGCACCAGAGATCTTAAAAAAGTTTATTGACGAAGCTGGATGGCCTATATGTACAATTGTCGTAGAAACAGGACGTGTAAGCATCTACTTCTATTATAAATGGTATGATCATTATTATGTCCGTAAAATGAAAAAGGTGGTGAAAGATTATGAAGAACAGACAAAATATTATTGTAAACCCAACATTTACGGGGATTTCTTATCAGAAGCAGAAATGCAATACGTACGAGCGGACGAAGAAGCAACCGAAAGATTCGTCTATGAAACCCTTCGAAGAGATTCTAAAGACAGAAATCTCGAAGCTATCGTAGACGATAACGGATGCCTGATAGGATGTAAGATCAGTCTGTACAATTGTTTAAGGAGGAAGTTAAAATGAATGTTTTAGTAAGTATTATATGCGTAACTATCGGATATATTGCCGGCATGTATGTTGGTAAAACTAAAGTGAAAATGTCTTGCCCTGGAATCATCAAACTGGCTAGGGACGAGGAGGACAACAACGCATATTACTGCGCCCTGGAGGTTAAAGATAAAGATTCTCTCAAGGAAATGTATGAGTCAGATACTGTAACCTTCGAAGTGCGACGTATGCCAGAAACGCAAATAAAACAAGGCTTATAATGAGAACTTGTTGTAAATTAGAAAGGAGTTTAAAATGGCAAGAGAAGAAGGAACTATAGACTTAAGAGAAGTGTTGGAACAGACAATTATCGAGGAGGACAATAAACTCTTTGATGAGAAAATCGGAGACGAGCGAAACGCTATTGCCGGAAACTTGGTCGATTTCTACAAATTGAAGTTAGAAGAGGATAAACTTAAACAGGAGTACGATCTCAAAACGAAAGAGATCCTTAGCAAAGAACGCTTATCTGAAAAAGAGATGAGCCACAAAGAACGGGAGCTTGACATTAGAGAGCGTGAACTGCTATTATCCAAAACTAACTCAAAGTTAGAAATGATCAAGTCTGGCTTGACGCTGGCAGCTTGGACTGGTTTGAGCATCGGAGTTATGGTTTTCGAAGGTAATGGAGGTGCAATACTCAGTAAGGCATTTCCTGGGATCTTCCCAAAGACAAAGATCTAAGAACAAAAAGTTAAGGCTAGAGGCTATGGAAACATGGCCTTTAAGCTTTTCTAGAAAGGAGTCAAAATGATTAAGATATTTGCAAGTATTGGGGTAGTATCAGTATTTATAATTGTCGTTGCAGCGATAGCAGTACTTACTACACTTGCTGAGGAAGCAGCAGAAAAACGTAGATATCAGAAGAAACTAAAGAGCAGGTTCAAAGGAGGTCCTACAGCAAAATGTTTCTGTAAAGACTGTGACTATTATTGTGAGAGATGCAAACCAGATAAATATAATCATGGTGCAGGAGATTGTAGAGTTCATGCTGGTCGGCGTGTACAAGACAATTGGTATTGCTGGTCTGCAACTCCAATAGAATACAATGAAGCTAAAAGGAGAGAAGGGATTGAAAAAGGAAAATAAATTATTCATAATCTGTGTTATCATGATCGTGATCCTGGGATCGTTTCGAGCATGGACTAGATACGAATATGAACAGCAGCAAAAAGAAAGTAACAGAATCGTAAAAGAGCTGCAAAGAAAAACTGCTGAATTAGAAGATACTTACATGGCGCCGTATCACTTCGAACCGGATGTTACCGTGGAAGAAAATGATACGCCAGTTGTAGGATCTCCTATCGGTGAGACTAAATCAGTTCCAGATCAAAATGGGTTCTTCTCATATATGGATGCTGATTGCATTACGAGTGTAGGGACGGACCAGCACGAAATGAAATCAAAATATCGACTCGATTCGTCTGGCATTTGGACATACGATGGACGATGGTGTATTGCTGTAGGCTCGTATTACACTACTCAAGTTGGACAGTACATTGATATTGTGTTGAAGAACGGTACAACTATAACTGGTATTCTTGCCGACTGTAAATCCGATAAGGATACTGATTCCACAAGACGTCAAAATGCAAATGGATCGATTGTAGAGTTTGTTGTCAACGAATCAAGCTTATCATCGGAAGTTAAGAGAAATGGCAGTTGTGCATACGCCTACCCGCAATGGCAAAGCGAAGTAGACCACATTGATATTTATTAGGAGTTAGTTATTATGGATACATTCTTATTAGCATGCTTAACCGCGTTTATAGTCATGATAGTATGCGATAGACATGATCACAAGTAAATTATAAGGAGTTAAATATGACAGTAGAAAAAATCATAGAAACCAATAAGTTATTAGTAATGATTGACTTTGCTAACAGAGAGGCAGAGAAAATCTTGGTACGAGCAAAAGAATTAAACAAGGAAGCAGAATCATTACCAGATGAAGAATCAGCAGAAGGACTGAAAATTATTAAGGAAACAGAACGTTTAACAGGCAGGCTTGAAGGCATACACATCATGATGAATGAACTCAACCGTCTCGCAAGTAAATCATAGTATATAATAGGAGGTGATAAAATGAGCAAAGAAACTTTGTTAAAGATTGGACAGATCGGATGCACAGCGATAGCAGGATTCTTAGGAATCTGTTTAACACAGATGCATATCGATGAAGCAGTCGATGAAAGGGTAAAAGCTATAGAGTCAACCGACTCAAAAGAGGATGAGGACTAATTCAGGTCCTCTCTTCTTTATCGCAAATAAATCATGTATTATAATGAGAACTTATTGTTTAACACGAAAGGAGTATTAAAATGAAAGAAGAAACTAAACAGAAGTTGAACGGAGTAAAGGAGTTTGTGCACGATCATAAAGATCAGATTGAAGTAGTAGCGTGGTTAGCTGGTTGTTATCTGATTGGTAATCGTATTGGACATGCCATTGCAAATGGCATGGAATCGATGTACCATAAAGGATTCGACCAGGGAATGAATTGCTGTTACAACCTGATGATCAATGAGAATGTAAAGAACCCTGAAGTCCTCAAAGCATTAGTGGATTTCAACATTAAACATTGTGAGAA